>Ga0307510_10011782_pt1 | contig 10372 bp, 12 predicted proteins | sample 12_EM_MG_FD_207224 | JGI IMG/M metagenome (GOLD analysis project Ga0307510, IMG submission 207224) | Populus trichocarpa ectomycorrhiza microbial communities from riparian zone in the Pacific Northwest, United States - 12_EM | ecosystem: Host-associated > Plants > Roots > Unclassified | place...
TGTCGTCCAAATTAGTCTGGTTCCATATTCACCCGGGTTATATCGTGCTAATAGGGACCACTTGCGCATATAAAGGGTGAACGAGAGCCTCATGCAACCAGACAGCATGCAGCTTCGTAACATTTCACAACTCACTTGTAATAGCGTCTCACTGCACCATCTCAATTTATCACGCATCAGTGGATCTCTTCGTTACACCCCTCTCAGTGGTATTTGACACTCCCGAGTCTGAGCCCGCAACTGCCACTTCCCATTGATGTGGAAGGCAACGTCCAAACGACGCCGGTTGCATCGTCGCGTGGACGATCTTTTTTAATCCACCGCGAGATAATCGCCCAATGCAACCAGATAACCAATGGTATGTTCTATCGTCGGTAGTGTTTTCAATTGCTGGACTCTCTCATATCTAAATTTTGTGCGGGTCCATAAATTGTGGTCGGTACGAGTGTTGACTCGAAACAGGTGATTCAAACCGAACAAGGTCCGAGTCGAAGATATTGTCCGCAGTATCGATGATCGCAACAATCCTCTTGGATGCCCTAGTCCATATGACATGTTTCAAAATGGCGCACGCGAAGTGGACCGACGAGATATATGCAGACAGTACCCTACATTCCTAGCCGTGACAGAAGTTTATTTGCGCTCTGTTATAGTTCAGACTCTAGAAATAGGGCCCTTTCATATACTGTACATTAAGTTGACTTTTGTACCCCCAGTTCCTGTGTCTGACCCACACACCCTTCTGAGGCCCAATACACGTCAACTCAAACTTTGAAAGGCCTTAGCGCTTAGCTTTCACGCCTTCTACAATACAAACACCATGACACCTTGTAAGAATTCTCGCCACCGCCGGCCCGGTATCTTCTCGTTCGATTGGTGACGATTATTTCAGAATCTACAATTGTCTTGTTCACTTCGGGCCCACTGCGCGACCGTCATCAATGTTTCCGACGCCACCCGCCACCCGTCAAATAGTCACAACGTTGAAGATTCACTGGCACGTGAAGCCCTTACAGGGGCCACTGCGTGTTTCCATGCATCTAGGATCATGCCGTGTTGCCAAGTGGTCAGACCCACATGCACGTATAAAAGAGAGCAGAGTATCTCACACGACCAGAAACATACAGCGTCCTGACATCCCCCAACGCGCTCGCAAACGCATCTCGCTGTACCACCTTAGCTTGTCACATCAATGGATCTCTTCGCTAGCCTTTGCACGTGCACTGAGGCTGGCACTTGGTCTCCATCAACGGCACGAGGACGGGTTACATGCCTCGGGCGAGGTAACGGAAGGGTTGATGACCTACTCATCGGTGGTGTTCAAGTTGTGCTACAGTAGAATCATTAAAATCGGCTCCGAGTCCCCGCTCGTGTGAGTTCAAGTTCCGAGTCTGGATCGGATCATACAGGCGAGGCGTGGGCTGACGGAGATCCCGGCCCTCAATTTGCGTTTTATTTCGCGCGTTGTTCGCCGCGCTGTGTTCAAAAAATGTGCCTGGACTGTAAAACAACATCTTGACTTGCTTTCTACTCTTAGACACCCAGAATACGTCCTTCCCATTACCCCTTTTGATCGGATGCTTCCTGATCCACGCTAGTGGCAAGCTTAGCTGGCACTGACAAGCAACTTGAACTTGAAGAAGACCGGGCCAATCACGTGTGCCGACTCTACTGAGGCAATCAACAGCGGGATTTGCATTTAGAGTAGCCCCTTGACTAGTGTTCTCTTACACATTCAACAACGATGACAGCGGCTGGGATGCGGGTCATATGTCGCTACCGTTGGGTTGAAATGAGACAGGTCTTTCTCCACGCGGAAGAATCGGTAGGTTTCATCCACCAAATCCCGGTATATGGACCACGGTTATGTTCCCATACTAACCATGTGTCGGTTGCTAGCATCTTCTTACAACGGGTGATCCCTTTGACTCTGACCTATCACCACTGGGGCTATTCAGGCTACGTTTGGGGGAACGCCTTCGGATTGGTCCACTTTCGGCCGTAGTGCATCGCGATGGTGGAAAATCCTATTCCCTACCCGCAGGATGGCGTGCACGGGCATGGCTTCTTTCCGATTCTCGGTCTTGTAGTGTGACATGTCCCAAGCTGCGGCCACTTGAACCTTATGTATCGTGGCGTCGTGGAGGGCAGAGCGGAAAGTCCCGACTGGTAGAGCAAGCATTATTTCCCTTGTTCTCTCTCCCGCCCCTGTTCCAGCACTATCAACAGGCGTCGATTTCCCCTTCCGCGCTCGGGGTATCAATTGTGGTAGAGATTCGCCCTTGAGGTCCATTCCTGTCTCGAATTGTCTCGAAGGGGTTGGGGGCGGGACCGCCTTGACAGTTTGTCTGCCTGACTCCCCGGGTTTTCTCATGCCACTATTCTCGCAGCCCATCGTGTCCTAGTGCCACAGTACCAAATGCCAGGGTAAATTTCTTTCGCAATATTAGCAAACTGAACGAACGAGTCATGGGTGTGGGCGCATGCACACTAGCAACGTATACGTATTAGTTGCCATACGGCCCACCTGCCGCGCATCAATGAGGGCGCCTCCAACTGGTGGTGTTCGTGGGAATCAGGTCATATTTCAGGATAAGCGCGTCACGGGTTCCCTGCCGTCACATGCCCGGCTGACCGCAGCCACTATGCAGCCACACTGCTAGCACTTGGGAGGCATGGATACGCTGGGAAGAGTTCACCCTCTTGCAATACTTCCCGGAATCTGGGTTACTTTCTGCTTGATGGGCGAGTGTGATATTTTGTACGGCATAGCGGGCGCCGTCACGGTGGGGTGCGTGTGTGGGGGACGAGGTACTGTGGCTGTCTTGGCGCAGGAACACATAGGAAATCTCGTTCGCGACGAAGACGGTTTGCAAAATCTTCGAACAACGTCGGCCCAGGAACATGGTGTCCTTCACACACCAGCAGAAAGGGACCTGATTTCATGGCTCGTGGCTGCAGTCTGAATCTTTGGCATCAGGTCTAGCTCATTCTGGACCCTGGGATATGGCCCATTATATGAGAAGCTCGGCGCACAGGTGTTCGTTGGGCTTAGACTGACCATCTCTGTTGCGGTGCGATGCATGGTTTTGGGGTTATAATGGGGAAGTATTATATCAATGTTTTCACGTTTTGATTCTGATACAGATGCGAAATGTGTGTGTTCAAAACGCATACAATATGAGGCTGCACCACCATCACTATCAAGTTACAGTTTCACCGTTCACCGCGAAGTGGCTCGGCTATCACGTTGATCCGAATCTATCCCTGTGCAAGGTCCGAACCGCATCCCAGGGTTTGACCCACCTGCCAATCCCCTTACCCACGTCTGCTCTTTTGCCGGCCCCGTGGTAAGGTTCGGTGCCAGGGGCGGGTACAGCGGGCTATGTCGTTGTCAGTGGCGCAGACAAATGACACTGCTCAGCAAGTGGGTCCGAGATCGGTGGTGTGATCCTCCACGGGTGTTAAGCCGTTGGCGTGGCGCTGATCCTCGATAAGTCGCTCCCCGTGGGCCCCACTAGTCGGACACGTACGGCAGAGGGAGGGTAGCTTGAACCGAATACTTGCACCCCCGGGTCTAGGATTACTTGAGCTGACAAGGAGCTTTACTACCGGTTAGTTAAAGCATCCTTTATTGTCCTTCTTCGATAAATATGGAATGGTCATCACTACATATGTATGACTTTCCTATGGCCGATTTGTCCAAGTGAGTACCCGTACATCTAGAATCACTACCATGGACTCAACATTCCATCGTGATACCATTGTAGGGCCCGATATGGTCCTGCTCGTGGCCCGAAAAGACAGTGGGGACTGCGCCAACGATGCACTGAGTTGACGGGTTATCCTGGCCAGGGCACGTGACCCAGTCTCCCGACTCTTCGATGTGGATCTCCCCACTGGGGTGGTGGTACCCGAGGAACTTACCTGGCAGGATCGGCACCAGGTCCTTCTTGTTGTTGACGTGCGTGACGTTTCCGGGAAGCTGGGCGTCGACCAAGTCCGCCCACGCTTGATTACCAACGCGAGGCAGGCCATACCCGACAACCTTGATAGTCACGGCAGTGGGTAGTTGCAGCCGGAGGAAGACGCCATCGAGAAGGGCGAGGGCAGCGCCAAGGGAAAACCCTACCGTTGTCACGGTCGAGGTCCCATGCGCAGAAATCACCTGGCGCACAGCATCGAGTACTTGAGATGCGGTTCTACGGGGTGTTTGCGCGGCGTAGTGGCGGCGGTTTTCAGCAACCGCAGGTATGGTTCTAGTAATAGAAAGTGTGGGAACTCACAGTGAATGTTCATGCGAAAATCCACTATGCACCAAAACTGAGTTCGGTATCCCGGAGAAAAGGGAAGAGTTGAGGGATTCCAGTGCAAGTTCCGAGTCGGTCAAAATCGGGAGGCTGTTGGCGCCGTTTGGATGTCAGCGCTTGGGGTGTCAATCGATAACCCAAACGACATTAATCTACTCACATCTGTGTCAAATGGGTCGCCTCGTGCGCCACAATGATTGTGTTTCGGTCTGGGTCGTAGCCCACATACCCTATGGACCGTGTCAACACGCGGACAGTCATGAAGAAGAACCTCATGGTTCGGTGAACGCTCGTACAATACTGTACCGCATCTCCATCTCCGCCAGCGGCAAAGGGCTTGAAATTGGGATTTGCCTGGCAGTTCACTGCAGAAAGGAATCGACGATTCAGGGCCCACTTCTCAGGGATTGTAGAAAGGCTCGGGTAAGACTCGCACCTCCACAACTCCACGTCTTGACAGCGTCGACCGTGCACTCGGCCGCGGCGGCATAGTAGGTGTAAGGCGAATAGCTCGATACTTGTTGCGGAGTGAGTGTCGTGAAGGACTGACGTGTAAAAGGTATCGCAGATGCCGGCCCCATGAGAGTTGCAACCGTGATGGTGGCCAGCTTGAAGAGCATCATCGAGAAGGGCTGTGGGGTTCTGGGGAGTAGAAGGACAACAGCGAGAGCGAACAAGTCAAACTAAGGTCGGGTAACTCTGTGTCTTTAGATCCGAGCGAGTCGGTTGTATTTAGTCCAGCAGGGTGGGAATCGAAGCCGAACGCAAGTAGCCCGGGGATACATCGCATGCCAGGAATCGACATTCTAGGATGGCCATCACGAGAGTTCACGAGAGGCAAGCGTCGGGCTGACCGCTGTACGAAAACTGGAGGTTGATGGGTGGTATTGTCCCAGAAAGCAGCACCTTGATCCTTGTCGTACATGGCCTTGTTAGGACCTCTCATCACAGAGCGAGATGGGAAGCCTCGGGAAATCTGCTCGTAATGCAACTTCTCCGACTCCGACAACTTGCCAAACCAGGTTGACATCATCGTCCCGAAGCAGAACCGCGTCAAAAAGAGCCCGAGGAACCATCTGTTACCGTATATGACGCGATAAGCGCGTTAAATGATCGTCCGGGTGAAACCAGAACAAGCAAAGCGAAGCTGTTGTCGTGAGTGTTCAACATTTGGAGTAGGGAGCCACTGACAGAGAAAGAAATGGTAAGGATGGTGCATGACTTCAATGAGACCCATGATGTCTGAATTTCTGAAAGAACCCACTGTGAGATTTCCCCAATCCCAATTCAATTGTTACGAGTGCACCCGATGCTGGGAGCCTCGACGCACAATTCTCGCCAACGATGCAACACTTTCGAATCGCTAGGTTTATCAGTCTAAAGTAGACATCGCCGCCTTTAGTAAGTCGTCACCCTAGCACTAAACTGTCAATACTACATACGGTCGGCCTGGAAGGACTGAATTGAGATCACACCAGCATATATATATCGACCCGTTGCGGCATTCATGACATACCTTAGTCAGAAACACCAAATGACGTGGGCGAAACCAGGGGGAGACATCATCATTGACAAGATGTAGTAGCGTACGTATCTCTTTCCAATCTTCCCAAAGCTCTCCTCTGGGCAGAGAAGTCTCGTAGACGTACCTGGTTGACTGCACGCCGTCAAACGATGGACGAGAGAGAGAACCTGGAAAACCTCGAGAATAAAACCAAAGATGTAAAGGGAGGATGTTCCAGAACGAGATGAAACCCAAAATGAAGGTTGCTCTTGTGGCCCCGATGCCTCGTCGAGCTGCTCAGAGTCGATGGATGGCCTTCAAGTCAAGGTTGCTCGAGTTGCTCGCTGACACGTGTCACACGGGCAGCATAGCCGAAAATCCTCCACGGCCCGCCGCGCTTCGCGGACACTGGCACGCACGCAACTTACCAATATTCATGTCAGGCACGCGACAGCATCTCGCCCCGGCGACAGCACGTCTTATTAGCTGTTCTGAGGGATAAGCGCAGATTCCGGGGACTTGATCCCTGTCATTTATCTTTCGTTGCTATCCATCAGTCAGATTGTTGACAAACAAGGGGTCATTAGAGGACCGAAAAGAAGACACGCGGCGTCCTCGGCCACATGAAATCGTATTCGTGACTGGGGGTGATGGCATCCTTTCGATTATGGTTTACACCGAAAGGTGACGCGGCCCGTTGCTGCTTCGCAGTTTGATTGTGAAAAGGGAGTACAGTGTCATAAAAGTACTTTATTCTGACCTCGGAAGTGTGAATATGAAGAGATCCCCTTTAGGGCATTGTCACTCTGACCTGTTCCGCAATCGCGTGCATCGGCTGATATGTGATCGCGTGATTACATGCTTGAAGCTGTTGGGCCCGCGAAGCGGAAAGATGAGGCCCTTGGCCATCGGTGCGCCTTGATCGCTCAGGTTCGCCTTTGTGGTCGCATCTTCCTCTCTGCCACCCCTCGAACTCATCTGTGTAATGTCTGTCGTCCTATAGCAGTTCTCTCTGGATGAAGCATGCTTTTAGATCACTTTCCTATTAATATGAATATGCAATGGATATGTAGAGATATATTCTAAGAGTCCTTTAAATGGGCCGTGGCCGCGAATGGGAAGAGTGGGCCCGTCAGGTTGACACTGCGTGCGAAATGGGATCCGCACACGTCCATTCATGAATAGAAAGGATCATCCGAGTCGTCGGTATGGTAGTGCCAAGGGCAACCTGGATGCGATCACTGCGGCCTGCCTCACACCTGGAAATCTCGAAAACTTTCTCAGCATAGAGTCATGATGCCGTTGTAGGGCCCGTCATGATCCGTCTCGTTGCTGACAAAGATGTTGGGAACAGTGCCAACGATGCACCGGGTGGACGGGTTATCCTGCCCGGGGCACACCACCCAGTCTCCCGCTTCTTCAATGTGGATCTCCCCACTCGGGTGGTGATACCCGAGGGACCTTCCCGGCACGGTCGGCACCGGGTCCTTCTTGTTGTTGATATGTGTGACATTTCCTGGGAGCTTCACGTCGACCAAGTTCGCCCATGCTTGATTTCCGACGCGAGGTAGGCCATACCCGAAGAACTTGACAGAGATGGTGGAGGGTAGTTGCAGCCGGAGGTACATACTTTCGAGGAGAGAGAGCGCAGCACCGAGGGATTGCCCCACAGTCGTCACGCTCGAGGTTCCATGTTCGGAAATCATCTGCCTCACGGCACCCAGCACCTGAGATGCGGTCCTGTGGGACGTTGCGCGACGGCAATGGAAATGGATATCAGGAACGGTGAGCACAACTCTAGTAGGAATCACAAAAACCCACAGGGCATGTTCATGCGAAAACCCTCTGTGCACCTGGACCTTGTTTGATACACCGGGGAAAAGGGAGGAGTCGAGGGGTCCGAGGAACAAGTTCAAATCAGTCAAATCCGCGAGGCTGTGTGCGGGTTTAGTAGGTCAGCCCTGGGGCGCCACGAACAGCTAAAATGGACTTTTGATTCACATACGGCTGTGATGTGTTGGTTGCCTGGTGCGCCACAATGACCGTGTCTAGGTCCGGGTCGTAGCCAACGAACCCTATAGACGGTGTCAGCACGCAGACAACCGAAAAGGTGAAGTTCACAGGTCAGTGAACGTTCATACAAAACTGTACAGCGTTTCCATCTCCGCCAGCATCGAAGATCTCGAAATTGGGATTTGCCTGGCAGTTCACTGCGTAAGGAAACAGACGCGTCAGAACTTACGTATCGGCATTGTACCCTTCCCTCTCTGGGGGAGAAGGATGGGGCAAAAATCGCACCTCCGCAATTCCACGGCTTGACACGGTCGGTACCGCATTTAACAGCGGAAGCATAATATGTGTAAGGCGAATAGCTCGATAGTTGTTGGGTAGTGAGCGTCTGGAAGGACTGACGAGGAAAGGGCGTCGCAGATGCGAGCCCCATAAGAGACAAAACGATGGCCGATCGGAAATGCATCGTCGAGAGGGGGTATAGGGTTCTGGGAAGCGGAAGATAAACAAGCGATGGCTAATAAACCAAGCCATGACCATATAAAATCCGATGCTTTGGGTGACATCTGATGTTTCATACTTCCAGCAGGGCAGGAATGGAAGCCGTTGTTGCATCGGCACCTCACAGACCCGGTCAAGTTCCATGTTGGTTGTCGACGTCTTTCGATGTCCACCACGAGGGTGATCAGGGACGAGAAGTAGTCGTTCGTAATTGTGGTCGCCCCAGAGAGTGCTACTTTGTCCTTCGTCCACATGGCCTTCAAGTTGTTGCGGGGGGTCTCTGTCCATGGAGAGGAAACCTTGAGTTGATACCCTCACGATGCAGTTCCTCTGACAACTCGAAGGCCAAGGCAACATCGTCTCCAAGCACAGCCACGGGATGGACGAACTTGTGGATCATTCACCCCCCACGGCACGACAAATTGCGGTGTGTTGGTCGTCGAGACTAAAATTAGAGCACAACAAGTGGAGCTGCTGTTGACATGGAACGGGGACCGCAATTGTGACATAATGAGCAGGGCGCTTTCAGAAACTTCTCACGCTCACACCAATTTGAATTGTGTTGCACGTGCACGAGCCGACTAGTCAGCGAATTGACCTCAGCTTATCCATTCTTGCCTGCCGATGACCGCAATCATATCTACCAACCCTCAGATCCTCATGAAACTGCCCATTTGCCAGTGGCCATATCGATCTAAAAGGGTCGAGTTGACAGCACATCAGTGCCTCTTTCTAGATCTAAATCATTGCAACGACCCCATCAAACTCGAACCCACTGGGAAGGAGCGGGATATCCATACTATAGGTGCAGTCATAGTGGTCAGATTACCGTCAATGGTCAGAAACCTTATTTCTCCCACTTCCTCATCTCCCATGCCTTAGATACTGCATCATATGTCTATTCTATGCAATTCCATTGCCCGATATCTTTTTTTCCAGATGAGAAACAGAGTAATTGATGTTTCCCATGTTTTGGAGGGTGTCACCTCTAGTCACATCTGCTGAGTCTGCCAGTGTGGACTTTGAAGACAAGAAAGCATGCACGTGATGCCATTGGAAGTGCTCTGTGTGTGGTGAATGCTGTGACGGTGCATTACAGTATGGTGCAATCCCTTGAATATGCTGAGCTCCTCAACAGCCAAGTGCAACAGACCCAGGATTTGAAGAAAGGCTCAAGGAGGGCATTGCTGGGATAAATAATGGCAAATATTGAAACCCAACAAAAATTTCAACTGCCCATATTCAGCCTACAAACTCAAGGATGACTCAGAGCTTATTGTCCTTGCTGGTGCTCTTGAACTTGACACAACTGGCACCATTCTGGTCCTCAAAGAGTGCATCAAGGAGTACCTTGATTTGCACAAGAATGAGTTGGTGCAAAACCCACAGTTCATGCATTTGTTCAAGGCTAGACGGCAGCACACTGACTTACCAGTGGATGATGGGGGAATTACTATAGCCAAAATCTCAGCAGTGGGGTGGGGCCCTCCAGACTAATGTGAGGACATTAGACTTAAGCACACTCTTCTATACTTTGTCCTAGAATACTCATAACTTGGCATATAATGGAAATCGTTCATTGACATTCATCAATGTTCATCTTTGTGCACTCTTTGATGGTCAACTGCTGCTGTTCAGCCCCCTCAGCCACTCTTTGGGCGGAGAATGAAATGTGTCACTGTGACATGTGCCTGACCATTGGCAGCAAATTCTGACCACTACGACTGCACCTATACTATTGCGGTACACTGAGTGGTCAGGGCAGACCTTCAGTGGTCAGGGGCATGTCACTGTATGACATGTTTCATTCTCTGCTGTTCTCTACCCAATGACTGAGGGGACCAAAAAAGCAGCAGCAAAGGGGGTGAATACCGACGAACAATGAACAACAATTTTAACATTAGGTGCTAAATTATGGGTTTGGATGGTTTGATACACAGTATGGAAGAGTTGCCCTTGGGCCTACAATGACCTCATCAATCCAGAGGGCCCTGCTCCACCATGACCACTTTGCTCTCCATCACCTGTTCCCTGGTCCAACATGTGT
>Ga0307510_10011783_pt1 | contig 10372 bp, 10 predicted proteins | sample 12_EM_MG_FD_207224 | JGI IMG/M metagenome (GOLD analysis project Ga0307510, IMG submission 207224) | Populus trichocarpa ectomycorrhiza microbial communities from riparian zone in the Pacific Northwest, United States - 12_EM | ecosystem: Host-associated > Plants > Roots > Unclassified | place...
CATCGCTTCGGGATCATCAACGATACAGCTCGCTCATATTTATCAGACCGTAGAACTGCTCCTCATCCCCCGCTGGCAATTGCCATTCCCACTTTAAACATTCAATACCTTGCCTATGCGCAACGACACGACCTCTTTCGGTGTGTAACTGGCCTAGATAGATAAAGAGGTCTGCCTGAACGATGCCCCCACGAAGTCAAACCCCAATCAAGGCTCGTGCATGGCCGCTCACATCTGGGCTGTACGTGCCCATAATTGACATGTTTTGTGCTCTCATCTATCCCTGAACGACTGAACGAAGGGAATCGTGAGATCTTCGGCATGACGTTTATTCTTATTTCATTTCACGTACCCATCCGTACCGGACGTCCTCTCTGAGTCGTAGCTCATGGAGGGAGGGCTATGAGGAAGAGCTGGGACGCACCTGAAGAGACGGAAGTGCAGCTCAAAACCCGAGCAAGGGCGACGCGACGTATTCGAGACTGGATTAATCGCGATCACGCGAAACCCTTCGGCGGAAGGTGCATGGGAATTGTGCTGTATGCGAGTGGCATGGTGTGGTACATGATATGAAAGGCAGTAGAACTGGGCGTGCAAGAGATGCCCTTGGCGGTAGGCGTGAGCGAGCGCCGATACGTTGGTGGAGGAGAGACGATGAGCCACGTGCTATTCTGCGATATATACGAGGAAAATAGGCCCAGGGATAGAGGATTTATTGATTTGTTGGTTTTGGGTGTCGATCTACCCAAACTCAGGGGGTCTAAAGGTGAGGAAGGAGGCAACTCACGGGAACTCAAGTTAGTGTTCGATGAATATGACGTGTTCATGCCTGGGAACTTAGGGAAGGAGGAATAGATAGGCAGAAAGCCGCAGCCAGACTGGGAGCCGCGGAGGTTGCACGTTCAGTTAGGGGTACTCACAAAGATCGTGACACGGAGGGGGTCATATGAGAGAAAATAAGCAGCAGATGCAACCAAGAATATTATTCTGTGTCAAAAGGTCTCTCCATGGGTTGAGGCAAGCCTTAGTCAACTCGAGAGAGTTGTGCAGTGCACAGCCTACCTTTTCTCCCCAATGACTGTGAGGTGAGTTACACGCGAACAAGTGGGACTCGGAAAGGCCCGTGAGTGAGGATGGCGCATGATGCGGCGGTCTCGGAACGGAAACGAGCCCCGCGAGCCGTACCGGAGCGCTAAGCTCAAGTGTCCAAGTGTGGCCCGACCCGTTCAGTCTCTCACCAAATCTCACCTTCTCTTACACGCCTCGACTCCGAAACTCGTCTCGTTCAGCCCTCGTTGCAATACAGTCGACACTTTCCCCTTCACGACCAAGTTCCCCTCCTTGTTGCACCAATTCTTACCGCCGGAGACACGCGGATCGTCCAGGCCCGTCGTTCCTCGCAGTACACGTCGCTCACGGTCCCTCGCAAGTCGGGCCCAGCCTGATTTATGTTGGGAAGGATCTTTACTGTACATCGGATTGATCAAACTCTCATATCGTACGTTTCCGTTATCTCCTTTTACTTTAGACCTCCTGCTCTCTTTCCAGAACTCCCTCTTTTACTATGGCCATTTCACAAATTTCGGACACCGCACTTCCTACACACTCGTCGTCTACGCACTCATCGTCGCGCACTTGACTACGATTTAGTAAATTTCCCTTTGTTTTGGGCGCCACATCTTCTCGCCATCGTCGCCGCGCGGGTCTGTCGCCGGCAAGCCCGCCTTTGCATTTGGTTCTCCCACGCTTTTTTCCCTCTGATCGATCGTCTCGCCCCTAGATTTACTTGTCCTTATTTGCCTCGGACTCAAGTATAAACGCCTTCCGGCCTCGCCTCGCCAAGAGGCATCTGCGCCCCCGTTTCTCCCCTCTCTTTTCGCTAGTGTGCTCTTTCGTCCGACCGTTTGACGACAAACCGAGATGCCGTGCTGTCGCTCGTCCATTCGGTCTAAGGCTGCTGCAGCCCACATTTCCTCTCTTCTTTGCGTTCAACTTTACTCTCTTCCGACAGACAGACGACAAACCGAGGCGCTGTGCTGATGCTCGTCCCCCTGATCTCGCGTGGGTGCGTGATTCCTTTCTCTCCGTTCCGTTTACCCTTGCAGGTCGCCGTCGTTCTACCTGAAGACCATTCGCTATCGCCCCGCAATTCACCCACATCCTCGCATTCAAATTCTAACGTGAGTTCTCGATCTTTCCGGATCGCGAGCTCATTTCTCTCTTTTTCTATCCCTTTCGAACTCACAGCTAGGCCACTCCGGTCTAGTTCTCTACAGTATCTCATCTTTTCCACTGATGGTGTCCATCACGAACCCTAGCACCCCTCAATGCGCTCCTAGCACCTCGTCTTGTCTTCTGCTCTTCCGATACCCATCTCATTCGATCTTATCCGAAATACGGGGAACGCCCACTCCTCGCCTCCTATACTCCTACGCTATGTCGCATATCGATCGCGTCAGAGAGAGGAGAACTTCCAATTGACTCCCTGTGACTGAACAGTGGGTGTGACTGAGTATGTTCGTCATCGATTTCATTGCCGCATCACTGAATGTCGGTGCATGTTTCCAATCGTAGACATAGCCCAGGAAACATAGCCGAGTCGAGGGTATGATCACGATATGACCAAGGCCATGAGAGGAGGATGTCCTCATCATAATGTCCTGGAGGTGAGCTATCAGTCATGAATTCTTCAGTTCAAAAGGGCCAAAAAAGGCGAGCTTTCTAACGCAGATCTTCACGCAGAAAGGCCGACTATTCGCCAGACTGCTCGCGGCCTTTCACACCTTCTCCGTCACCTCTCGCAATCGTCTCAGAACGACATGGGGGCATTGTTGCCGCAACTTCATGTTCCACACCAAGAGGTTGCATGTCCTCTCGCGGTTCGAAATACAAGCTCATGGACTTTCCTATACATTGGACTGCAAGACGGTGAATGGATCCGGATTGCTCCGCGCACAGAGGCAGGAATTGGACTCGGGCTGGAACATGCCCCGAAGTTCGATCCTATAAACTCTGCGGGAAGTTGAAACACGAAAGTTGACCGTTGTTTCGCAACAATTCGGGCGATTTGGCAATTGAAGACAGTGTAGTAGATTGGACACGCTTGATGAACGTGAACGTGGAATCGTAGACCGGGGCAGAAGCAAGTGTTCCCGCGGCTCCGTCGCTGGTTTCCACAGAAGGAGATCGAACGAGATCGTAGCCAGTGATCGGTCGGTGAATCTGGATCTGACTTTGAAGGTCGTCTCAGTCTCGACGCGGAGAAACTGACAAGCCAGGCCAGGATACATGCGGACGACGTGGTGTCGTGGGTGGAATTGTTAAGTCGGTAAAGTCCGGGAGTAAATAATCACAAACTTTCGCTTGCTCAGGCTTACTATCATTTTTTCCTGATCCCCTTGCCCCACAAGCTCGAGTACTCTATCACACGATCACTGGTCGAACGTACGCCCATAGTAACCCGCTTGGCAGATGGGAATTTCCTTAATTTAACCCATCAGAAATCCCATGGAACAAAACAATATCTACTCTACTGCTGGGGCTGTGGGCTCCTCCACACCTCACTCGAATATGGTGAGGCGATATAAATGATGTATTGTGCACATGTTGACGCGTACACTCTCACTGTCTCTACATATTGAAATCGAAGCAGCAATCGCTAGTTTGCTCCGCATGCGGAATCGCTTTTGGGCGTCGTCAACAAGACGTAGACCGACACTTCCAGTCTTTTCACCTCCCGTGTTGGTTATTCTGCCCCTATCCGGGTTGCAGATGGAGAGGTGATCGCGTGGACGAGTTTCAAAGGCACTTGACTACACAGCAATGCGGCCCAAGACCTGCTCAGGAGCAGCAATACCAGATATACAACGTTAAGATGGTGATGAATTGGATCAAGAATTCGCAGGGCGTCAATTTTATTTCGACGGCACTGAACTTTGCAGTTGACCTCGTTAAGGAGAGGGCTTTGGAACTGGGGAAACAGGAGTGGTTGGATGACCCTTGGGGTCGCTCGGGTAGGCGCCACTCTGTGTTGAGTGTATAGTTAGTGTCAGTGGATGATTTACGAACAGCGGGACTGTATTGGCCATGGTTGTTGTTGTCATTCATCGGACATTCGAACATCCTTTCCTAACGCAAAAGGACCCACACATCGAGCCCGCCCGTCTATCTCTACTAGTATTACCCGAGAACCATCCAGCTAACCAAAGTTATTGGCGGCCTTCTGTTCTCCTCATACTCCAATTTTCAGGCGTCATTCGTTTTTTCGAAGATTTGAGGAACAGGAGGTTAAAAAAAAGGACGGATGGCGAGAATCATGCAATGTCAGGGTCGGATTCGACCGCAAGTCGTGCGAATTGGTGTTTCTGTAGTCGAGGGTAATAATTGGTCTTGATTTTGAGGCGAGACTGCACCACCACCCCTTCGGTTAGCTACGGTTACTATTACCAGAGATTCCATGCTCAGGTAACAAGCCGTATGTCACAGTACGATACGAGTTGAAAGGCTTTTTTAGTGGCACAGTAAGCGTACAGAACATAGTGGTGAGACCATGATCCTAGCGTATCAGGGGTACACATTTAACTTGCACGACAGGAGCGGCCCCGAAATCCTCAGGCACATTCTCATGCCCCATTGACCCCAACGAGTCAACGACAACGGTTCCCTCCTTTGGGGACGGCCCGGGCCGTAAGTACCGTGAGATCTGGGTGGTTACCAATTGGGGCGCGGTGTGGTTCGAGTGTTCGGACCATTTAGGTCTCTTTGACGAATGTAATGTACAAATCCAAGCGTTGAGGCACCTCCCTGTTACATGAGTAACATCCGAAAGCAGTTGAGATAGGGAGCTCACCTAGCTTAAAATGGACCTCTCGCAGCTGCATGAGTCGGCCTGCATCTGAGTCGGAGGTTGGAAAGCTCAGAGGAGGCCTCCCTGTCACTGCTGACCCCTCAAGTTGGTCGAATGTTTCTTGTTCTTGTTGAGGGGGAACCGGTGTTATTGATATATCAGAGTTGCAGCTCACACGAGCTGTCCGCTATCGTGGCGACGGTGAAGTCGCCGGTGACTTCTTCTCATGGTTGTATTTGTGGATCTCAGCAAAAGCTAGCCCGCGGGTGTTAGCATGCGATTATGAGTTAGGTGGGCCTATCCCCCCACTTCTCCACCAATCGATCCCTAGTCTTACCAACGCTACGTCCAGGCGTGCAGAGGTTGAACAGTGTGCTGAGCCAGGGTAGGTTGGCTTGAGCGTGGAACCGACAGCGTTGGAGGTAGCGTTCCACGATTCGTATCATGGCGTGGGGAGAAAGGAAACGGGAAGGTCGCCGGGGAGCATGGGTAGAGATGTGGTTCGAGTGAGCCTTGTGGTTCTGGCCTTTCCACGCAGCTGACATGCCACCTAGGCGGAAGGCAGAAGCGGAACACGAAATCGGACGTAAAATGAGGGGGCGTAGATTCCGTGTGCCCTTCAATTGCACAGCCTGTCGTCATTTCTTCTGTGACCTGTACCTCGGAGGGCCTGAAGCCAGCAGGCTAGCAGCCCTAGTAAAACTATGGTTAACCCAAACACGGGTGTTTCGGGTTTGTGGCCATAAGTACAGTTTTGCTTGCTGATGTTCACTAGCGTTGAAAGATTGAATCCCCGGCTCACGTAGGCGTCGCGGTGTGGTGTGAATGTGAGACCTCCGGGGCCTTGCCGTCTTCGCGTCGTTGCTCGAGCCAAACTTCGAGATGCCAAAGCCCGGAACAATACTAGCGGCCTACGATAACAACCCAACGACCTTGGCGTGTAATTCTGCGGCAGCGCAGCACGTGTCGCGGAGTGGTATGGGTATGAGCGGGGCATACCCTTGGGATGGGACGAGGGATGCTGCTGAAGTTCTGCGTGTTTCCATCCGTCTATTATGGGAAGAGACAATCTGACTTTGGGTGTTTGTTATTTCGTAGATAGGATAGATGGAGCGGGTAAGTGATGTGTTCTTTCGAGTCCAATCTTGTTATCGGTGTGCGCGGAGCTCATTCCAGTAGCAAGCCGTCGGCGCTGTCTTGCAGAAGTCTTGTAAACGAAGTTCGAATCGAAAGTGAGGGACACCAGGGGTAAAATCTTCAGCAGGGCGCAAGCTGTCTGGCCCAGTCACGGTCTTGGTAACTGCCAGCAAGGGACCGAGCCAACGCACTGGCTTCGTTGCGCTGAAAACGGGTAATGGTCATTTTCCTCCTCTGCCCAGAGAACTCTTCAATGAGAAACACTGACAACTTTTTCAAAGGTATCTACTTGCCTGACAGCATCGATCTGTTCCTACAGCCTCGCGCCTTGATGCTTAATTGACTACAAGTACCTTCGTAATCGATTGTGCGATTGGCGCTACTCGGGGTGCCTAACGGGACCGTAAGCCCCAGTACAACCTCATCTAGCACGTAGGAGCGAAACACCCTAAGACGAGAAAGGCCATGGGAAGGTCACTGGGAGGCATGGGTAGAGATGGAGCGGTTCGAGTGACTGGCCATGCAGCGGACTCGCCACCATAGGCAGAAGGCGGAAGCGGAACACAACTCAGACGTAAAAAGCATTCCGTTTACCCTTCAATTATACAGCCTGTCGCCTTCTCTTTTATGACATGTATCTCAGAGGGTCTGAAGCCAGCAGGCCAGCAGTTCTAGTAAAATCATGGTTAACCCAAGCACAGGTGTTCCGACATCCGCAAGTAAAAACGTACCCGGGAACCAGGAATGGTTGAAGGATGCCCGGGGCCGTTCCCACAAACAAGCCCATTGCGGCCAGCATGCCGAGTCGAGCAGGTGAAAAACTGAAGTACCCTAAGGAAATTTCTTTTAAAAGTATTGCATGCAGAAATTTGTATCTAACGTACCATAGTGAGTAGAACGAGCCAGTTCCATTAGGGGCGAACGGTTTTTGATCGTAACCTGCGTTACCTGCCAAACTCCGTTTTAACGCTGCAAGTGTGGGCACACCGCCAAATGCAGATGCTACTGCAACTTTCAAGTTCGATTCACGTCATGTCACTCATCCAGGAGAGCTGCTGCTTTGTTAGAATGGTGAGGTCCGTAAAACTCGGGCGGATGGCGAACTTACCGAGCGAGAGGAGTGGATCAGCGGTCTTGAACGAATACTAGTACAATCATAATATAAGATTGATACTACCGTGACATGATGGGTCCTTGTCTCGGCCTACAAGAAGTCCGAAACGAAATTCGGTCCCCCCGGCTCGATCGTCGGTGTGGCACGTGACCCGTTTTTTTTTTTTTTGTAAGTTACGATAGTATTATTATCCATGCTTCACAAGAATTTCATATTCGCGTTCGGCATAGCGCACGGTTTGTACTTTCAAATTTGACATACCCTTTCACTAGAACAACGTTTCTAGGAAAGGATAATCTCTACTTCTGTGACAGAAAAGGGGCGTGTCGCAAAAATGGACTTTGAAATGATGTACGCTATGACGACGTCACGATAAAAGAACAATAGCGACCAAACCATTGCGACAACGTCGCCGCCTGATCTGTCCGATCCTAAGAGCGACGCTCTGAACAAACTTACACCCTGCTTTGCCGATGACTCGGTTGAAGAACAAGAGATCGCCTGAACAGAAGAGAAGACGAGCCCAGGCTCGGAAACCGGCGGCATAACCGTGTAAGTCCCGTTAGATGATTTGGCGGCGCACATGACTCACGAGGGTCCAAATTGATCGCCAGCACTGTACTTTCACAACACACTTGATGGAAACCCATTCCCACGTAGGTTGGAGCCTGCACGTTCATGAAGCTATAAGGATCCCTGCTGGGGGTAGATGTGAGCGATACCTCATTTCCGCGGGTAATATTTAGCACGAACGCTGGAAAGCCCTTGGTTCCTTAGCTTCAGTCACACTCTCCAAGCGCTGCCAATATAGTACCCTGTTTGTTGCCCCATATCCTGCTCCCCTAGCACCCACCTCATTCCCTTTCAGCCCCAAATACTGGAAACGCACAACCCTAGCCCTCCCGTCCCCCTACTCTATGCTGCATATCGATTGCATCTGGGAGGAGCTAGGCTCCGCCTCAGGGAGGGAGGCGAGAGATTCCAATTGGCACCCTGTTACAGAACAGGGGTAGTGACCAAGTACGTCTATCGTTGATGCCATTGTATCAGTGCTGAGGGGGCGTGCATGTTGCCACTGGTAGAAGTAGCCTAGGCCGGGTTCGAAGGGATGATCAAGACATGAACAGGGCCACGAAATGGGGGTGTTCTCGTCGTGATGTTCCAGCTAGAGGTGAGCCACCAGTGAAGAAGCCTTCAGTTCTGGAGGGCCAGAAAGGCTAATCTACCAACGTAGAACATCACGCAGAAACACCGACAATTCGCCACACTCCTTGAGTTCTTGCACGTCACCCCCACGCCTCAGAAGGTCCGCCAGAAATCGTCTCAGAACGACATGGAACCACTGTTCATACTAGTGTCATCAACAAATCAAGAGACCGGATGCCCCTCGTGGTCTAAAATGTAGCTTCATCGATCGTGCTGTACGCTGGACTACAAGACGGAGTGCCAACTTCGACTGCCTAGCGGTAGTACGGGTAATATCCGGTCTTTGTCTGACGGATTCGCGCCCAGAATTGGCAAATCTGCGAAAACATCACTTCTGGGCCATTCACAGAAACCACGTCGAGTGGTGAGTTGTACGGTGCGAATGACGAATCCGTGCTTCTTCCCACTCGTCGCTATATAGCCTCGTCTAACTGTCCGCATGAGAGCAGGTGGGTCAATGGCACCTAAAATTGAAGTACAAAACGGACACGAGACTGCTGATCGACAAGCGGCCTCAGTATGTGGATCCTTAGAGTAGACGGAAACAATTCGATAGATGACAACCAACCCGGTACAGTCCCGCGGTTCATAGAAAGAAACATTCACTGATACTAATCATACGCTCGACACCAGCTAACGCCTCCCTGAACGGCCCCATGGATCCTCCAACCACTCCCGTTTCCCCAACTCCTGCGCCCTCTCTTTGACGAGGTCAACTGCAATGTTCTGGGCGGTCGGAAGTATGGTGCTGCCATGGGAGTCCTTGATCCAACTCAGGATCATCTTCACGTTGTATATCTGATATTGCTGTTCTTCGGGCCGTGGGCCACACTTCTGTGTAGTCAAATGTCTTTGAAATTCGTCGACTCTGTCGCCTCTCCACCGACAGCCCGTGTATGGACAGAAGATCCAACAGGGGAGATGGGTCGACCGGATGTGTCTATCTAATTCTTGCTGACGCGTAAAAGAGCAGGACCGCCCGCATGCGAGACAAATCAGAGGCTGCCTCTTCAAGTTGAGGGGGTTAGAGATGGGGTTTGTGGATGTGTTGATTCGCGTACCTGATTCGATTGTGGTGTGGAGCCCACAGTCCCAGCGGGACTGCGGATATCATTTGGTTCCATGCAGCTTCTGGCTTCTTTGGTAGTGTGATAGAATATTCGAGATTTGTGAGGCAAGGGACCAATAATATGTTACGCCAACCAATAATATCTGTGATTACTTACTCGGTTACTCCGGAGTTTACGGCGGTTAAATGCGCTGCCACGTTATTCTGGCCTGGCCTTGCGCTTTGAGGCTGAGACAACCTTCGACATTCAGATCCAAATTTATCGGCCTCATTTCTGATCGCGATCTCGTTCGGTGGGCTTCTGTGGGGACCAGCAGCGGAGCAGAGCGGACAATTTAAGTTGCTTCCGTTTTGCTTTGCCTTCTTTCCAGATGCCACGTACATCGCGTACCTCCCTCTACGACATTACCTTCATTCGCGAGTCGTTGCTTAAAGGCGATTAGCATTCAGGATTCACTTCCCGTAGACTATCCAGGACCAGGACGGTGTTTCGGAGCTACCTCCACCTTGAGCCCGATTTGATCCCACGAGTCCCTACAAAGGACTTTTCCCTCGGCGTCTTGTAGTACAATGTATAGCAAAACCCACGAGCTTGCATTTTATACCATGAGAGGGCCATCCTGTCCCTTGGTCTGGATCATGAACTCGACTACAGTAGCAGTGGTGAGACACAGAGAGGGCTTGCAAGGCCTCAAGGGGTCTAGCGAATATTCAGCCCATCTGCGTGATGTTCTATACTGGCTAGCTGGCTTTTTAACACTTAACAAGAAATTCTTCGATGGTGGTTTATCAATGAGACGTCTCGATCTCGTGGCTTTGTTCCTGTCTTGACCTCCCCCTCGAGTTCGTTACGTTTCCAAGGCTACTTCTATGATTGGAAACATGAACGGACACTCAGCGCGGCGGGGATGGAAGGGACGACAGACGTACTCGTCGCGCGCCCCCGTTCGATCACAGGGTGTCGATTGGAACATCTCTTCTCCTTGATACGATCGATCTG
>Ga0307510_10011784_pt1 | contig 10372 bp, 7 predicted proteins | sample 12_EM_MG_FD_207224 | JGI IMG/M metagenome (GOLD analysis project Ga0307510, IMG submission 207224) | Populus trichocarpa ectomycorrhiza microbial communities from riparian zone in the Pacific Northwest, United States - 12_EM | ecosystem: Host-associated > Plants > Roots > Unclassified | place...
AGAAGCCGGCGATCTTATACCCGTAAAAAGAGCCCACCGGATGCCCGACCTGGTTACGGATAAACTGGCCGCCAAAATTCCTGGTCGCACCGGACAGGAAGTAGTCGGTGCTTTGCGTGACCTTCGTAACCCTATTGTTGAAGGAAGTAAAGGTAAGCACAGTCGAGAGACGCCAGTCACGCCCTATACTCTTTTTACCACTGATCGAAAAGTCGATCCCTTTATTCCGCATCGCCGCGACATTCTGATAAGGAACCGCCCCCGTCCCATATGTCCCCGGCAGCGTCGGATTGTACAGAAGGTCTTTGATATCTTTGACATAATAGTCCGCGCTGATATCGATCGCTCCCTTGAATAGGGTGGCGTCGATCCCGATATTGGTATTGGCATCCTTTTCCCATTTCGCGTCCGGGTTACCAATCTGCCCGACCTGGAATCCCTGCACCACCGAATTATTCGTTCCGGTTAGATCATAGTACGAATTGTTCTTGATCCCCATAAAAGTATAGTAGGCATTATCCGCCCCCAGGTTGATCTGGTTACCCATGATCCCCCATCCACCCCTGACCTTCAGATCCGTCAACCAGGAGACGTCCTGCAGAAATTTTTCCTGCGACAGACGCCATGCTGCCGTAACAGCCGGGAAGACTCCATAGCGATGAACTTTGAACTTTGACGATCCATCCCTCCGTAACGTGCCGCTGATCAAATATTTATCATTATAGGCATAGTCCAGCCTTCCGAACTGCGACCACAACCCATAACCTCCCCTGCTGCTGTTAGCCTTGATACTTCCGGAAGCCGTCGACAGCGTAGTATAAGCCGGATCAAAAGAGAAATATCCATAACCCGTTGCACCCAGCGACTGCGATTCTTCATCATAAGACTCGACACCACCCAGCACTTTTATACTGTGTACCCCGTCGATAACAGTATGATAGGCCAGCGTATTTGTCCAGGTCCAGTCGTATCCCGAATAAGAAGATTCAGAATAGGAATTGGTCAGCGTATTCTCCTTGTTCTCATATGTGGGATAGTTGAACGTATGCGAATAACCGCTGTAATCCTCTCCTCCAAAGCTTGTATGAAGAGTAAAATTCTTCAATATATCCACATCCGTATATACATTCCCAAACAACCGCCGGTCAAGCGCCCTGTCATTCGCCGTACGTTTCAACGTAGCCACGGGGTTCGGCGAGTCGCCAAGAGAAGCATCGGAATTGGTACCCCCATAATTGCCCATAATATCATAGACCGGTATGATCGGCTGATTCCTGAACGAGTAACCGATCGCGCTGCCACCATCGAGGGCGTTAACCCTGGGATTGTGCGAGATGGTATAGGACATATTCTCGCCGATATGAATATTCTTTCCGATCGTAAAGGCGGTATTGCTGCGGATCGCATACTTTTTCAGAAAGGTGTTGATCACCGTTCCCTGCTGGTCGAAATAGTTGAAGGAGAAAAGATAACGGGCATTATCGGTCGCTCCGCTGACGCTCAGATTATGATTCATGATAGGCGCCGACCTCGTTATCTCCCTGAACCAGTCGGTCCCTGTTTTATTGGCGCGGGTTATCTGGTAAAAACTATTCGGGTCGTTCGGATTCGTATAGTTCGGGTTGACAAAATACAGCGAAGGATTCACAGACGCGTCTCCTTCATGTGCCCCGGCCGGACTGATATAATCCGGTAATACCGGTGTCGGACCAGAACCGTATAAGATGTCCGGAGCGCTTGCGTCCACAGGTGTTCCCGAATTCGCCAGGGCGTTGAATTTCAGCTGTGCCATATCCAGCGGGCTCAGCGTATGCCAGACATTATTACGGGCCACATTCTGAGTTCCCATATAGCTGTCATAGGAAACCACCGGCTTCCCATTCTTGCCTCTCTTGGTGGTCAGGATGATCACGCCGTTGGCCGCCCTCGAACCATAAATAGAAGCAGCCCCTGCATCCTTTAAGATCTGAACAGAAGAGATGTCGTTGGGATTCAGATCGCCAATATTCAGCGTCGGAACCCCATCCACGACATACAACGGTGTATTGTCGCCAAAAGTGTTGATCCCCCGGATCCTTACCTGCGGCGACGATCCCGGCTGACCCGAACCGATAATGGTCACTCCCGGAGCCTGCCCCTGCAGTTGACTCGTGATCTGATTGGTGGGCTGTTTGTTCATATTCTCCACATTCACCACCGACACAGCCCCCGTAATATCCTTTTTCCGCAACGACTCATACCCCACAGCTACCACTTCCACATCATTCAATTGTTTCGTGCTCAGAACCAGGGAGAGATTGTAGACGGTCTTCCCGTCAAGGACAGTGATCTTCTGAGTGTTGTAACCGACAAAAGAAATCAGCAGGACATCCCCGGGACTCGCATCGATGCTGAACCTCCCCGCCGCATCCGTCTGAGTGGCCGCAGCCTTACCCAGTATGCCCACCGTAGCATTGTTAACCGGCTTGCCAAGTTCGTCGACAACCGTGCCTTCGATCTTCCGGAAATCAACCTCCGGAGGCGCATCAGACCGGAGCGTCTTACTTTCTTCCTTTCTGACGACAATACTGTTGTCGACAATAGTAAAGCTGAGAGCCTGCTTTTTAAAGCAGATGTCCAGCACCTCTTTCAGCGGCGCATCCTTTACATAAATGTTTACCTTTTCGGTTTGCTGCAGCCATTCGTTCTTGTAAAAGAAATTGTACCCGGTCTGATAATGGATCTCCCTGAACACCTTCTCCAGGCTGATGTTCTTGCCGGAAAGCGTTACCGTCTGAGCGAGGCCCGAAGCAGTGGCCTGGGTCAAACCCGCTATTAGTAAGATACTTGTCAATTTCATGATCAGCCAGTTCTGTGTACTAAGCAAGCTCCGCCCGCGCGAAACTTTGCAAAAAGCAACTAATTGCATAGTTTTGGTCAGTTTGGGTCCGCCCGGATGACCTCCGGGTCGAACGGGTTCGTAATAGAGTTGTCTCTCCAGACTATTTATTCGACAGGGCTCATATCGGCCGGAAGTGCTTCGACCCACTTCCGGTTTTTATTGATTGCCTATGACGATCTTCTTTGATTCGATGGTAAAGTGAACACCGCCATACTCCAGCATCTTCAGCACTGTAAGCGCCGGCGTATTACGACTGATCATACCAGAGAAATGCCCTTCCGGCTTTTTCCCTCCGGCATACACCACTTCCACATCGTACCAGCGGCTTATCTGCCGCATGATGGATTCTATATCAAGATTCTTAAAATTGAAGATCCCTTCCTTCCATGCCATCACTTCCTCCAGATCAGTCTCCGTATTAAGCCTCAGTGAAGTCCCTGCTACAGCCTGCTGCCCGGGCCTCAGCAGCATCGCCTGCCCTCCCGCTTCAACCTTCACCGCCCCTTCGACCAGCGTAGTGCGGACAACCGGCTCATCACGATACGCATTGATATTAAAATGCGTACCCAACACCTCCACCCTTACCCCATTCACACTTATCGAAAAAGGCTTTGCAGTATTCTTAGCGATCTCAAAATACCCCTCTCCAGTCAGCTCAACCGCTCTTTCGGCACTACCAAACGTCGTTGGAAAATGCAGCGATGACGAAGCATTCAGCCACACCTTACTGCCATCCGACAAAACAAGCTGATATTGCCCTCCCCGCGGGGTCGAGATCGTATTATAAGCCACAGCCTGCTGATTGCCAGCCACTGCATGATAGATCAGTGTCCCGCTATCTCCCCCTTTGACGATCTGCGCATTCCCGTCCCTGGCGATATCTCCCTTTTTACGATCGTCAAGACTAATGGTAGCTCCGTTCGCCAATGTCAGTATCGCCTTATTCCCACCCGGTGGGATGTTCTTTACAATATCCTGTTTTGGAGCCTCGACAACAACCGGAGCCGGCTTCTTTTTTACAAGCGCCGCCACCATTCCCACAGCAATTACCAGCACAACAGCAGCAGCATAAGCCACCCACCGTCTCCTCCCCAACACCCATTTCCGATCGACCTCTCCCTCCCGGCCGAACACTCTGCCCATCTCTCCCTGCCGACTCGCATCAGCCTGAAATATCGCCTCCAGAACAGCCGCAGATACAGGCTCACTCATATCCCTGCCGTCCCCCTGCACTTCCCCGATCATCCCGCCTCCACTCATCGGCGCTGCAACCCCATCTCCCAACGAGGTCGCCCCCTCCAATGCGGCATTGATCAGACTTTTCGCTTCCCCCTCATTCTCAGATGCTTGCAACAAGCTTAGCAATTCATTGCGCTCCGCCTCGGTGGCCTCTTCCTGCATACAAAGCTTCATCAGCTGCTCAATACGGCTGGTCATAATAGATGATATATGGTGTTTGACTTCTTTCCAATAATATAGACGCAGAAAAAGATGAACCGGGGGTATTTAAATAAAAAAAAATTATCTTAGCCTTAACACTGCAAAACCAAAACAACCACTCGTGCCTGAAATAAGCTATCACGAAAAGGAAATACTTATAAAAATAGCAGAAGGCGACCAAAAGGCATTCGGGTTATTGTTCCTGCATTATAAGGCCGGCATCTATACGACTGCCTTCCGGCTCACCCATTCGGCAACAGTATCAGAAGAGATCGTACAGGACGTCTTCCTAAAGGTCTGGGTCAAACGATCCAGCCTCAGTCAGATCGAAAATTTCAGGGCCTATCTGTTCACGATCGCGCAGAATACCATTTACAGCGCGATGAGAAAAGGCTACAAACAAAAATTCCTGCACCAGGAAGATCCGGCTGCCATTGCCACACTGGCAACACCAGAAGAAGATACCAGGTATAGAGATTACGAACAGCTCTTACAGGAAGCCGTGAATCGCCTGCCGGCAAAACAAAAGAAAACATATGTATTGATAAAAGAAGAAGGAATGAAAAGAGAACAGGCCGCAGACATCCTCCACGTTTCATCCGAGACAGTCAAGTCCAATCTTGAACAGGCCATCCGAAACATAAAAGCCTATTGCCAGGCAAAAGCCCCCCTCACTCTGGATCAAAAATGACGAGCCGGCAAAAACGACCTGCATACTCCATGTTTACTATTATGAAATCCTTAAAGCAGACGCAGCTATAAATTATTCAAAGAATAATCTATAACTTCCCTGTTATATCATTAAACCTTTACTTATGCAATCAATTAAAACCTATCCGTTGGTCCTGCTTACCTTGCTGGGCCTTGCTTCCGCAAAATCTTCCCTTTCCCAGACCTTAACCAACACCGAAAATGTCATCACCCTCTCAGGCACCTGCATGAACAGTAGGCTGTCTACCGGTACCTATACCCTGACCCTTTATTATGTCGACCCGGACAACGGCCCTGTACGTCCTGCCCCGGTCAGCGTATCGGTTGTAGTCAACAGCACTACCGCTACGATAACCCTCCCTTCTTCTACACTGCCCACTCCCGCCACCACTGGCTACTGGTCGCTGCCGGAAGCCGACCTGGGTTCAATCATGCTCACCGGCACCGGCGGTGGTTTTATGGGCTGGGGCCATGACAACGACGGTAACATCCAATTCAGCAACTGCGAGCCGCTGGGCTTAGCCGCTACAGCTCATTACCCTACAAAACCACTTGGTTATCATAGAAAATAATCTCATAATATACTAATTATCAATTACTTATCTTCATCTCTCTCCGCGTTGACGTAATAAAAACCACGTAAACATGGTTTGTACACGCTTCACATTCGTCCTAAATTTGTGTAACAATTCGGTTGAAGACGTACAAATCAACAAATCGTAAAAAAAGAAAGTAAAATAAAATATTATGAACACTAAAGTAGTAAAAGCAATCGCAGTAGCACTGACATCTATCGTCCTTCTTAGCAACCCTTTCACCAGCAAGGCTAATGGCGGCAACGGTAAAACTTCCCTGACCGAAGAACAGGTTTCTGTTAAATATCAGGGTACTAAAGGAAACAGCATCGTATTCAAGGTGGAATTCACCAATCCGACTGCTGAAAAATTCTCCCTGATCATAAAGAACGACAACGGAGATGTAGTTTACAACCAGCAGTTCACCGATGCGAACTTCGCAAAAACGGTAACTTTTGAAAACACCGATTCTGAAATTCATCCTGTTTTCATCATCCGCAGCGCCAGCAACGGCGAGATCGTTCGCCAGTTCTCTGTTAGCAAGACCCTCACAGAAAGCACAGTCGTAACACGCTTGTAATTGTAATAGAAAGGATAAGTCAAATAGGATGCCGTCAGGCATCCTATTTTTTTTGTTACATTCACCTATGCAAAACCAACCTCTCATCGCAGGATCAGATACCGCTATCGTTCCCACAACCTATGGCAGGCTCCGCGGTTATATTCATAACGGCGTCTATACCTTCAAAGGTATCCCCTACGCAACAGCCATTCGATTCATGGCCCCGCAAAAACCCCGGTCCTGGGAAGGTATCCGCAGCTCCATGGCCTATGGCCCCATCTGCCCCACCCCCCAGCAGGAACCCATGAAAGATGAATTTGAATTCGCGCACAATCGCATCCGCGGAAATTACACCAGCGAGAACTGCCTCAACCTCAACATCTGGACCAACGATATCAGCCCAGCTCAAAGCAGTCCGGTCATGGTCTGGCTTCACGGCGGTGGCTTCTCCTCCGGATCGTCCATCGAATTCCCGGCTCAGAACGGAGAGAACCTCAGCAAAAAAGGCAGCGTAGTCGTCGTCAGCATCAACCATCGCTTAAATACAATAGGTTTTCTCGACCTCTCTGCCTATGGAGATAAGTTTAAACATTCCGCCAACGCAGGCATGATGGATATCGTAGCAGCCCTGAAATGGATAAAAGATAACATCTCCAGCTTCGGCGGCGACTCCGGCAACGTCACCATCTTCGGCCAGTCCGGCGGCGGTGCAAAGGCTACCTGCTTACTAAATATCCCCGAGGCAAAAGGCCTCTTCCATAAAGCCATCATCCAGAGTGGCAGCTATCTCACCCGTTTTATTGAACCAGCCGTCTCACAACAGGTAGCAGCCGAAACGCTAAAACAGCTAGGCCTGCAACCCGACCAGGCAGATTCCCTCCAAACCATGCCCTATGACCAGCTGGCTACAGCCGGCGAAGCAGCCCTGACCATAGTTAAAAATTCCCTTCCCAAAAGTAAAACAGGCTTCGATCTCGAATGGGAACCCGTTCAGGACGGCGAATTCCTTCCCTACCAACCCGACGAGCCACAAGCCATCCGGCTTTCAAACAATATCCCCCTCCTCATAGGCTCCTGCAAGAACGAATACATGCCCTATATCCACGGCACAGAAAAATTCTACATGGACAGCGTAAAAGCCCAACTACAAAAAAAGTACGGCGACAAAACCGAAGCTTATATGGCAGCAGTAAAAAAAGCATATCCGGAATTGAATGATCCCTCCAACTATATCGACATCGACCTCCTCTTCCGGCCTTTGGTGATCCAACAGGCCAATAAAAGAGCCTCCGACGACGGCGGCCCCGTTTACGTCTATCTGTTTGCCTGGCAGTCCCCCGTATTGGACGGATCCTACAAGGCGTTTCATTGCATGGACCTCCCCTTCGTCTTTAATAACATCGCTAACAGCGAAGAAATGACCGGCGGTGGCCCCCAGGCTCATCAGCTCGCAGATAAGGTCAGCGAAGCCTGGATCCAATTCGCCCGGACCGGCAGTCCCAATCACAAAGAGCTGCCCGACTGGCCCGCTTATTCCATCCACAACGGCGCGACAATGATCCTCGACAACGAATGCCAGCTAAAAACCCATTTCGATCAGGAACTATTGACAATATCAAAAAGTAGTTAAACGCCCTGAAAACACCATTTCACCCCCCGATCTTTCAGCCTCACCGCCAATTCTGGCCAAAAACTGCGGGTTAGTTCCTATATTGTCTCATGGACGCCAATCATCACCGGAAACTTTTTGGCTACAGCTCCCTTTTCATCACCCTCGTGCTGAACCTCCCCAAGCTGCTTGCCCTTCGCAAAGACGGTGTCATCGCACGTCTCTGGCATTTCGATGGCATTGAGCTCTGTTTCCAGTCCCTGATTACATTCGCGTATTGTATCGTCATATTCTATTTTAATAAGAAGCGGGGTCTTGTCTTTCGACGCCCAAAAGCCTATCAGCAAAAGACCAACCTCGCACTCCAGAACCTGGGCATCCTGGCGGTCTTTTTTTTGTTCGGCGAAACCATCCAGCATTTTTTCTTCCAACTGGGAGCCTTCCCAGCCGGGGGTTATGGCTTCCGGTTTACCATCAGCCTGCTGCTGGTCATCATCGAGCTGCGTATCTATTTTTTATTACAGGATACGCGTGAAAAAGAGATCGAGAACGAACACCTGCGCAATGCCTGGTTGCAGTCCCAGCTTACCTTGTTAAAAGGGCAGCTGAATCCGCATTTTTTGTTCAATTCTCTCAGCAGCCTCTCGGCGATCGTTCGGGAAGACCCACGATTGGCTCAGAGATACATCAGTCATCTCTCCAGGATCTTTCGTTATTCCCTGCAACAGGCAACCACCGATCTGGTACCACTGACCGATGAGTTAGCAGCCGTAAAGTCTTACGCCGAGCTGATGAAAATGAGGTATGAAGAAGGGTTTCATCTGACGATGCCATCCGAAGAAATAGCCAATGGCCGACGCATACTCCCGATGTCCTTACAACTGCTGGTCGAGAACGCCCTTAAGCATAATACCGCCTCTGCAGCATATCCACTGCATATTGTCATTAGTCTCGTGGAGCCAACCCTTATCGTTCGCAACAATCGCCAGCCCTTGCCCTCCCCCGAACCCGGCGCCGGCATCGGTCTTTCCAACCTGAACGAACGCTACCACATCCTCCTGCAACAGGATATCACTATCACAACAACGGAAACCGATTTTATTGTCCAACTACCTTTAGCCTGATCATGACCATACGCATCGTAATCATAGAAGACGAACCCGCTACCGCCCGTAACCTGCAATTTCTCCTGCACGAGATCGAGCCCAATATCGAAGTGCTTGCCGTTCTCAACAGCGTAAAAGAATCCATCGCATGGATAAAAGCCAACAATAGCCGCTGCGATCTCTTTTTTATGGACATCCGGCTGAACGACGGCATCTCGCTGGATCTCTTTAGCCAGGTGACGATAGAAGTGCCCGTGATCTTCGTTACGGCTTATAATGATTATGCATTGCAGGCATTCAAGGCCAACGGCATCGATTATATCCTAAAACCGTTTGATGAAAATGACCTTTTCGCAGCCTGGCAACGCTATATAAGACTTACAGGTCGTAATACCGATCATACCGCTATCTTACTCGAACTCGCAAAAAACCTTCGGGCCCGGAGCTCCTGGAAACAATCCTTCCTGGTTCATTTTCGCGACAAGCTACTCCCCTTGCCTGTCGAAAATATCAGCTGGTTTCATTCCGCTAATGACACCACCACCGCCGCCACTATCGACGACCAAAAATTTACCGTCGACTTTACGCTGGAACAACTACAGGAACAGCTGGACCCAGTCATTTTCTTTCGCGTGAACAGACAGTTCATCGTACATCGTAAAGCTATCCAGGAAGTTAATTTCTATTTCAACGGCCGCCTCCTGCTAAAAACACGTCCCGCCGCCACCGACCAAATGCTGATCAGCAAGGCCCGGGTTCCGGAGTTTAAAGCATGGATGAATAGCTAGACAGCACGCGAGCGGCAGCTTCACCCCCTTGTATTGCAGCTTCACCCCCTTCGCCCTTTCTTCCTCTCCCAAAGCATGTCATATTTGTGGCGGCTAAAACAATGCCGCCACAAACACTATGAAACATTATCGTATAGAGATCCTCATCGCTCTCTTCACCCTCATCATCGCCGAGATCATCTGGAGCTGGCGCAAAGATAAAAAGGCCTACGAGGTCAAAGAAACACTGGCAAATTTTGCCATACTTTCCGGTTTCGAGCTGTCAAAATTCCTGTTTGCCGGTTACCAGCTGACCCTCTTAGGCTGGACTTCCGATCTCGCACCCTGGAATCTGCCCCATACTACCTGGGTCTTTATGATCTGCATCGTACTTGCCGACTTTATCTATTACTGGTTTCATCGGGTCTCACACAGCTGGCGACCACTCTGGGCCTTTCACCTGATCCATCACTCTTCCCTGAGTATGAATCTTACCACCGCCTATCGACTCAATTGGTTTGGCGCCCTGATCAGCCCGATCTTTTTCATCCCTATGTCATTGCTTGGCTTCCCACCCGACTTCATCGTCGCCGCTTATGCCCTGAACCTGCTCTACCAGTTCTTTCTGCATACCGAGGCCGTTGGCAAGCTGGGCCCCCTGGAGGGTATCATCGATACACCATCCGCACACCGTGTTCACCATGGCAGCAACCCGCTCTAT
>Ga0307510_10011786_pt1 | contig 10371 bp, 8 predicted proteins | sample 12_EM_MG_FD_207224 | JGI IMG/M metagenome (GOLD analysis project Ga0307510, IMG submission 207224) | Populus trichocarpa ectomycorrhiza microbial communities from riparian zone in the Pacific Northwest, United States - 12_EM | ecosystem: Host-associated > Plants > Roots > Unclassified | place...
GACTTTAAATGAATCAGGTGAATTGTTTGAGAATTAAGAATTTAATATCGATGAAGGATCGAAAAAGAGAATTGTATTCTCTTTGATTTAGAAATTCAACCAAGCCCATTTAAAGGTATTAGAATTAATTAAATCAAGAAATGTGTAATTTGTTTTAAGTTTTGCCGATTTAAGAATGAAACTTATGAAAAAGAAGTGGACTTTTATGCATTACAAGAACATGGAATGTACGACATGATTGAAATGAGAAATTGAAACCTATGTAAAAAATGAGATTTTTATCATTAAGTTATGAACGATAAATGACATGTTGATTATGTTGGTACAAAGAAGGTCGTAGGACCTAATCAGCAATATGAGACCCCTTCACACGCACAAATATCGGGTAGGTGGTCAACACCTTGAAGTAATTTAGTAGTTAAATAAAAATATATTAAAAGGAATTTTCTTTGATCGTATCCTAGTGTAAAATTGTAAAATAAAAAGTAGATTAATACCATGTTGAATGAGCAAGTTGAGATATTATTTCCTGGTTAATAGAAATAATGCCCTGTTGAATGGGCTAGTAGATAAATTATTTCATGGTTAAGAAAAATAATGCTATGTTGAATGGGCAAGTTGTGAAATTATTTTCTAGTTAAGGAAAATAATGCTCTGTTGAATGAACAAGTTGAGAAATTATTTTCATAGTTAATGAAATTAATATCCTGCTGAATGAACAAGTTGATAAACTATTTTCCCTGGGCACCAGTGAAGCCCTCAGGATACCTCTCGAGGAGCAACTCCTTACTGAAGAGAAATTGAGAAAGTTTGTAGAGCAACAACTAGAGGAAAGAGATAAAAAAATCATGTCCTTAGAGAAGCAATTGAAAGAAGAAAAGGGGGTTAGAAACCAAGCTGAGGAAGAGCGAGGAGAATTGGGAACACATTGGATGCAAACCAGGACTGAGCTAGAGGCTTTGAAAACCAATTTCAGTGATTGCCAATAAAGAGCTAATATGTCTTCAAGGACCCAAGCTTAGTTAGAAAGCCGAATTAAGCAGTATGAAAGGCTATACAAGAAGCATGTGGTGCTGGAAAATGAGTTGGCTGAAAAAAAGCCAAAGGAAAAGCTATCGAGGTCTTCAAAACTGATTTAGATAATAAGAGAAATGAGATCAGCCTACTAGAGAAGAAGCTTGACAAAAAACAAAAGCCAAGGCAAAACATTTGGAAGAATAGAATGGACTACTCGAGTGCCACAACCAGATGACTGACACCAACAACAATCAACTGAATAGGAACAACATCTTATTTTTAGAGAAGATGAGAAATATAGATGAGTGGATTAATCAAGTCTCTAATTATGCCTGAAGAATCCGCCACAATGGCCGGCAGGTTAGAAGGGAAGTCTATCGATATCAATAAAACATGGCTAAGACTGATGCGTTTCTTAGGGACATATAAAACAAAGGCTTTACCTTTTCCCTGTAAACAATAATAATGAGTAGACTAGTTTTCAAGTGTAAAAGTTTTCATCAAGTATTAATGGAAAGGGCTTAAACCCAACCTTTTGAGCAATATCTCTTTGTGGTGAGTATATTTTTATTAAGTATTTGCTCAGATTAAATTGTCTTGACATTTATAAAAGGATTGAAACCCTACTCGTTTATATAAGAATGATGGCCATATATCAGCTCGGGGTATAGCTAATCCATATCCAACATACATCATCATGCATAATCATACATCTATATGCATTTATGAATTATAGAATGTGCATGATAGGTACTCAAAATATAGGCCCCCCTGCCAGAGTTTACAATATTAGGATTCGTAAAAAAATAGAGAATAAAGAGAGGGCTCATGTTGAGACCCACTACCAAAAAGAGCTGGAAGACTTTAAGAATAATATGGCTCAAATGGTTAACTTACTCGAGCAAATTTTGTCATCCAGTTAGCAGCTAACCATGTTATTGTTGCCAACAACTCTGGTTATCCTTGACTCACAAAAGTTGGGGGCAAATCCAACTACTAGACCACAAGGAACAACGAGCTTTCTGATGACTCACTTGATTACTCCTGTTTAAATGCCAACCATAATAGATCTAAAAATGAAGGGATCCCACCACCTTTGTTGGAGAAATAGATGGTGACTCTATTCGTCAATATTTTCAAGTCTCCGTGTTATGAGCATCTGATGGGTAGCTCCACCCAATATTTTTATGATGTTGTTGTTATTACTGAAAGAATAGAACAAAGGATAAAGGCTGGTAGAATATTGGAACCTACTGAGAAGAAGGGGTTTAATGGGAGGAAAAAGGATGCTGAGATGAGGAATGTGGAAAGATGATATAAGTGTAAGAAGAATTACCAAACCCAAAGCTACTAGACCTCACCTTCTCAAATATCCAGTATTAACTTTGTTAAGTCTCTTTCGGTAAACCAACCCACCAACCTGTAAGAAAACTAAGATGAAAACAACCCAAGAAGAGCCTACCAAAGAAACCAAGAACAACTCCTACCTCTACTTATACCTTTAAGAGAAATGTATATAAAATTGCTAAGCATAAATAATGTGCCCCCTCTTCCATTTCCACCACTAAAACCTCCCTTCCTAAATTAGTACAAACCAAATCTAACCTATGAGTACCATGCCGAAACCCATGGCCACAATATTGATACTTATTCAACATTCAAGAGGAAGCTCTTGCAATTATTCAAATGAGGATGAATAACCTTTGAAGATGCTCCCAACATCAATTCTAACCCCCTGTCTAACATGCTTCCAATAGTGGGGGAGTAAATGTTGTGGAGTTTAGAAGAAAGAAAGATAAGGTTTTAAAGGTAACCATGGATAGGTTGTATGGCATGTTAGTGTAAGCCGGATGTTTGCCAACAAAAAATGAATCATGTTCAAGAAAAAGTGATAGTGTTTATAGGTTCCACAGAGCAAGGGATCATAACATCGATGAATGTGAAGAGTTTCATCAGAAGGTCATACAAATGATGACCTGTGGTATGTTATAAATAGAGAAAGAGAAAAAGGATAATATTGTGGGCATGATAAGTTTCTAAGGGAAGAAAACAGAGTTGTGTAGGCTTTAACACACCAAGAGTGGTCCACTGAAGCTCGTCCTAACAAGGTCTATCATTACCTATAATGGGAACTATAATGCATTGCCTCATAATTACAAATATTCTCCCAATATTAAGGGTTATGTTCTTGTGTTTCAGATTGAGATTGATGGATTAACTTGAAGTAGTAGGTGTTTTACACTTGAAGAATTAGAAAGACAACGAAAAGCCAAAGACAAAGAGGTTGTAGATGCTATCAAAGATATGAAAATAAACAAACTCATGAGTGAGGAGGAAGCTGGTGAATTCCTAAAGCTGATGAAGTACGGTGAGTATAGTGTGGTAGAGCAGCTGAAGAAAACCTCTGTTAGGATATCCCTGGTGTCTCTTGTCTTGAGTTCCTAGGCCAATTGCAACGCGCTGCAAAGAGTGTTGAACGGGGTATATGTTCCCCAAGATATAGCCCAAAAGACTATGAAGTATCGAGTGGAAGAATCCATGCGACAAATTACCTATACTTCACTGAAGACGATATCAATACTAGAGGAACGAGTTATAATAAACCTCTATACGTCACTGTGAGGTGCAAGGATTGCACCATTGGCAAAGTATTCGTGGACAATGGTTCAGATTTAAATGTATTCCCAAAGTATGTGCTAGATTAAATGCTAGTTAATTCAATGCATATGCTGCCAAACACTATGATAACTAGGACTTATAATGGTTCTCCAAAGCAAGTGGTGGGGACCATTGAAATAGAGTTGTTAATTGGACCACAAATGTTTTTAGTAACCTTACAAGTGATGTACATCCACCCGTCATACAACATGTTATTAGGAAGACTTTGGATACAAGCCACTGACACTGTGACATCATCCTTGCATCAATGTTTGAAGTATATTGTGAATGAAACATTGGTGACAGTTAAGACCGAAGAGACTTTGATAATGGTACAGAATATGATAGTTTCCTACATAGAAGCCGAAGGAAGTAAAGATAAAAATCCCCATGCTTTTGAAATTGTTAATACATATTGGGTGCTAGAAAACATGGTATTGAGAAAATTGATAATTTCTCAAGCCACAAAAATGGCAACCAAATATTTCTTAAGGCATAAACTTCCTTTCTAGTATGATCCTATCTCTGGGAATCCCAGGAGGATAAGTTTGATAAGGTTGAAGCCTGAAAAGAAAGACTATAAAAGAGCTACTAATATTAAATGAGAAAAAGGCTAGCAACGTTAAGAGAAAAGGGAATCAGAAGAGGAAAAGATTGTCATCCACCCGATTTAGGTATCATTCTTTAAGGCTGCTTATGTAATGCACTTTGAAGATATGATGGATGTCCACCCAAGACTTGGCTGTTATGGGCATCAACACATTGGAACAAGAGGATAGTAAGGTCAAGAGCTATAGTGAAAAGCCATGGAAGGAGAAGAGTTGCTACCATAACTAACTGTCCACACCGTAGAAGAAATGTCTACAAAGATCTTCATGAGAAAGCTGGCAAGTGGCAAAAGGTTCCAAAATTGGGTGACCCAAAAGGCTCCTATAGTCTTTAAAAAGAAATCTGAAGGCAGATCATCCACAAAATCATGAGCATGTTACACTGAGAATGAATGATCAAATTTTAATGTGTACACAATTACAATGGAAGAAAATGAACGGGAAAAATATGATGTAAAATAATTTGCTAGGCTAATAAAACAATCAGGAAGTATACATGTGATGCAGAAACTATGAAGAACTCGTCTAGATATGGTGCTCAAGGTGAAAGCCAAAATAGAAAGGCAATAAGATGTTGGTTTTTTTTATATATAGATGGTTAGGTACCCATAATGAGTATCTAACATAGTAGTAGTTCCTAAGAAAGACGACAAAATCAGAGTATGTGTAGACTACAGGGATTTAAATAAAGCAAGCTCGAAAGATGACTTTTGTTTACCACACATCAATGTCCTGATTGATAATGCGACATAAAGCTCAACGTACTTCTTCATAGATGGTTTTTCTGGGTACAACCATATCAAAATGCCAACAAAAATAAAAGAAGACAACCTTCGTTACTTTATGAGGAACCCTTTGCTACAAGGTGATGCTATTCAGATAAAAAAAACATTGGGGCCATTTATTAAAAAGAAAAGGTAACTCTGTTCCACGACATGATGTATAAAGAAATTGAACTGTATATGAACGATATGATTGCTAAATCCAAATAGAGAGAAGACTATTGTTAGAATATGAGAAAGCTATTTGAAAGGTTGAGAAGATATTAGTTGAAGTTGAACCCTGTAAAATGCTCATTCGGGGTGAAATCCATAAAACTATTAGCATTTGTGGTGAGTAGCATTGAAATCGACCCTAATAAAGTAAAAGCAATTCAGGTCATGCCAGCTCTTAAAACAGAAAAAGAAGTTAAAGGGTTCTTGGGTCGTTTAAATTACATTGCTTGATTTATATCTCAAATGATAACAACTTGTGAACCAATCTTTTGACTCATTCAAAAGAAAAATCCTAGGTTATGGAACGGGAAATGCCATGAAACTTTTGATAAAATCAGCAGTATTTGCAGAATCCAACTTTGTTGGTGCGTCCCGTGCCTGGTAGACTATTGATTTTATATCTGACAACAACTGAAAAAGAAATGGAATGTGTACTCAAGCAACATGATAAGTCTGGTAGAAAAGATAGAGCAATCTATTATTTGAGTAAAAAGTTCATAGATTGTGAGTCCAGTTATACAATGGTAGAGAAGATTTATTGTGTACTTGTATAGGTTACAAAAGGACTTTGACAATACATGTTGTATTACACTAAATGACTAATTTTAAAATTGGATCCTCTCATATATATATCTTTAAAAATCCTTATTTATTAAGTAGAATAACAAGATGGCAGGTGTTATTGGTTGAGTATGACATAGTTTACATGATAAGAAAAGCCGTGAAAGGAAGGGTTATTGTTGATCATTTGGAAGACAATACAATTGAAGATTATGAACCTTTGAATTTTTATTTCCTATATGAAGATGTGCTGGTAGTAGAAAAGAAGAAGAACTAGACTGGTGGACAATGTATTTTGACAAAGTAGTAAATATATATGTCAATAAGGTACAAGTAGTAATGATTTCTCCTAACAGAAAGCAATACTCTGTTTTGATCAAGTTGTAGTTTGAGTGCACCAATAATATGACTGGGTATGAAGCTTGCATCCTCGGATTAGAAGCTGCATTAGAATTGAAGAAAAAGAAACTTGATGTCTATATCCGGGTGTGTTTGGCATTGCATTTCGGAAGCGCTTTTGAAAAAAATTGAAATTTTTTATTTTTTTTCTTTGCTTCAAATTAATATTTTTTTGATGTTTTCAGATCATTTTGATGTGCTGATGTCAAAAATGATTTAAAAAAACATTATTTTGATGTGTTTTGGAATGAAAAGCACTTTAAAAAGCAACCGTTACCACACTCCCAAACACACAATGCTGATAATCTACCAAGTGAAAGGAGAATGACAGATAAAAGAAGAGAAGTTGAGGTCATATCAAGAATATTTATCCAAACTAGCAAAAGAATTTGACGAGATAAAATTCACTCATATGGGAAGAGACAAAAACCAATTTGCAGATGCTTTGGCCACTTTAGCTTCCATGACTAAAATTGATTATAGGAATAGAGTGCAACCTATAATTATTAAGGTTAGAAATTCTCCGGCTCACTGATGCTCAGTCAAAGGAGAAATGGATAGGAATCAGTGGTATTATAATATCAAATAGTTTATCCAACACTGGAAGTATGCCCTAGAGACATCCAATACAAATATGAAAACACTATGAAGGTTAGCCATAAATTATTATCTCGATGCAAAAGTGTTATAAAAGAGGTTATTCAATGGAACATTATTGAAATGTTTGGATGGGTCAAGGTAAAAAAAGCATTTCAAGAAGTTCACGAAAGGATTTGTGCAACTCATACTAGTGGACATATGACGGCTATGCAAATACAGAGGACAGGTATTTCTTGATGACCTTGGAAAGGGGTTACATAGAACATGTCAAAAAATGCCATAAATTTCAAGTGTATAGTGATAAGATAAATACGCCTCCAACTCCTTTATTTATTGTGACATCTTCATGGTCATTTTCAATGCAGGAAATCGATGTAATTGGTTATGTCAATCCAAAAGCTAGCAATGAACATTGGTTTATCTTAATGGCCATCGACTAGTTCATCAAATGGGTGGAACCTAGTTCATATGCTCATGTAACCCAGAAGATAGTAAAGAGATTCAATGAACGAGATTTAATCTGTTGGTATGGAGCAGCTGAGAAGATAGTGACTAATGATGCTTAGGACTTCAATGAAAGAATAATAGTAGAGCTTTGAGCAAAATAAAAAATCAAGCACTCGAATTCGTCTCTATACAGACCGAAGATGAACGGTGCTGTAGAAGCTGCCAACAAGAATTCTAGAAGATTATGCAGAAGATGGTAGTCGCGTACAAGGACTGGCATGAAATGCTTCTTTGAGCTCTGCATGCATATCGCACCGTAAAAAGAACGTCTACAGGAGCTGAACCTTATTTCTTGGTTTATGGGATGGAAGCAGTAATGTCATTAAAAGTAGAATTCTCATATCTAAGGGTATTGATGGAATCAGATCTTGAGGAAGCATGTTTTAGAGGCATAATAAGCCATTTTCTGGGTTTGGCATCTTGCTCTTCATTTATGGGTTTGCTGGGCAATGTTCTTTGTTTTCTTGGAAAGATCATTCTCCTGGCTCTATGATTTGGATCATTTTTTATTAATTCTTTGCATAAAACCCTTCAGTCAACTTGATTAATTAATAATCTAGGGTTTATTTATATTAATAACATGTTTTCAGTATGATTTAATTCTAGGATTTGATTTTGAACCGAAACCCATTTTGACAAGATTATGGTATTTGAGTGTTGATCGAAGTGCATGAATGCTACATATTGGTCCTTGCATGATTCTTTTGATTTTGATTTTGAACCGAAACCTATTTTGATAAGATTAGGGTCTTATTGATTTTAAAAAAAATAAAAATCTGCACCATTAAAATTGGTATATTTGGAAATGTTATTATTTTAGGGTCGTTACGAGTCGTCTTTCCATTCATGTACATTACATGCCATGGAGGGTTCAGAAAGTTCATGGTCTATCTTTCCATAGAGGCAGTCAAAAAGCTTGATTGCAACACGATTTGGACTCAGTTTTTTTTACTAGTGTTTGCTTTCAAGCTTTGTTTTTTAGACGTTTAAGAGCTTTTGAGATTTTATTTGAAATGACTTTTGCTTGATGAGCTCTCTATTTTGTTTTATTTTTTTAGTTCAGGTCTGATTTGCTTGATATTTTATCTGCTCCTACGAAGGCAGCTGGTTCCATTCTTGATGTGAGCTATATGGTAAATCTTTTCGCTATTTTAGAGAGAATATTTTAAGCAAAATGTTATTGAATGGAAAGAGAAGAACTCTATGTACATCCTAGATGAGTGGTGTTGATCGATGATTGTAGGCTTGCAGTGGTAGGGTTGCATTGCTTTAGTTATCTGCTAACAACAACAGGTTAATCATCTGTTTTCAAAACTACTACACAGCATCTCACACATATATAAGCAATTCATGCGTATGAAATTTCATGGAGTATCATTAACAGTGCCTTTATGACTGGAAAATTTTACCAACTTTTGTCAAGTTCAACAATGGAATTCGAACCTGAAACATATCCCTCCTCTCCACTTTGCACGAGAAAGTACCGCAGGAATGAAGAGCAGCATGCCAGTACTGCTAGATAACAGTTATAAAGCAGCTATTGTCTTCGAAAAATACTCCATCTCCAAATTGCAGCTTCTCAAAGCATCTATGGTTATGGAAATGCTCTTGATATAAAATTTCTATTTTTTTATTTTTATTATTATTATTCTATTTTGCTTTGCTATCCTAACTAGAAATCACTTCAATCATAATTCATGCCCTGTGAAGTAGATGAATTGAAGAGGAAAGAGAGAAGAAAATAAAAAAATTCCAAGGTTCCCTCCCTTGCATGGGCGGCGTGTTTTCAAGGGTGGAAAGAGGAGAATTTTTCCACTAATTACAAGAATATCACTCATTTAATACCATAGATAGTATTTTCATCAAAACCCAATTGCTGATATTTTTTTTTTTGTATTCATTCCTATTTTTTTGTTTGGGATTATTAACAAATTTTCTTGGAAATTTTATTTCTAATCATAAAAATCTATCCTTAATTTATTGTTTTTAATTGAAAATTCTGCTATTAAAACACGAGATTTACAGTTTAAGTTTGAGGGAGTGTCAGTAAACTCGGTGATGCTTGGAAGGGGGCGAGTTGTTGAGTCGGACTCTGTGGTTTTTGGCACTTGGGCCGTGGTCTGGGGAGTTCGAGATGTTGAGGTCTTTATTTAGAGTCTACGGGCTTAAAGAACCTGATGCTATAAGCCCCCATGCTCTGTTTTTCTTTTTTAGTTCTTATCCTGCCCAAGGTGGAAGGCCCATGGACCCTGAAGTGTATCCACGGCCCACATGCATTTTTCTGATTGCATTTTAATATCATGTAGCTGGTATTTAAAAATTAAATTAAGTAGGAAAATACACATATGTTTTAAAGCTATGTTAACAGTTTAAATTTTAAAACTAAGCTAAAGAATAGCATGCTGCTTAGGATCATGGTCTAAATAAGCAGTAATGGCTTTATTTTATAGATTTCAAACAAGTTTAAAGGCCTGCGGCTTGAAAATGTACAAGTTATATGGAATTATTTAATGTTATTATCTTAGATTAACAAGTCAATTTTTAAATCTTTTAATTTGATTTCTTTTTGGGTTTAAAATAAAATTATGTGAAAGTTACTCTGATATAACTCAACTGTCTTGAGAGTTCCAAAAACAATTTGAATGAACAATTAAAAAAAATTCAAGATGATTTTTTAAAAATATTTCTAAAACGACAGCATATTAGATCGATCAGGGTTTTATGGTTTAAACCGTCGAATCCACGATCCAAGTGATGGATGCCATGAGTTTAGGAACTTTGTTTTTTAAAAATATTTTTTATTTAATTATACAACTAAAATAGACGCTCATAAAATAGAGTACAAATTAAATATCGAGATGTTTGTTTAAGATTGTAATAATCTCGTAAAAATTAAATTGACCAAAATAATTTACAAAGACAAATTAAAAATCAAGTAAAAATTAAAGCATCAAAATAAGAAAAGAATGAAAAAAAAAGTGAAATGAAAAAAAAAAAAAAACCCTTAACATTCATATAAAAAGTAA
>Ga0307510_10011787_pt1 | contig 10370 bp, 8 predicted proteins | sample 12_EM_MG_FD_207224 | JGI IMG/M metagenome (GOLD analysis project Ga0307510, IMG submission 207224) | Populus trichocarpa ectomycorrhiza microbial communities from riparian zone in the Pacific Northwest, United States - 12_EM | ecosystem: Host-associated > Plants > Roots > Unclassified | place...
CGCGCGAGTTTTAGCGGCCCACGGAAATTGCGTAAGCGTCAATGGCGCCATTTTGACATATGTTTTTTTTTTACAACACGTGCTTTTATCTTATGTTTGTTTTGCTTACATCAATTAATCCGAGATCTTTTTATTTTGCTGAGTACGAAATTCTGACAGCTATACTAGTGGAAACCAAACTACGGGGTTATTCCCTCTTTTGGGGCGTGACGCGTCCCGCGAAAACAGCGCAACTGTCAAAGTTTGTGAGGATGACGACCTAGGCTAAGACCAGTTAGGCTTGAAATTTTTCCGATTGATATGCATAGCCTATGGTCAGGGGCCAAGTCACGGCGAACCGCCGGGTAGTGATGTATTCAGGTACATTGGACTCCAGCTGAAAACCCTTATTTAGACCATCGTACGATTCAGGAGGTCAGGTACAAAATCCTGTTGGGGACTAGGAGCCGAGATAGGGGCTAAAACCTCCTGCACTCGGCGCGGCGTGGGTAGCGAAATTAGTGAAAAGTGGAAGAGGTGCCCATCCCACCGTTCATCGCTTTCAATTTTGACCCCACTTTGCCTCGAGGATTACGTGTAGAACACCCCTACCTCGCCTCGTGTCGCCTTTGTCTCTTTCTCTCGTGACGCGCGCCCATCCATGTCAATATCATATTCCCCACTCCGATGCCTCACGCTATGTCTCTCGACGCGTGGCAACTTGTTTTCACCAAAACGTCTTTCCCATAGCCCTCCCCCCCCCCCCCCCCGATTCGCTGTACTCGGATGGCTACTCAGGCCGGAGTCGTAACTTCAGCTCACCCTCATATACAGAAGCCTGAATCTGCCCGATCTTTGCACCACCGCGATAGAGGACTTGTCTCCCTTGCCCACCTCCTTTGACCCACTCATCTTTTATTCGACTTGCGCACTGACACGTGAGGCCTTTCATTCTACTTAGGGCACAAGGTATGTTGCACACCGACTGGATGGTCAGCCCTGAAGCATACTCGTGACGAACTTAGACTAACTCAAGGTTTAAACTGGCCCCTATGGATTGCCCTATTTACCCACCACAGCCATTATCTGCTAATGATCGTATGTATTCTGTCTATGTACGTGATTCCAGAGTCAAGGTTTGTCATACGAAATGGGCGTCTTGAACCATTTCAGTTCGTGGCTGTGCACTTGCACTTGTCCATCTTCGCCTTACAGTCACAGGTCACGCCGGCACGCAACTCATCTCGTGGTTCGTGGGAAGAGATGACCGACCATGTAGAATCTTTCTCCTGCGAAATTCATTCCAAACATCCCCGCAAGGGACTAATGCCATTATGTCCTGCTTACCAGAATGTGGGCTGACCATTAAGTATGGAATCTCCAGACTCGGGCGTGGACCGTGATCGATTAAACGGGAACGGGACTACAAGTTCACAACTGGAGGGATTGAATTAGTACCGCCCCATTCGGTTCCGGTTTACAAGAGCTCGCGTATAATTCTCAGGGAGGCAACAAGTCGACTTGTCTTTGAAAGCTGGCCCCACATCACATATTAGTGTCATTTGGCGACAGACGTTCTCGTTCCCCTCAAGGCCTGACTTCAGTTTCAAGGTATCCCAGGGGACAATCGAAACCGGAGCCGACTCTGAGGCCATTAGGGTCGTAATTTTGTATGCACTGTTCTTGGAAGCGGTTGGAGAGTCGGAGACTTCACCCAGTGGTCAAGACTCCCTTCGTGGACCTTCACATAATCACATTTGTGAAGGGTCCCGTAGGACCTCGGATCTACACCGCATACTGCTAGTAATGGAGAACCCAGCTGAGGATGTGAAACGTGCACGCATCAGACATGACTACAAGCCATCTATTTCAGGCAAGACTAACGAGATTTGGCCGTAGCTTTCGATGCTCAGATGACCCATAGTCACAATTGATGTACGTGATGGGTTCCCGTCCCGACTGGGCTATTTGCTGTTAAAATTTGTTCTACAGGGAAGTCCCCCAAAGAGGGATACGCTACACATATAAAGGCTCGCTCCAGACAAGTGCAGAGAAACACGATGCAACTACAGACCGACAGACAAGCTTTCTCGTCTTATAACCCAGAGTTTTTACACGACGTATATTCTTCCAGAGTTGTATGGTTCCGTTCCTTCTCTTTCGATGCCTAGTTGACCCTTCGTTAGCCAGACTCACGCTCCATGAATACCGACCCTGCACGGGTGGGACCGTGTCACAATCCACAGCTTCATGGCGTACGAGACAGAGGAGTCTCCAACGGCGGGCATTCTGATACTCAAAAACAACAACCGGGCATCTACAGCGACCCAACCCCAGTCGTTACCGGATATGGACAGGGAAATGACATGTATGGTGGAGGACCAATCCCGCAGTATGAGTCCAACTATGCCATGCGACCGGCCAGGTCTTGCGGAACCACAGCCCCTCAACGTCCCCAACCGCAGTGCCGTGGGGGGTATACGATGGTTAGTAGCTCCCACACGATGGTCAGGTTCGAGCATCTACTTACCTAGTTTTCCACCATTAATGAAGCCAAGCAGTCAACACGGTAACCTCACACAATATGAAAATAACGATTCTGGGGCCCACTTTGCAGTCGATCCGACACCCAATCATACAATGCAGTTTCCGCCCCTCCCCCCAGACGCGTTGGCTGCACCGAACAACCAGGAGACCTCCCCCCTATGGCGCTTGAACAATTGTTGGATCAGTTATGCGGGCCAAGATGAACTTCATGTGACCATATCTCTCAGAAAGATTCCATTCGCTTAGACCTTTTCCGGACCACTGTTATCGTGCTAGATCACATGTACTGTTATCCGCCAATGGTTCAAGCGCTACTGTACAATTAAGTTGATGGTCGTCAAGTTCTTCGGAATGTGACTTTTGGTGTTACAATATGTCTGGGTCCTGCAGGGCCTTGACCTGAACAGTCGCTTGGCGGACCACCTACACAGTCACGTTGCGAACGAGATCAAGCAATCATATTCATACAAGAGACGACCTACACCATTTGCTTCCAATACCCTCGCTTATTTCACTATACACATCTTCCGCAGCAAGTCCCACAATCTTCTACCAGGGCCCCGAAGATTGAAAGTGCACGCCGTATCAGCCACCGAGAATGGGGATGAGAGTCCCCTACTAGTACCGTGCCCATTACCGAACTTGTTGGCGAAACTTTGGCTATGTAACCTACGTGACGCGACTACTGTAAGCCTGAGCTTCATTCTTAGGACTGAAGTACCACTTGCCAAGAGTCCGCAGATGGCATGCTTGGAATTTGCCCTCATCACATCGGCTTTGCTGGGATTGCTGGGGATTTTTGTGAGCTACGTCCTGCCGCAGATGAATACGAGGGTAATGGTCCTAATGGTTCGCTGGCGGGCGACATGGCCGGCGTAGCCTCACCGTTGCCAGGCTGCTTCCCCCCCAAAAAAAAACGACTCAAGACGCATGGTGCCGCTTGCGGCTTCTTACCCCATCCAGTTTTCCCCGTTTGTACATCTCGTAATATTTGAATTGTGCACTGGGAACCACGGTTACTGCACCCACTGGCAAAAGTACGGTGTGCGTGCGGCCCTTCGAGCTCGATAAGAAAGGGAAGCGACGATCTGCATTCTAGTAACAGGAGTCTAAATCCATCAGCATTAATTTCCCTTCCATTGCCTACAACACTGCTTTCTTTTGAAACAGTCATTGATTCGGACGGAGGCGGAGCCCCTATGTTTAACTTCGCGTATTCCCTCACAGTGGATCACACTCTCCATACCATTAGATGAGGACGTCAAGGGTAATTTGTTTTTCATACTTCCGCCTTGGGTACAACGTTGTACATATAACTCCATGAGGCTCCCGCTCCTAATACTGTGACATGCGGTTTTAGGACGGAGTAATCCCATGATGCCTCGCTTGTCACTAAAACGGCATTGCCCTCCGAGAATCTGCAGGGTCGACGGCTTCTCAAAAAGTAATTATACATGCGGTACCTTAGCTGTAGGTCGGCGACTCGATGCTAACAGTAGACCGGAGACTGGGACCACCGACCGCGTAAAGGTGTACTGATTCGCGGGTCTACGGAACTTCTCAATAAACACGGGATGGAGTGTGGCGAGGCTCTCGCCCAGTGTACTTCACAAAGCCCGGTGTGGAAATATCTTCGAGTTGTCACGCCATATGTATCAGGAAATCCAAGGTAAGGTTCAGACTCTCGGGAGAGCCAAGTTATCTTCAACAGAAGTTCATGTTTAGGGCTTGATACGTTGATCCCTGAAGGGGTACTGTATCCTGACAGTCTGGAAATTTTTTTGGGGTCTGAATTCTAAGGTTTAATGAAGAGGTAGCAGAACGCCGCCGTTTGGCGATGTTCGCTCTCAGGCTTTCGGGCCAGAATCCGATAACTTCACAGAAAATTGGGCTGGAAATGAAGGCAGTGCATCAATGCGGCATCAGTATGTCAAATGTTTAGCCAGTGATTTGTTAGTGTAGGATATAATGCTCACGGCGTTCACTATCGATGACAATCTGCGATAGGTAAAGTTGTGGTAAGTGTATATAGCGCCCAGCGGAGGCACTTTGCAATTTTCGTTTACCCTAACCCAACTAACCCAACCCACGACCATACACCGCAGGAATCAGCTGTCCGCACACTCTACAGCATAGATTCGGTTAAGATTTACTGACCTATTGAAACACTAAGTTCTACGCTCTTTGCCATGGTGCGTCCATGGTAGGAGCCATTACCTGCATTGTTTTGCTCATAGATTTTCGCGACAGGACGCGGAACAGAAATCTAAGTGAATCACGGGGATATGGGGAGCTCGATCAGGGAGTTGACGTGAGGAGACTGGCGTCGAGGTGGTTCCCTTTCAAATCGCCAGTGAGCTATTCCAGCTTCTCTAGTCCGCTTCAACGCCGCCAAGGATACTGATGCGAGTGTATACTTCCAAGATCACCCTTGTATCGTCCTTTTACCGCTACAGGAGTAGCCATCCGACGCACAAGGCCAGAACGCCAGTCGTTGACGGTGCGAGAACTTGAGGTCCAAGTCACGCTTTGCAAGTTAGGACAAGGTTCAAGTTTACGCCACATCGACTAATTGCGCCGGTGCCGCCCCCTGTGGTTTCCCTTGTTATGAGTTGAGATCACACTCGCGTGGCGGACGCTGTCGTCGGAACTACTCGCTGAGTGTAGACCGATCGGCAGTGTGAGGTTCATGGCCACGATGAGCAGCGTCCTTCCTACTTCCGATTGACCATTCCTACTTATGGATCGAGGAACGTCATCCTTGGCAATGTGATCAACCACGAGGATCATCCAAGAGGGGGTGGGTGGTAAGGCAAAAGTATAATCCCATGTCCTTTGTGCGTCCGCCATGTTGCCTGAGTGTGTCTCTCTACAGAGCTTACTGCTCCGATGGGCGCTTCTGGTACTCCGACGGAGCCAGCTATGTGATTTTCAAGTATTTGCTCCGCCCTGAGTCCATACTGGTATGCCTCTAACAGATCGGTCGAATTCGATCAAGGCCCACCTCGCGTCCCCACCTAACAGTAAATTCGGTACCTCAGGCTCCAGCCTCAGACATCTCGAGGATGACGTGGATGAAGAACGGCGTTCGCGTTGGAACTAGCGATTATTGTGCTCGGGGCCAAGCGTGCGTTGGGAACAACACAGAAGTATGCAGGGGTCCCCACGCGTTGCAGGTCTACCAGGCCAGCTAGACGTAGACAGACTGACGTTTTCTCGCTTTTGTTTCTGGTCATGGTAAATTCAATTTTGTTTTCGGCCAATTCCGGGAAGGACTGTTGACCTTTGCTGTTGTGCCCGTGGAAATGGCCGAGGGGACTCAACATCCACTGAATGTTGTCGTTGTGGCCCTATCTGCCACTTGACCGACTCAACCACCATCATTTCGTGTATCTCAGGAAAACGAGTCCATGGCTTATGGCCATCTCGCTCAGAGGTTCACTTGTCTCCTGGAGCGCTCCCGTCTAATCGACCCATTGACCTCATGACATAGAGCGCGAAAAATGAATTAGCACATTATGCTGCCGATATCTCATGTCTCTGGCGGATCGGATCAGAGCCATCCGTACTTGCATCGATGCACCGATTTGCTCTGATCCTTCCTTGTACTGTATTTTGTCATGGTCGTCTGATGCCTGCTGATTGAACTAACGGGTTTCATTTGAAGCCCGGGGTTCGGTGGTGGGAATCCTAAGCATCTGTAACAACACATACCAGTATGTGAGGAGGAAGAATATTGCTAACTCCTGGATAATGCATATCAATACAGCTTACATGTACGCGCACAGTGAAATCTGCAGTCTCACAAAGCCTATCATACACAGCTTTCCGTATATGCATCATGGGCTACGCATACATACACATGACCAATTCCGTCACGACATGCTTGCAGCAGCATCCAAGCCGATATCTTCAAACAAGAACCTCCATAGCGCTGCGGGGTCTTTGAAGTCGTGGTGTGTGACGTTGACTAGCCAGCGGGTATCCCTGATGCCCTCCAATAGCTGTCGTTCCTGCGACCCCGGAGAGTATTGTCTCGCCCAGTCGGTCCAGAGGGAAAATGCCTCTTCCTAGTGAGACGTCATTCGAACGCGCGGAATCGAGTCGACCGGCGCTGTAGTACATACCTTCCACGTCAGGAAAGATTCCAGTTCGATGATAGTTGATTGGACAACTTCTTGATCTGGATAGACACCCCACGTCACCGCATTCCGCTCAGTGTCTCGCACGCTGGTCTTAAGGTCACCCTTCCGATAGCAAAAATAGGTTATCGCCTCATGTGAAATGTGAGGTAGACAGCAGTGAACTCAGACGCACCGCGTGATTCCCTGCCAAGAAGTCCACGACGCCTTTCACTGTCCCAATGGCCGCTTCTAACTTGTCTACGATCGCCTCCGTGGCAAAGAACTCGACGAATGGTTTCTGGTAAACGTAACCGCCCGCGGGTCCCCACCCGACCGTATCGTCATCTGAAGGTAAGCCATCGATAGCAGGTTGCGAGCCGACGGGCCACCAGCCAAGCTCCGCTAAACGGAGTAGGTGAGGAAGGATAAGCTGCGACTCATTAGAAAGCGGCGCAGGGGAGAATGGATACGATGTGATTTCTCCAGACAGAAAGCTTAGGCACAATGTGGTGATGTCTGAAAGCGTACTTGGACGCGGGCCGCTCGGCGTCGGTGTCTGCGATCAACGATTTACAATTGGAGCGGCGACGGGCTGAGCCGGTAGCACTTACGATGCGGCCGAACCCTCCCCAGAGGTCTTGGCTACCAAACGCGGGACTGTTAACGTCACCGAATCGACCGTTTGGGAATTCGTCCCATGTGGCAGCGTAGTTTACCTCGCCTTTGCCCGTATCTCCTTCTTTTGCTTTGGTAACATGAGATGCGAGCCCGTTCGCCGCAGAACTCGTTGCACGCGCAGGCGTGACGATCAAGTCGGGATTAGTAGTTGTAGGCTGGTCGGCTGGTCCAATTGACTCCTTATCTACTGGTGAACACTGGACTCCCGCACACGCTAGCGCGAAAGCTCACCGCTATCAGCCTGTTGTGCACCTTGGCATGACCAGGAGTCCATTTCAAGATCTCCAAGATACGCTGTACGCTCATCTCTAGGTTGAGAGTACAGAAGTGGAATCCGCGCAAACCGCCTTCCTCGACAAGGCGCCGAACCATCTTGACGGCTAGCGATATGCCATAGTCCTTAATCTTCTGGTCGTCATGCTGGAATAAAATGAGCGCTGGCCGGGAAAAAACGTGGGACGATCGGAGGGGGAATACCTTGATAGACTCCATATCTGCATGTATTCGGTCTGGGACATGTGTCCCACAGAGCTTTGTGAGGCGAAGAAAAGATGCATATGTTTGAATGGGCATGATACCCGGAATAACTGGGATGGTTATGCCTAAATGCGATGAGTGAGTGAGTATGGGCAGGTACGTTCCTGTGGCGTGATTACGAACCGCGGGCGCGGATCTTCTGTAACCAACGAAGGAAGTTGTCGACGTCATAGAACAGCTGCGTGACTATGAAATCGGCGCCTTTGTCGACCTTTGCTTTCAGATGTCCAATCTCTTCATCTTCGCTGAGTTCGCTCTCGGCGTGGCCGTCTGGATAGGCTGGAAGTGGATTGGGTTAGAAGCAGAAACCCGTCAGCGTTGGCACCTAAATAACCTGCCACGCCTAGGGAGAAAGCATCGGAGAACTCCGGGGACGACCGAATATAGGATACGAGGTCGTGGGCGTGAGTGAAACGAGGATCAGTAGGGACCCAGTATTCTTCTCCTCTCGGGGCATCTTAACAGCACAATCAGTAACCTTTGAGAAGGGACAGATCCTCGATCGTGCGAACCTCCTCGCAAAGCTAAGATATTTTGGATTCCTATTTGTTTTGCAGCCTATGTATGCTTTCAGCCTGCCATGTGGGGTCACTACAACAAGGGAATTACAAACCCGAAGTGCGTCATCGACTGTGCCTTGTACCATGTTGGTGCAGGTCAGATGCATGACCGTGTCGACGCCGTACTCCCTCTGCGTCAATGAGGCAAGGTCGAGCGTCCGATCCCTCGTCGATCCGCCCGCGCCCCATGTGATATTGATTGCGAGGGGCTTCAGATCAGCCAAGCGGGAAATCCGCAGAAGGAGGTTGCTGAAGCCCTGTATACGAATGACCCTCCACAAGATCCGCGATCATGTTCTGATTGATCTGGCTTACCTGTTCAGTTCGCGGTGGGAAGAACTCGAAGGTATAGAACGGCCCTTGCGCTTGTTCGAGCTTCTCAGAAAGCTTCATACCGAACCAACTAAAGAGGTGAGAGGATGGCAATGTACTGTGGAGGTGTCTCAGAAGGTAGGGAGATTGTCAAGTTCGTTGGTGCAGTATCACGGGTCACAACTAACTCGGATCAAGAAACGCACCAGGCCAGGCACTGAATCTCGGGGCGCTCACAGAAACTAAAGACGTAATGGACGAGGACTGTTTACAGCAGGGTTTCGTAAATAAATTCATTTCGCAGACTGGGGTGTGACGACGGAGGCGCGTCAACACACTCAAACATCGCATGCCCGAGTTTGCCGGGCACCCTAAGGGCCCTAAGGGGCAAGTCACAGGGCTCATGGCCGAGTAGGCGCCAAACTGCAAATCACCTCGTTCCCCATTTACCTCGAAAACCACTGCATCTTGTCTCGACGCTAGATCCTATCAGCCATGGCCACTCCGACATCCCCCACGACAGAAGTCTCGTCCGGCACGTTAAAGCGTACGAAAATTGTGCTCCTTGGTGATCAAAGCGTTGGTAAGACCAGTCTCATCACACGGTGCGTGTCCCAGCTTCTTCTCCTCTATGTCCACTCAATTTCTCTGCTTGTCCTACGTATCACCAGGTTTATGTATGACACGTTTGACAATACTTACCAGGCAACCATCGGCATCGACTTTCTTAGCAAAACACTTTACCTTGATGATCGGACAGTGAGGTTACAACTTTGGGATACAGCAGGACAGGTATGACGACTCCCGTTCGACGCGTGGACGCTTCTTAGAACCATTTTTCGCTACTAGGAACGGTTCAGATCCCTGATTCCATCTTACATCCGCGACTCTACAGTTGCAATTGTCGTATTCGATATCACCAGTGAGTGGTGCCTATCCGTTGTCGCCACTTCACGAAACTAATGGTGGGCCCCCAGACCGTCAATCTTTCCTTTCCACGGCGAAATGGATAGACGACGTGCGGTCGGAGCGAGGAAACGATGTCATGGTCGTACTTGTCGGGAACAAAGCCGACCTTTCTGACAAGCGGTGCGTACGCCTTCAAGGACACCCCTAACAGAGTCTGTATGCTGACGTGTCGCAGACAGGTAACACTTGAAGAGGCTACCGCGAAGGCCCAAAGCCTCAACATCTTATTCATGGAGACATCAGCAAAAGCTGGGCACAACGTGAAAAGTTTATTCAAGAAGATTGCCATGTCACTGCCTGGCATGGAGAAGGACTCTCAGACCGCGGACGCCCAGAATACCAGTGCGTCTATTTTTGACACTGGTCGTCCATTTTTACTGTTCTGACCATAACCCACACTTTTGCATTCATTCAGAGATTGACGTGACCTCTCCCCCAGCGAACGAGGTCCCAGAAGCGTCCCAGTGTCAATGCTGATCTTGTGTATCTTCCTTTGTGTGCTATTTGTCTGTCATACCATATCCCTCCATCTCTAGAGACAACACGTCGTCCAGCTTTGTCAGGAAAATAGGGTCTTCCAGGGAGCGACGTCTGATGCTACCTATAATATAATCATCCTCGATTCATAGTATTCCCTGCGCCCCGAGGGTTGGAATCGGTAAAC
>Ga0307510_10011788_pt1 | contig 10370 bp, 12 predicted proteins | sample 12_EM_MG_FD_207224 | JGI IMG/M metagenome (GOLD analysis project Ga0307510, IMG submission 207224) | Populus trichocarpa ectomycorrhiza microbial communities from riparian zone in the Pacific Northwest, United States - 12_EM | ecosystem: Host-associated > Plants > Roots > Unclassified | place...
GTGTCACTGGTTGTATTGTCTCTGATTCTGGCTTATGCACTGGTACTTTCTTTGGTGGTGTTCCATGGGTTACAAGGGTTACATAGGGGCATTTGTACCTGCGGACTATGCCTCTCCTTGCCCTGGTTTCAACCATGGGAAAACCGCGCCTGGTGGTGGTCGCGGTTCAAGGAGCCAAAAAAAGCAATGTATTCAATCGGTGACTATGTGGAGGCGATGGCTCTTTTGGACAAATTTGTCAATTCCAAAACTACTGGAGATGGCCCCGGACCACGCTTAAAAGACGCTGCAGGCCTTGCTGCATCATTTGCATGGGACCGATTTCGCAAATACCAGGACTCGAACAGTATAGAAGATGTGATCCGCCGAATTCGTGCATTTCTCATAATACCTTCCATTGATGACTTCAATCGCCGTTCATGCACTAAGATGTTGGCGGATCTTATAGATATGCGTTCAAGTACGACTGGGGCTACCGAAAATCTTCAAGAAGCAAACTCACGTCGGGGTCATGGAGAAGTCAGATCTCAGGCTGTTCCCTCATACTCCTGCCTTGTTGCATCTCTTCTCGACAGATCCGCTGACAAAACTCACTGGTGGATGGAGCGAGAAGAGGAGAAAGAGCACCTTCGGGCACTCGATTCTGTGTGTCGCACGACAGATATTGCGGAGATAGGAGAGGCCATCAAGTATTGTCGACTTCTCCTCGCTTCATGTCACTCAGGTGACCCTCGCCAAATTTACCCAGCTCGCGCTTTGGGTGAAGTCCTCTTCCATGCGTTCAACTGCACCAATAAAATAGAATACCTCCACGAATCAGTTGTTGCATACCGTGAGGTCCTCAAAATGCCAATTTCTCAGTGGGCCCACTTCCTCGTCATTCAGCGTCTTCTTCGGGCTCTATCCTTCCGCGAATCACCATCCGGGGATCAAAATGACTTAGATGAACTAATGCAACTTTATTCCATGGCATGTAGGAATACACACGCGAGCGCACGGGAACGATACAAGATGTCATGTCAATGGGCGCATAATGCACGACGCAACGGGCATCACACCACCTCTACTGCATATGAGGTTGCCCTCTCATTGATGGAGGAGACTCTACTATTTACTCCGACCCTTGAAACACCGCATTATAACCTCATTTCTCTGCGCAATAATTATGAGGGGCTTCCAATGGACATCGCATCATATGAGCTCGGCAGAGGTCGACTCAACGAGGCAATCCAGGCTCTAGAGCGAGGTAGAGACCTAATCTGGTCTGAGTTGCGCGGCCTGCGTACCTTGGTTGACAAACTTGCAGTCAACACGCACTTGGCAGAAGAATTCACCATGGTCAACAGGGCGCTCGAGGCTCTGACGATGTCCGCCGCCTCCGAGTCAGGCATGGTAACGAATGAAGAGGAGGGCCCTGAATGGTGTGAGGGAATGAACAAGTTTGGTGGTCTCGTGATGCAGCATGAGAAACTATTGGAAAAGCACAAGGTGCTTGTTTCACAGATACGGGCTTTGCCGGGCTTGGAGGGCTTTTTGAAAACGTCATCCTTCGACACTCTCTGTTCTGCTGCTGCGCGTGGACCAATTATCATCGTCAACCATTCCAGATGGCGTCGCGATATCTTGATTATTCTCACAACTCAACACTGACACACCCTCGCCCTCCTGTTTCGACGCTGCTCATCACCTCCAGATGCACATGCCACCCACAACTGACATCCATACACCAGAATCACAACTGCAGCAGCAGCAAACCGTGCATGTGCGCATGCACAGCTCACGCGGTGCCTGTGGAGGTCGTTGTTTTGTGGGGGTTCGAACCGGTAAGTCCATTTTCTTTTTTTTCTTTTCTTTTTTGTTCACTTTTCGTTTTTTTTTCCAGTCCTACCGTCCTCATGCGCCCCCACCCTCACCTGGCCAGAAGTCGAAGCAGCAGTGCCATCGCAGGGTCTTGATGACGGTGACAGCGATGGCCTGCACCCATCGCGTGCATCACTCACCCATGTCCCACCCATGGTTTCTGCATGCGACCTGCAGTCGGGACGCAACTGACCACCCTCTTTGACCCACAAAGAGACCTTGACCTGGAGTGGCAGCTCAATGTCGATCCCTCCATGCTGCACAATTTTCAACATTGTGTTCTGCAACATTTCAACGTGTTCAACTCACCTGAAGCCATCCAAGACCACCAACAGGACATTGGCAGCATGAGCCCCTCTCCCCCACCATTGTTACCTCTCTGAGTGAGTCTCAGCTTTTTTTTTGTGTTCTGACCAGTCTGACCTCTGCCACCCCCAGCGAAGCAAAACTGATGGCGACAACCTCAAGCCAGTGACATTTCGATTTCAAGCACCCCATCTTCAACCTTGCGTTGAGTTGCCCCTACCTCTCTCCTCACAGCTCGATGTGCACATCAGCAAAAAACAACTTTACTTACTGGTGTCTTGATGAGTACTTACCAGACTTGCAGCCTGCTGCAAGTCATCTGCAAGTAAAATTTCTGCAAGTCCCACAAGCTAGGTCGATTCCTTGCAGACTGCCTTGCCATCGGACTTGCCACATTTTCACCTGGCTTGCAGTTGAGCTTGCCAAATTCACACCCAGCTTGAAAATGAGTGTCATAAGCCACCTGCAAGGCGTGCAAGGAGAGCTGTAAGACAGACTATTGTACGGAAAGCAATTATCTCATTCCCCAAGAGCGCACACAAGGTCCCTCAAGAGCGTGCAAAAAAACCTCCAAGAGCGCACACAAGACCTTCAAGAGCGCACACAAGGCCCTCCAAGAACGCACACAAGGCCCTCCAAGAACGCGCAAAAGGACCTTCAAGAGCGCGTGCAAGGACCTCCAAGAGCGTGCACAAGGACGGTCAAGACCAATCTGAACATACGGGGAATCGCATGCGGAATCACACGGGGCACGACGGGCAGACAGCAGTGGTGGATTCTGGGTAACTATCCTCCCCAACGAGCAAGGAGGTCAGGGTAAATACAGGATCGCGTCCATAGGAAGAAGGGTAGATGGTAGTTCTAAAAATATTGACAAGGGACGCAAAGATGATGTGGAGACAAAGGCAATGTCCGTTGCGAAAGGAAAAGCGTCCACCTAAGAATGAGAGCCTTGGATCCGACTTCCAGAGTCAAGGTATTCTTCATTGCGTCGTAAAGGCTGAGGCTGGCCATTACCAGGAGGATGGTGCGACCCTGAACTGTTGCTTTGATGATGCATTGAGGAGCGAGAGTCAAGGTTGTGGAGACGGTGGTGCATCTAAGTGTGAGCTTCAGAACACTGAGAGCATGTGGAGTGATCGTACCGGACATTAGAATTATCGTCTTGACTCATGTCTTGATGACGAACTTGGATTTCGCGTGTGTCAGGGGGGGTTGCCGCTCCTGCTGCTTCGGTGACTTGAAACCAACATTAGATACCATATAACACAGCAGGAAGTATGAAAACGTACCGTGCCTCTTCCATCGCGGAATCTGTGCCGCACCGACCCCATCCTCGTGCGCACTAGACTCCGAAGATCCGGAGCCATTACACAGAACAATGTCGTTGTCGTTGTCATCGTTGACGGTCGGTGCTGAGCCTTTCTCTTCCGTCCTCATCACTTTCTTGGCAGCTAGCTTCGCCAAATCGGTGATCGCGTCCATATCGGCGGTGCTGAGGGTCATGACTGACTTGAGGAATGTGTTGGTGTCGTCCTTCCAGTGGGTACCGGAAAATGCTGCATAGGCGGTTGTTTTCTTGCCCGTACTTCTGTTCTCCTTTGCCTTTAGTTTGATTGAACAACCTGCCCCACGAGCCTCTTGAACAGCGCTGACAGTGATCGCCCTGTCCTTCCAGAGCATGAGAGCGCGTTTCATCTGTCCAGGATGGTCGTTAGCAAGAAGACAGTAAATCAAAGAATTACTGACCGCTGAGCAGGCCAGTGCCAAAGCGCCACGGGACTGGCCATCCGGAAAGTCAGATTGAAGGTCCTCGACATCCAGGAAACCACGGATACACTCCCAGTGGGATGCAAAAGATAGTATGGCAAGGTTACCATAAAAGAGGCCCTTCCATTTCTATGTATATTCTGAGCAAACATGCGTCGAAGCTGGCAATGTATGGACGCATACCTTCGGATTATCATAGTCGGCTTTAGAGAAACAAAAGCGTGAGCGCTCTAAGGCCCACTCAGCATAGGAAGCCCGTTCGTCATCAGAGTCAGCAAGGTCGGGTTCACTTTCGAAAAAAGAGATTAAGACGGATTGGGCAGATGAGGCTATCTTGTTGCGCCAGCGATCCTTAAACCGCTGGGTAACCTACCATGAAAGCATGTTAAATATTCAGTATCCATAGAAAGACGTTGATGCTTACCAGAACAAATGGTTCATCCTCTTTTCTGTCCAGAGGAACCTTCTCAACGACTTCCGGTAAGTAGAGTTCATGACAAGTTGTCCTGAGCGCTTCAAGGACAAGATTTGGTGCGGGGTACCATGGGGATTTCTGGCGGCCAAGCCAATAGATCAGTGTAGGGATGACTTGCTTCGTCCACACGTCATCAATGTGGCATTCAGGAGGGAGACTGGTTTCGTTAGAGACATGCTTGCGCTTGGAAGGAGGTTTGGGCTCCTTGTTGCGTTTAATCACAATGAGGCCCTGTAGAATCTTAGCTATCGACACAGAAGAGATAAGACAGAGCATACGTCGTTGTTTGCCCGCCGTTTCCCCTTGAGTGGACTGTTACGGGCCTCCTCACACTCTGCCCCTTCAAGCTCGTCATTGTCCGACACTGCCCCTCTACCGACTTCACCGGCATAAGTGTTGTCGTCACTTAACCGATGTTTACCTGCTGTGGCCCTGACCACAACCCGCGAGGATGGGACAGAACGAGATGAAACATTTGAGGCTTCTGAGTGGCGGACCAAGGCATGAGACGATTGTGATCCACTGGTAGATGTCACTCCTCGCCGGTGGGTGGTACCCACCCAGGTTGCGACAAACTTGTCCTTGGTTTCTCCCTGCCGTTTTGACCTGGCGTCGTTGCTGTCATTCCAAAAGAACAGTGTTATATCATCAAGAGTGAACATGTGGTGGTCGTGAGGATAAACAATAGGGAACGTGCCTTATGTCATGTGCCGGCACTTGACGATTCCCACCAGGCACCTGATCGGATATATTGTTCTTGGACTTCGGCACTTGGGACGTAGGAACATTGGCCTTCTTTGTACTGGGCTTTAGTCTTAAACTTGTGGGGATGCTGGTCACGGCGACTTGGCGACGAACGATGTGTGGGTGAACATTGGCGTCCTTTTCTGAAGGGCGTCGTTCATCCTGCTTAGGAGAGTCGTAAGCGTCAAGTTCTACTTTAACCAAATATATCATACCTTTTCCAGAACAATGGCCTGAGACTCCTTCCTGACATCCTTGACGATGGCAACGTCATTATCCGACTCTGAGGTGATCCGGGAAATCCAATTAACGGCCTTGTGCCCCCTTTTCAGAACCTCCAAGTTGATGGCCACAGGGGGAGGATTTTCGTCTTCGCCCCCCCTCAGGCTTGTTCCGCGGCAACGGTGACCCTCAGGCTCCCTGACGTTCTTTCTCGTTCTGTTATTCTGGCCACAACTTTAGCATTCAACGTACACACAAATAAATGCCCTGGGGGCACAGTACCTCACGCTCTCCAGCACTTGAAAGGTCTTCGTGCCTTGTTGTGGTCCTTTCTCGCTTGTCCTCTCTCAAGGTCTTCTGTTTCTTCACACTTGGTAGTTCTTTCGGCCTCTGTAAAACGTCTTTGATTGAACTACCATGGCGACAGACAAGATGAATCTCTTACACCTTCAGTTCGAAGACGCTTGCTTCACGCGATGGCTGGTGTTTCCTGAGGACCAGTGTCCTCATCCTCCTCGTCCTCCTCATCTCCTTTTTTCAGGTCCTCTATAAATGTACGAACATCTGACTTCCCTTTCGACTTCTTTTTGATAGTACGCTCAAGGTCAGTCGGCAGTTCAAGTTCAGACCCTCCAATGGATGGAACATCGGACTTGTGGGGTTGCTCGTCGTCGGTGTTTTGGTCACTGGGAGTTTCGATGTTTTCAGGATCTGACCCCATAGATGTGAGCTCAGGTGATAGTTCAGATGGAGATACTGTCCAATCGCTGCTAGGTTCTCGTTCCTTGGACTGGTTACGACCACAGGAAGACGTCTGGGTAGCCCGGGGTCTGGGTGTCTCATCATTAGCATAGGCCGCAGTGTTGGCCCTCTCAATCCTAGCTATTTTTTTCATCCCTTCGGCCTTGGCTTTCACCTTCTGTGCTTTTTCTTCTGCGGCCACTTCTTTCTTTGTCTTGGTACCTGGAGCTGCACGTGCTTGAGGCGGACCTCCTGTGTGGATGTATCCTGGGTGAGCAGATCGCTTAGAACGAAGGTTCATGATGACAAGGATGGTTGAATGAAGGAGTTTGAGAAGACACGTGGGGGGGAGGGTTGTGCTGAGTGGGTGTGTGGTTACGCCCGTTACAAGGTGCGCAAAAGTCAACCTGAATGCCGTCGCAAGTTCAGACTCCGTGGATTTCCAGGACTAATCAATTGAAATCAACTTTCAGGTCCAGGAAAACGCGCGCTTTTTTGCCAATGGTTTCTTAGTGTCGTAGTTGCATGTTTTCACGCACTTGTGCTTGCCCCGAAACAAACAAACAAACAAGGTGTGAGGTATCATCAGACAAGGCATATACATACAGGCTCTGGGAAACCAACCAGATACTAGAGGAGAAGGGTTGGACTGTTAATGGGTCTAACACAATCCCCACAGGCACATGCATCGCGTCTCCCCCCTCCTTGCGTTGTGAGGTAAGTGTGCATGCCGGGCTAGAGATGCACACTGGCAGCATCTACCTCCGAGTCCGTGTCCTTTTCCGATAGCTCTCTCCCTTGTCTGGAAACTGTCTCTGCAAGATCAGGGCTGCACGCCGTCACTGTCTAGTATGGCACTTCGGCTGTACTTGTATGGGTCCCATTGCCATACCGTCGGTGGCATGAACACACCGCTCAATGGCTGTATACAGCTGTAACATAGCTATAACCCGTACAATCCTTGCCCCCATCACCTTCCGTCTAGCTACAACTCCGTACCATCTGCGCATACAACTCGCTGCTCTATGCTACCACCCTGCCACAGGTCCCATGGCGCCTTTCCACTCCACCTCTCGTCGTAGTGATGAGCTGCCCAAATCGCCTTTCCGGATATTTGTAGATGTTATGAGACGAACTATGGAAAAATACAGAGCTGCCGGAGAATGTGAAGCAGCTGCGGCGTGATGTGGATAAGTTCCAAGACTCTGGGGCGATGAGAAAGACCAGAGCCATGTACGAGCATGGTACATGTCGTTCCTTATTCCTCTTCTGCTTTCCTGCATCCGCAAAGACCGCTGACTGAGTGTGGGTGCATACTATATAGCTCACCAAGCATCAAAGAAAACCCACGGCTACGGGCTGCGGCTGAGGAACTCAAAAAACGCGGCATCAAAGTTGGCGATGCGGTCTCTGGGGCACTCAAGATGATGGAGGAGAGCGACCTCGCTCGCGTGGTATGTGTTTGGCCTTGCCCTCAGTTTTCCGATACCTTATCGTTGGGGTTGTTCTGTAGATATCCCGGGCAACGGCGGCGGTCTCTTCGACAATCGCCTCGACGACTGAGCCCACTCATAACACAGCAGCATACAAGTCCATGGCAGAGACGGTGATTGACGTGCTCGATGATTCTAGCACAGCGAAGCATGCCGGGTTTGAGGAGAAGGACGCATAGAGGGCACAGCGGTAGATGCGACTCGCCAAAGAGACAAGGACGGTCGCACCAAGGCATGAGTCGTTGCTGACCCAGAGTACGTCGTTTTTCCACCTCGCTTGATGGCGTCCCGCATCTCACCTAAGGCCTTGTGCCCGACTCGAAAGTGCTCGACATCGGGGAGGTGGGCGTGGGCAAAAGTCGCTTCCTTGAGGACAACATGACCATGTAGTATGTAATCACATTCACGACGCAGGAAGTGCTCCTCTTCCGGGATCGCAAGACGTGCAACGTCGTCATTAGTGCCCACGCCCTAGGACTGCGTAGAGCAGTGTAACTATGTGGCTGTGGTCATGCGGGTGGAGGCCTGGAGGAGGAGCTCGCGAACTAGCTCACTGGAGGCTGGAAGGTCATCGAGGTGCGCCTTATTTTCCTGTCGTGCGAGAATGAGACTGATGGTGGTGTACGAGTCTAGATGGCCCGTCGGCCGGGTCGTGTATATCTATAACCCGGCCTGCTCTCTTAGTCACCTCGACCACCATGGGCGGGGGCCGACACTAGCCCTACAGGCCTTTGGTTTACCTCCGATCCACAAAAAAAACTTACACCTGGCTCTCACATCGCACACTGTTTTGTTGCAAGCACCCACGTCACGTCGTCACTCTGCTCAACCTCATCACACCACCACCACCACTCTGGAAATATGTATACGCATATATTAATTCACCGCTATTATAACAATAGATCCTCTGAGCCTTTTAAAACACTACTTGCACTAGTGTGCCATTACTTCGTATGGCATATCCGAGTTCTATGAGTGACTCGGATCTGCGCACCTCCTATAATTTGCCCTACAACCTTTGGGTAAGAAGTCGTCGTTTGATCGATTTGATCCCCAGAATCACCCTCATGTTTACCGTCATTCAAGTGAGTACATTCCCGGTCCCTGTAACCACAGTACTTTCGTTGACAACACTGTGTCCTGCGCTGCCGACACCTTTCCCACTATGGCGCACTGCACCGACGCACCCGTCCTATCAGTCAAGGCCATCAACGATGACGAAGACTTCGCTTAGCACGCCCGCCCTCGCTGTGACTGCCACCTCCCCGCTCACCTCCGCACAAGCAACTTCACATCTACCGACGACTCCTCACGCACCTCCGCCCACACTCAACTCCTTGCACCTGACCCGGCTCCCAGCAACATCAAGGACACTGCCAACGCCTTGCAACAACAAGGCAACTCATCTATCGCAAGGGCAGGAGCACAGCCGCAAGCGACCATAAACCCCAACGCACCCATCGATCGTGAACCACCTTGCCGCTGAAAGGGACGCCGCCGCCGATAACGACAATGATGGAGGGGAGGGAAGGAACAAAGACACCGGCGGTGACGTACACTCCCCCTTTTATACTGACTTTGACAAACTTGCACGCGCAAGCAACAACAACAACAACAACAACAACAACAACAGCAGCAGCAGCAACAGCAACAGCTACCGGATACCCGGTAACAAGCAAGACGCACGCGACTCACGCGCTCTCGGCAGCCGTGGCAAGTATTCCGCCATCGACTCCGCCATCGACACCAGCGCCTCTCGATCATGCTCGGTCCTGACAGGTCGACAGGTGCGCGAGATTGTGCTTGACATAATAGTGGGGAATATAGTGATGCTGGGCTCCATTGACAGGGTTATGCGATCCTTGCCTTGCAGGAGGCCTGCAAGGCTTTTCTCATTCATCTGTTTGAAGACGCGTATGTGTTTGCGTTGCGGCTCCTCTCCATGTAATAATATATTGTGTTTATCCAGGAATCTCTGCACTATCCATGCTAAACGAGTAACCATTATGACCCGTGATATACATCTAGCGTGCTGTACCCAAGGTCAATACCATGGTACGTGATCGTATTCCTTGTTCCCTCATCCCAAGGGGTTCTTCCGAGTCCATGGCTCCTCTGTGTTGATATTTCGTGCTCTTCTCATTCACGAACCCTCTTGCCCCAATATCTCAGTCGGTTTATACGATCAGGATGAATGGTAATTACATGTGTTCTAATTTATGAGAGTATTTCAAATGCATGATGATCAATGAATTTATTCACATAAAACTGTTTGAATAGCTTGCGGTCATCGAGCGTGTCCTCATGCTTGTATTTCTTTGGAATATGTTTAGTACCCAACTGGGAGAAAACCGGTATCAAGTGAACAGCCCGCAAAATGTCGTTGAGGGGGACAACACGCGCCCTCGGCAGGCTTCTCCTCATTGCCCTTTTGACAATAGCCATCCCGGTAATTTCATCCGGAGAAGGGTTTACAACTTGATAATCGTGCACGAGAGCACATTCATAGAAGGCCTGGTTGTGTTTAAAGGAGAAGAAGAGCCGTACTCGAGCGATCGAAAATGAGTTGATTGTTGGCTTGTCGTTTGATGTGGACTCGGAATCGGATTTGCTGTTAGGCTTCAGGAGCACGGTATCAAACCGTGGATGACTGCCCCTCCAGCGCGATACTGCTCGTATCCGCTCTTTTCGCATTCCTCCTGTTCCAGAAAGGTCGCTTGGTGCATAAAACGTGGCAACTGCAGAGTTGTATGTGGTAA
>Ga0307510_10011790_pt1 | contig 10370 bp, 6 predicted proteins | sample 12_EM_MG_FD_207224 | JGI IMG/M metagenome (GOLD analysis project Ga0307510, IMG submission 207224) | Populus trichocarpa ectomycorrhiza microbial communities from riparian zone in the Pacific Northwest, United States - 12_EM | ecosystem: Host-associated > Plants > Roots > Unclassified | place...
AACTATGAAAATAAAAATTTAAAATAAACTTATATTTAAAAAAAAATTGTATACATGAAACATGTTTTCACTCTCTTTCTTTTTTTAATTTGAAACATTAAAAAAACACTGCCAAGAATTTAAATTATTAAATTATCAAATTAACTTTATTTTTTTAATTGAAGTAATAAATTAATAACGTTTTTAAGAAAAATTGCACACAACAAAAGATATGGGCATTGTATTGTTATTTTTTTAATTTTAATTGCAAACTAAAATATTTATTTTTATAATTGTTAAATAAAAAAATATCCAATATAAAACAAAAGAACAGAGAGGATGCAAATAAAAAAAAAAAAAAACTCAAGGTGGTGCTTCGATTCCACCCAAGTATTTTTATTTGTATTGATAATTGATAATGATATATAAAATATAATAATCGTAGACATAACACACATAATGTATATTTTATGCAACAAAAATCAATAATAAGAGAATCCATGGGTGTTAATGGTGAGGCCAAATATTTCAATATAATGTTGCTAAAAAGGCAGAGAAGGATTTACGATAAAATGATTAACATATAAATTCTACATATAATTTACAATGTATATTGTGTGTGATTTAATGATTATATGAAAATTTGTAATTATAATATAATTTGAAATAATAAAAGATACTAAAATAACATAATCAAGATATTTTAAAAGAAATATATATTCTAATATTTATTAATAATTACTACGGTATTTTAACAATATTTAATTTTTTTTTTATTAATGTGATTATTCGGATCAACTTGTACGTATTTTGAATAATTCTATGAGTTTTAAAGTTATCAATCATGTAAGTTTTCAGTAGTATTAAATTGATAACCTTTAAAAATTAAATATATGATCAGTTGAATTATATCTTTGGGGTTGTGCTTTTATCTGTTTTTGTGGAAATTTAATGTGGTTTTAGATGCTTTGACTGCCAAGAATTTGGGTCGAAGAGTTGTTCTTGTTCTGGGGAAGGAGGGCTGACAACAGAACAAAGAGGGGAAAGATAATACTAACAAAAGTCAAGTTACTCTCTCGATTATGGAAAGGAAAATCAATCATATTTTTCGTTGATCTAGCTTGTAGCAGCCTCTACTCTCATGCAACAGTGCTTTTCTCATTCAAGAATCAGAATCCTGTTGTTTTTCAGAAAAAAGGAAAGGATATATCAACGTTCCTACTCTTAAAACCAGACATCTGTCGTTAACAATTCAACTCCGGCTACAAATCCAACAAAACCTATGAAATTTTTTGAGGAAAGCACTGTAAATCTGCAATGTTTCTTATAAATGGCCATTATGGAAATTCCAAAATGTTCTATATTTTAGCTTTAATGGGGTTGGAAATTAGGGATGGAGATGTGCTTTGTGCTTGCAGGAGAAATTATGTACAAGGGAAACATGATTTATTTGGAACAAATTGTTCTGTAGAATTTGTTTTTTATTAAAATGTCTTTTTTATGAAGCTATAAAATGTCTTTACAAACATCAAAGTGAGATAGGAGCAGCTTCTTGGTAAAGAGTGAGCCATCGGCCACCAATAGCGAACACCTAACACAAGATCCTGGAAAGAGACAGTCCTCTGATGCCATCTCCTGGGAAAAGGGAGATTTTGTAATTGCAGCAAAGTTTGAAGCCAAGATTTCGGCTCCAAGATGCTGGAAATCGTCAGCAATGTCTATAGATAGCATCTCTCCGCTCTACGTAATCTCCATCTGCTTGATCATCACTACAGTAGTATTCTTTCTCTGGGGTTTGAATGTATCCAATGCTATTTCGCGTAGCTAACAGATTGTATGAAACAAGCATGTGAGGGAAGCGGAAGCACAGCAGCCAGATCGATAAGGAAATCAGAACGCATTGCAATCTCCTTAGCATCAATAACAAGCTCTCACCGTCCAAAAACTCTTGAACTTGGAGCAACAAAAACTGTACGAAACTTCATAAGAATGTGAAGGAAGAAGAACAAGTCTGCTGTGAACCTAAAATATGTGATTAACACTGCAAAGTTTTCTGTCGCTGGATAAGCAAACATAAATAACGTCTGAATGAGTAACTCTGTCTCTGTGCTTGGGACCGACATAGGGCAGGAAAAAGTATAGAGGGTCGATGAAGAGGGCAACGATTAAAGTGATAAGGAAGACATGTTTCCAATACGTGACAACGTCTCTATCAGGATCCAGGATGTGGTTTCGCCATAGGATTTGGAGAGGGTTAGGATCTGTTAAGCTGATAGCATGTTGGTGGTGACGCCTGAAGCGGCGGAACTTGGTTGTTGGCCGAGAAGCGAGGAAGGGACGGGGATTGGCTGGCCTGCTCCATTTATTGATTTCCTGTTCCATTTCTTTCATTTCTAGCTCGCTGAGACCCGAAAAATCATGTATAACAATTTTGTCAAGAGCTTGACTTTCTCTATGTTTCTACACCAAATCTTGTTACTCTTTAGATTCTGCAACTTTCACTTGCTCTTATTAATTGAACCCATCAAGATTTATTTATCAAAAGTTAAAATAAAGAGTTGCAGAATTCATCTGAAGAAAGGAATTGTGACAGGGCACACAAAAAAGAAAAACAATTTGCATGTTCATCAACTGACGATTATAGGTGTTGGCAAAAGGATGCAACCATGACATACTTGAGCCACACGAATATTAACTCAGCTCTTGTGAGGATGGAGAGTAATTGGAAGGCTACAAGCTGGCATCGGAATAGACATGTATATGATCTTTTCGTCTTTAATCACTTTCTCCCATTTGAATTGTGTTACCACATTATGCATAAAAACAAGAATCGCCAGCCGAGCATATTCTTTTCCAGGGCACATTCGAGGTCCTCCCCCAAAAGGTACATAACTGTATGGTTCAATGTCCTTCCCTTCAAATCTTGAAGGATCAAATTTCTCTGGATCTGGGAAATATTTGGGATTTTTGTGTGTTGAATGTACACTCCAATGCACCTGCAAAGTACATATGATATCCATGATAAGATACATTATTTCTAACAATCCAAACGTCCAGCTTCATGAATCATAATGAAATTTGAAACTGTATGTTCTGGATATGACATGCTTGAAATCATTTGCGGAATGTTTTGGAAGCTAACAGCTGCCCTGCAAAGCGCGAAGGCTATCCTGGAGATGAGGAAAGGGGTGCTGTAAAATATTATTTTATGTCAACCATGACATACCTTCCATCCCTTGGGAATGGTAAAACCTGCATAAGAGAAGTCAGTTATGGCCTCTCTAAATCCTCCTTGACCAGGCGGAGATAGTCTCATGACCTCGCAAACCACACACCAGGTATATTTCATCTTTTGAATATCATTCCAAGTCAACAACTCTCCTGGAGCTTTCAACTTTTGAATCTCCATTTGTTCTGTGGAGCAGATAGCATGATATATACGATGAGTTCATCAATACCACCAGATGAAATAAAGCGTTTCAGCTAACATAATATATAGCTCCATTGCCTTTTAATCTTATTTGGTGTAAACCAAATTATCGAATCAGAACAGATTGATTCAATATGTTGGTTTCGCATTCTCATTTCAATTCAATTTCGGTAAGAAAAAAAATCATAAAACCATTACAGTTTGATTTGGTTCGGTTCGATTCGGATTCGAGAAGAAATCCCACAAAACCAACTAAATAAACTCTAATTCATGCGGGACAAAGCGAAAGATTTGAAAGATTAGAAGTAAAGAGAAAAAGAAAGCTAAGAAGAGAGGAAAAAGAGTCGAAGAAAGGAAGAAAAATTAGTGAAGGAATTGATATACAAGTGTTTGTCATAAAACATGAACACTGAACTGACCCGTATGAGAATTTTATATGGAGAAATCACTTATATTTATGAAAAGTTTCACGTGACGGTTGTGTAAGTGATCTTTAGATTTGAGATCACTAAGTTATCTTATATAGAGAATGTTATACTTTGATCTTATTACATATTATCTTAATCGAGGTAATGAAGGGGCAGACATTGAGTATAACATGAACTATATGAAAGTATTTGAGTGATCAAAAGAGGATTCATCACCCTAAGAAAATTAAAAAACCTCAATCTAAAAACATGACACAATAAAACGACCTGAGTTTACTCTGGTTAAGCCGCATAACACGTGACTCAAATCATAAAACCGAGATAATCTCATATAAAACAAACCAAAATAAATCATGAAGCTTAATTCATAAAAAAAAAAAACAAATGCTAAAGGATGAAATAGTAAAAAAAATGCCAATTAAAAAAGATAAAAAAAAAAAAACTCGAGTAAACTTGTTTAACATGCGACTTGAGTCATGAGATCAAGATAATCTCATAGAAAGCAAACGAAAAAAAAATCATGAAGCCTAATTCCTAATCAACTCAATATTGAATGATGAAATTGAAAAACAAATTGTCAATTAAAAAAAGACAACAAAATTAAGTCTACTCACTAAACTCGTGACACGAGTTATGAGACCAAGCTAGCCACGTATAAAGAAAACCATAATAAATTATGAATCTTAATATCCAATAAACTAAATATTGATGTGTGGAATTAGGAAAAGAAATATAGATTTAGAAGAAAAAAAAACACGATTGAAATGAATAATGTTTTGTGAGGTGGGGCACAGTAAAAACACCACCTCTTTTAGTTTATACTATAATAATAAAACAACCTTGGTCTACACGAGTTAACTCGTAAAATACGTAACCCGAGTCATAAGACTGAAATAACCTCATAAAAAGTAAACCAAAATAAATCATGAAGTCTAATTCATTATCAACTTAATGTTGAATGATGAAATTGAAAAATACCAATTAAAAATACAAAAAGAAAACTCGAGTCAACTAGGTTAATCCGCTAAACCTGCGAATCAAGTCATGAGACTAAGATAACCTCATAAAAAACAAACCAAAATAAACTATAAAGTGTAATTCTCAATCAACCCAACGTCAAAGGATGAAATTGAAAACAATATAAAAAAAGACAAAAAAAAATATCAAGTTAACCCGTTAAACCCATGACACAGGTTATGAGACCGAGCTAACAACTTATAAAGTAAATCACAATAAATTATGAAACTCAATTTTCAATAAATTAAATATTAAAGTATGAAAGAAGAGAAAGAAATATAAATTTAGAAGAAAAAAAAACCCAAAGCAACAACAAAAAACTATTGAAATGAATAGTATTTTGTGACGTAATAAAGAGTAAAATCATCATCTCTTTTAGTTTATACTACTACATTATGAGATCAAGATAACTTTACAGAAAGCAAATAAAAAAAATATAAATAAACTTAATTTTCAATCAACTTAATGTTAAAGAATATAATTGAAAAAAATCAATTTGAAAAAAAAAGCCTAGAAAAAAATGATCCAAGTCAACCATGATTAATTTGTTAAACATGTGACATATGTCATGATGTCAAGATAAATTCTTAAAAAATAAATAAAAAAAATTATGAAACCCACTTCAAATAAATTTAATATTGAAGATTAAAATCAAGAAATAACAAAATTAAATCTATGTGACTGATATATAAATCAATTAAAAAAATATAAAAGAATTATGAAATATAATTTTAAAAATAATTTAATATTAAAGGATAAAATTAAAAAAAATAAAATTATTAAAAAATAAAATAAAAAAAATACACGGATGTGAGTATAGTGATTTAAGCAAAAGTGTTTTGTTATTAATAATAATAACCGGTTGGGGAATTTTCGCAAAATGAGAAAGCAAAACAGAACTTTCAAGCAAAATTGTAGACAGAACAAGGCTAATTCAAGGAGACGAACCTTTCAAGACCTTCGTGTAGACATGGGGATTGCCAGCAAGATAGTACATGGCCATTGAGATCGAAGCACTGGTTGTATCATGGCTTCCAAACAGGAAACCAACAACCCTGTCAGCAATCTCCATATCATCCATAGCATTCTCATCTGTCACAAGAAGCATGCGAGTCAGTAAATCAATAAATTCCGGCTCTTTACTCTCTGATATTAGCTCTCTTCTCTCCTTCATAAGCCCAAGAATCTCCTCTCGAATCATATTTCCTCCTTTGATAGCACGGTTGTAAGCTGTACCAGGAAAATTTAAAGGTAATGACAATATTCCTTTAGTAACAAGATTGAAGTGATTTTGAAGCCTGGATACTTGCTCGGGATCCTTGATGTTCATAAACAATCTACAAGCTAGTGAAAATGTGTATGTTTTGGACAATGGAAACACCTTCACTTGTTTGTATGGAAACCAATCTGCCTTCAAGTGATCTTTTGCCATGGAATCCATCACAGGAATGTAATGTTGAAGAGGTTCCGGCTTGAGAAATTCTGGCAGAAATTTTCGCAGTTTAGCAGAATCTTCTTTGTAAGAGTTACTGGCATGCTCAGGGGAGAACAAAACTTTCATAATTGGGTGTGGCAACCAGCCAGTGACACACTTGTTTTCACTCGAGTATAAGAACTTGTTCCCACCGGAACCACAGAACACGGCCATATTGTGCCCAAGAAGGGATGTTTGGAAAACTTCTGGTGAGAATTTACCCACCCTGTCATTTATAAACTTCTCCGGGGTTCCGCATCTGGCAGCCATCATAAAATCCCATGTTTCTCCGATGATCGGCCATCCGGTTTTCCCCGGCGGAAACTTTGTATTCCAGAATTTTCTTTTGTGTAGCAATACGATGAGAGAAAGAGATATGCAGAGGATGGAAAGGTGAAGGAAGCATGGAAAGAGGAGATCCATGTATGAAACACTTAGCTATAACAAGGGTAAGAAGCAAAGGATCGAGAGATGGACTGGTAATACAAATTGAGATAGGCAAGTAAGAGAATGGCTTAATTTAGCCGTCTTGACGTCCTGGAAGTGGAAGAATTCTCAATTCTGTCTAGTAAAATTGGGTTGCTTGAAACCCTGAACAAAATCATTCATCAATTATAAAGTCAAACTTCGTTCTGCAATAACCAAAAATTCTATTATAATTATAACTAAAACTTCGTCTCTTTTTTTTTTTTTAATGAAACTAACATGATTGTAATAAAGTCCATGTATCATAGGTGTTGTTTGGTAATAATGAATGTATATGTGGGAGCAAAAATGAAAGATGGTATATTATTATTGATACGACCCCTAGCAACATTGAGGAGACTTCTTCTAACATTAATTAGATGGTATGAACATATATTGCGGTGATTAGGCAGTCATTTTAATTTTTTCTTCTAAAAAATATATTATTATAAGTCTAAGATCAGAAAGAATATATGTAATAATATTATTAAAAAATCATCTCAATTCAATAATTTAAATTGTTAAGTGAGGTTTCAAGATATGATTTATATTATTTTTTAATACACTTCTTCAAGTGAAAACTCTTTAGATTTAAAACTTGCACAGACTCACGTTATTTTGTGTTTAATTTTTATCAAATAAATAAGGTAGGTGATATTCAAACTTGTGACTGCTTGATCATCAAAATTCTAATATCATGTCAAAAAACTATCTCAACCCAGGAGTTTAACCCAAATGCTACGAGATTAAAATGGCTCCTTGCATCTTTGATCTGCATGAAATAGTCAACGGTTGTCTAGGTGTTTTTACGAGCATTAAAAAGCTGTGAGCGAACGTGAACGGCTTGAGTTCGTGACTGAGAAGCAAAGACCGAGGTAAGGCCGGCAATCTAAACAACATATGACGAAGTACAATGGGCAGCTTGTGCAAGGACCTCACCAGTAAGAGAGGCGTTGATACAGATTAGAATCAGATTGTCTAGAATTTCCCATGTTTCAAAAGCAGGATTGGGAGAGATCGTACTTAGCAACATGTAATTCCTGCGGTGGCTGTTTCAAAAGTAGGATTGGGAGAGATCGTACCAACCAAATATCTTATGGCCTTTCAAGTAAGGGAGCATAGTAGCAGAATTGGGGTTTTCAACACTGCTCCATGGTAACTGGCGATGCCTCATTCACTTTTTCCTGCTGAATCCGGCACTAAACTCTCATCGTCATGGATTACAAGTTGGTCTCCCTGTTGCCGATTAATTCAACCAGAAAATTAGAAAAAACTGGTGGAATATTTCATCGGTGTTAAAAAAAAACTTACATTGATAATTACTATACCGATAAAAATCATCAACGAAAACATGTTATCAACAATATGCTCATGGGGGATTTGTGTTCCATCGATCATCAATTCCATTGGCAACTTTTTTTTTTCACTGAGATCACTAATGGGATATGCACGCAAAAAAAATCAAATTTTACCATTATTTTTCAGCAGGAACTCCATCAACAACTTTGATTACTTGTTCCATCATATTTTCCATCGGAAAGGCGCCTTAATTGCTCTCGTAATATTCTGTTGCCTATTCTGACAGAAGCATCTACAAAATGTTCCAATGAAATATGTCGTCGATGATTCCATTGAAAATTCCAAAACCTGTTGTAACTTTCAGATAAAAAATGACCAAACATTTTCAACGAAAATTAACACCAACGAAATTGACTATTCCATTGGTGATTATGTAGAAGTGTTATGTTTTTCTGGTGAGAAAATCACTCCATGCTGTGTTGGATTGGGAACTTGGTCCATGTTATTTGCTACCTTTAATGGAGTTTAGAACAGTATTGTCTGCAATTATAATCATAAATTTCTGGTCCATCTTTCAACTTGCCTAACATTACTATAACATGTTTTGTCAACTTTGTTATTTTATATTTTTGTTTCAATTCTTTTTATATATGATCATTCTTTTCTACGACACTAATCAAATATAAACAAGGAAACTTTGAATTCTACCAATTTGGAGTTCATAAAGATGATGCCAGAACAGAATGAACAAAATTTTCTCTCATTCAAAATCAAGCTTATGTATTTTAGATAACATGACATTAAGATTAGCTCTCTAGATTAGGAGATATATATAAAAAAGATTGTGTAATTTTGTATTGAAGTGTACAATTACGTTAGTATGCGATCATAAAATTCAATCATCTTTTCTGTGTTCATAGTACTTCTGAATTAACATGGTATAAATATAATCGAACATTCAACTTATTTATTTATTTTATTCAATACTATATGGTTACATAAGTACTGAAGCCATTAACATGGCCTCGTGTATATATATATATATAATCAACACTGGACCATCCTTCCATCTGCAAGGTGAAGGGTGCAGTTCTTGGGAGCCAAGCAGCAGTTGCAAGCAGAATTAAGCTTCTTATCACCGGAGGACTCGCAAGTCATGTAATCCACATCCAAGCAATACAGAGGACAGGCCTTGGCAATCAAGTTACCACCACTGGCTCCGAGTAAAACTACACCTGCTCATAATCAACAGACAAACATCACTCATTTACCATAATTTGGATGTTAACTTGCCCTTATAATAGTTTTACAGAAAAAAAAATTCATAAATTTTTCATCAGAAGAAACACTTTTACTCACCGAAGAACAAGAATTTTCTAGTTGCGAAGGGGGGAAAACAAAAAAAAAATGTTTTGAGATGAGAGCATACCGAGCACAAGAAGAACCACTGCACTGGCGGAAAGTCTTGCACCACCCATATTTCTGCTGAATCTGAACTATGAAGTGTCAGCCCTTAAGAATTTGTAGTGTAAGAAAGTCAAGAATCAACACTACAATGCTTATTTAGCAAAAGTTGATTAGACTTTAAGAGCCAGTGGTAGAAGAAAGTCAAAGTCAGCTGTAATGCTCATTAATTTAGCAAGAGTTACTTAGCCTTTAAGAATTTGTAGTTGAAGAAAGTCAAAGTCAACTATATTGCTCATGTAGCGAACGTTGATTTCAATGTTGATGTCTACAAGATGTGACTTCTGAACCAAAAAATATATATTTGTTATTTTTATTATATCATGAAGAGAGATTGGAAATGGGATCAGGTTTATTGAATGAGTCATGTTTCTAATGAAAGGAAATTGCAGTTTGATATATGGTTTTCAAAATTTGAGGTTAGTATTAATTTTTTTTTTAAAATTACTATGTTAATTTGTTTATTTTATTGAAATTAATGGAAAAAAAAATTTATAGATTTTTATTGCAAGGAAAAATTTGAATGGAATAGAACAAATGATAATGTTGCGAGGAGGGTTTAGAAGAATCACATTGCAACTAGGTAATATCAAAATCAAGATAATTTTTTTTATTTCTAATATTAAAATTTTATTTGTCATTTACTTATAGATAATTCGTTTGTACCATATAGATTATGTGATTTTTAGTATGAGACACAAAGGAAACCTAAAAAATATACAAAAGAAAGTGATCTACCAGGTTGGAATGACATGGCGGTTTGGAAGGATTTTAAGCCGCCATACATCTCGGAGACTATATGAGTGGAATAAAT
>Ga0307510_10011791_pt1 | contig 10369 bp, 9 predicted proteins | sample 12_EM_MG_FD_207224 | JGI IMG/M metagenome (GOLD analysis project Ga0307510, IMG submission 207224) | Populus trichocarpa ectomycorrhiza microbial communities from riparian zone in the Pacific Northwest, United States - 12_EM | ecosystem: Host-associated > Plants > Roots > Unclassified | place...
CGCGCCCGCCGAGTCCGTCACCGACACGGCGTCGTACAACGAGTACCAGCAGGCCGTAGAGGCCGAGATCGAGAACCTCAAGCACCTCGCCGAGATACTGGCCGACCCCCGGCCGGTCGCGAAGGCGGGCCGCCTGCTCGCCGCCTCGCGACCGCTGCCCGTTCTCGGCCTGCGCGCGGCGGCCTCCCAGGCGTACGGCTTCGCGTACTTCGCCGCCAAGGTCCATCCGGACGTACGGCTGCTCAACGAGGGCGGCACGATGATCCACGACCGGATCGACGCGGCGGTCCGCGCCGGCGCCACCGCCCTGCTGTGCTTCGCGCTGCCCCGGCACCCGCGCGAGGTCGTGGACACGCTGACGTACGCGAGGGAGGCGGGCCTGACCGTCGTCACCGTCGCGGACTCGGCGTTCGCGCCCGTCGCCAAGGTCTCCGACCTGCTGATCCCGGCCGCCGTCGGGACCGGCCTCGCCTTCGACACGGCCTGCGCGCCGATGCTCCTCGGGCGGGTCCTCCTGGAGGCGATGTGCGACGACCTGCCGGACGCGCAGGCCCGGCTTGAGCAGTTCGACGCGCGGGCGGCGGCGCGGGGGCTGTTCGTGGAGTGAGACACCCTGTCCCGTCTGGTGTCTTCTCAGACTCGTCTCACGTTCGCTCACTAGTCTCCCGGCCGGACAGAGCTGTGCCGGGACGACCAGGAGGCGGGACGTGGCACGCGGAGATCGCAGAGTCCAGGGGCTGGCCCGAGTGGCAGTCGTCGTACGGGCCGGAGCCGCCCCGATGTGGTGGTTCGGGGTGCTGGCGGCGGGTGTCGGCGTACTGCTGCCCGGCATCACCGGGCGCCGGATCGGGGTGATGGCCGGAGCCGCGCTGTTCATCGTCGCGGCGGTCGTGGTGTCGTACGCGCGCCGCAAGCGCTACACCGCGCTGGCCCGCGGTGCCGCCCGGGCCGGGAAGCACGACGTGCTCCAGGACCGCGCGGTGAGCACGCGGAACTGGCGCCGCGCCCACCGCTGGTGGCTCGTCCTCGCCTTCGCGCTCGCGCTGGCGGGTTCGTTCGCCGTGCCCGCGGCGGGCGGCATGCTGCTCGCCGGTGCCGGTACGGGACTGCGTCTCAAGGCCGCCTGGCTGGGCCGCCGCGAGCGCGCCGACGACGTCCTGCTGTGGATCCGGGTCGACTGGCTGGACAAGCGGCACGGCGCCCCCGCCGGCAAGCCGGTCAAGGGTTACCGCTCCACCGGCATCGCCGCGGGCGACGCGACCCCGGGCGGGGCGCGCCGCCGCAGCGACGTCTTCGCCTGAGCGGGGTCCTAGACCTCCAGGTCCGCCTCGATCTTCTTCAACTGGTGCCTGGCCATCGCCAGGTTGGCCCGGTTGGAGTCCAGGACCAGGTAGAGGAACAGGCCGTTGCCGCCGCGCCCCTTGATCAGGCGGATCAGGTGGTACTGGCTCGACAGGGTGATCAGGATGTCCTCGATCTCGCCCTTCAGGCCGAGGTGCTCCATCGTGCGCAGCTTGGAGCGCACGACGTCGGTGTTCCCGGCGGCGGCGACGCCGAGGTCGAAGGTCTTGCTGCCGCCCATCGTGCCGAGCGCCATACCGCTGGTGTAGTCGACGAGCGCGACCCCGGTCGCGCCCTCGATGGAGGTCAGCGCCTCTTTGAGGGAGGTTTCGGTGTTGGCCATGACAGTGCTCCTTTGGTTCCGTTCAACTTTCCGTGGTGGTGCGCGCGTTGGTGCCTGTGGTGGTGCGTGGTGCGCGCGCTGTTCTCGTTCGTGCGGTGGTGGTTTTCGGGGGCGCCTTGGCGGGCGCCACGTCGGCCTGCTCCTCGGATGCGGATGCGGATGCGGATGGGGATGGGGATGCGGCTACGGCGGTGGCTTCGGTCGCGGCCGCCATCTCGGCGTCGACCAGTTCTCCGATCCGGGCCCCCGCGCGGCGGCCCTCCAGCAGCAGCCGGCCGACGTGGACACGGTCCTGGGCGAGCACGGTCAGCACGGCGCCCCGGCCCGCCGCGTAGGTCGCGACATAGCCGTAGACCCCGCGCACGATCAGCTCGCGGAAGTCGCCCTGCCCGGTCGCGTCCGCCATCTGTACGGCCACGCCGAGCGCCGTCACGGTCAGCGCGGCCACCCGCTCCGGCTCGACGCCCGGGGTGTCCTGCGCCAGGACGAGACCGTCGACGCCCGCCGCCAGCGCCCCGGTCAGCTGGGGCACGCGGGCTCTCAACCGGCGCAGCTCGTCAAGGATCTCTGCCTCGGAGGCCATCGGCTCTCTCCTCTCGGCGCGTGCTCGCTGCCACTCAAAGGGCCTCCAGCGCATCTCTGAGCCTCTTCAGCAAGGTGATGTCGGGATCGGTGACGTCGGGCAGGGGACCGGCGGCGGGCGCCGGCGGCCGGGGCGACACGAGCCCCGCCGACACCAGCCGCCGGACGTCCAGCAGCGTGGGGTACGCCCGCCGCCCCAGCGCCCGCGCGATGTCCGGCGCCGTGCGGACGCCGTCCACCCGCGCCAGCACCGCCGCCTGCCGGGCGGTGATCGGCGGGGGCGCGACGGGGTCGGCCCGCACCAGCGGCGCGCCGTCCGTCGCCGCGTCCGGCCAGACGCGGTGCAGCAGATCGCGGCGGCGCAGCGTCTCGCGCTCCAGTGCGGCCACCGGAACCGGCCGCACGGAGCCGAGCGGATGCGTGACGCCGTAGCGGAAACGGCCCGGGGTGCTGCTGGGCGCGAGTACGAAGTACGCCGCGTCGTACAGCGCCCCGAGGTGGCACAGTTCCAGCGCGCCCGAGCTCAACTGGCCGCCGTCCAGCAGCAGTCGGGTCGTGGCGTGCCGGTCGTCGGTCGCCCTGGCCGCGGCCTCCCAGGCGCCGGAGCGCAGGGTGCCGTGCGCGGTGAGGAGGAGGTCTAGGCCGGGGGCGGAGGGGCTCTCGGCGTGCACGACCCGGCCGTCCACGAGATGGAGGCTGCCGCGCTCACGGACGAGGACACCGGTGGCCTCCTCGGCGGCGAGCCGCGTCAGCATCGGCGAGACACCGCCCCAACCCCGGTCGCCGGCGGCGGCCTTGGCCCGCACGGGCAGCCGGGGCGGCGGGGTGGCCGGCGTGGCCTTGACCGCGGTCATCCCAGCACCAGCCGTCCGGCCATCTCGCCGAGCCGGATGCGGGCCAGCGCGAGATTGCCCTCCGCGCGGGCCAGCCACAGATGCAGGAACACACTGCTGTCGAACGACGTCCGCACGAACCGGAGCACGTGATAGCTGTCCCGGTTGCTGACGATCAGATCCTCCAGCGGAGGATCGTCGGCCTCCTCACCGTCCTCCCCGACGGACGCGAACGCCCGGTGCTCCGCCGCGAGCCGCGCCAGCTCGGCGGCCTCGGCGGCACTGGCCTCCTGGTCGCCGCCGGGTGACTCCCCGACGACCCCCAGAGCCAGCCCGCTCGTCCAGTCGACCAGCGCGGCGCCCCGGGCACCGGGCAGTCGCATGGCCTCAAGTAAGCACTCGTCGATTCCGGGCACCGTGGCTCCCCTCCCGCCTGCGGTTCGGCTGAGTGACGACGAAGCTACGCACCGTGTGGCCGAGGGGTGAGGGATCTGGCATTTTCCAGTGGAACATGCCCTCGAGTGACTAAGGTGGGTCAACTGAGCCCGTTTTCACACGAGTTGCATGGGTCAGTTGAACCCTGCTCGCACCGGTGTGCGTCAACGGCGCCCGGGCGCGCGCAGGGTGGTGAGCGCGGCTCCGTGCGCCCCGCCGGATTCGGCCACGATCTCCGCCACCGTCTGCGGCTCCCGCACGGTCGCGAACGCCACACCCCCGGAACCGTCCTGGACGAAGCCGTAAACCCCGGGCCGTGCAAGGGAGTTGTAGGCGTAGTGCGCCGCGAAGTAGTACGCCCCGGTGTCCAGCGCCGCCGCGTAGTCACCCTGCTCCAGCAGGGGCAGCGCCTGCCCCTCGGCCAGCAGATCACCCGCGAAGCACGCGGGCCCGGCGACGTCCTGCACCACGTCCGCCCCCGACTTGGGCCGCCCCTTCCCGTCGTAGGCGGCGATCCGCAGCGGCCACGACTGCGGCGCGTACACCGTCCGCGTCGCGACCTGCACGCCCGCGTGCGTGATCGCGATCGGCCGCCCGCCGGCACTCTTCGCGTACTCGACGCGGGCCACCACCGTGCCCTGCTTGGCCAGCATCGACCGCCCGAACTCGGTCACCAGCCCGTACCGCCCGTCGAACAGCCCCGGCACCGCCTCCCGCAGCAGCCGCGCGTACTGCGCGTACGTCGGGGTCGTCGCGTCCGAACCGAAGTTCACCCCCAGGCCGCCGCCGATGTCGAGCGTGTCGATCTGCCGCCGCCCGAGCCGCGCGTTGATCTCCTCCGCCAACTCGTACGTCTCCGCGACGCCCCGCGCCAGCAACGCCAGCGGGATGCCCTGCGACCCGGTGTGCGCGTGCAGCCGGGTCAGCCACGGCCGCTCCGCGAACGCCCGCACCACCCACTTCCGCGCCCCCTCGTCCCGCAGCGCCACCCCGAACTTCGAGGTCGCGGTCGCCGTGGAGAGCGCGGCGATCGACCCGCCGCCGATCTGCGGATTGACCCGGAGCCCGAGCGGCGAACGGCTGCTCGCCGACCGCATCAGCGCGTCGATCCGCGCCAGCTCCTGCGGATTGTCGGCGTTCACCGCGATCCCCAGCGCCAGCGCCTCCCGCAACTCCGCCGGCGTCTTCGCGGGCGCGTCCAGCACGGTCCGCTCCGGCCGTACGCCTGCCGCCCGCGCGAGGGCCAGCTCGCCGGGGCTCGCCACCTCCGCGCCGATGCCCTCCTCGTGCAGCAGCCGCAGCACCGGCACGAGCGGACTCGCCTTCACGGCGAACGCGTGCAGCACGGGGGTCCCGGGCGCCGTCACCGCGTCGAACGCCGCGCGGAGCGCCGCCGCGGACTCCCGGATGCCGGTGACGTCCAGGAGCGCGGCGATGGGGGCGCCGGGTCCCAGGAGCCCCTGCTCCACTGCGGCCCGTACGGCTTCGTCCCGGCGGGCGGTGCGTTCGGCGCCGGGATCCATGCGATCCGTGCCGGGACCGGTGCCGTCCGTGTGACCCTGGATTTCGTCGTTCACTGCTGCCCCCGTCATGTCGCTGCCCGTGGTCGTTACATCCAGCCAAACACTCAGAGCCTGCCCACAAGGACGCGCCCATGTATTGACTAGTTCTATTCACGAAGACAGGATGTGAATAGCTACCGTAAAAAATCCGCTGAGAGCAGTCCGCTAGGAGGCAGACCATGTCAGGACCCCGCCCCGTACGAGCACCGCGCGGTACGGAACTGAGCGCCCTGGGATGGCAGCAGGAAGCCGCCCTGCGGATGCTGCAGAACAACCTGGACCCCGAGGTCGCCGAACACCCCGACAAGCTCGTCGTCTACGGCGGCACCGGCAAGGCCGCCCGCGACTGGCGCTCCTTCGACGCCATGGTCCGCACGCTGCGCACCCTGAAGCAGGACGAGACGATGCTCGTCCAGTCGGGCCGCCCGGTCGGCGTGATGCAGACCCACGAGTGGGCGCCGCGCGTCCTCATCGCCAACTCCAACCTCGTCGGCGACTGGGCCAACTGGGAGGAGTTCCGGCGCCTGGAGGCCCTCGGCCTCACCATGTACGGCCAGATGACCGCCGGTTCGTGGATCTACATCGGCACCCAGGGCATCCTCCAGGGCACCTACGAGACCTTCTCCGCCGTCGCCGCGAAGAAGTTCAACGGCACCCTCGCCGGGACCATCACCCTCACCGCCGGCCTCGGCGGCATGGGCGGCGCCCAGCCCCTCGCGGTCACGATGAACGACGGCGTCGCGATCTGCATCGACGTCGACCCGCGCGCCATCGAACGCCGCATCGAGCACCGCTACCTGGATGTGAAGGCCGACTCCCTCGCGCACGCCCTCCAGCTCGCCGTCGAGGCCCGCGACGCCCGCCGCCCGCTCTCCATCGGCCTCCTCGGCAACGCGGCGGAGCTGCTGCCGCAGATGCTCGCCGAGGGCGCCCCGATCGACATCGTCACCGACCAGACCTCGGCCCACGACCCCCTCGCCTACCTGCCGGTGGGCATCGCCTTCGAGGACATGGCCGACGCCGCCGCCAAGGACCCGGCGGGCTTCACCGTCCGCGCCCGTGAGTCCATGGCGAAGCACGTCGAGGCGATGGTCGGCTTCATGGACGCCGGCGCCGAGGTCTTCGACTACGGCAACTCGATCCGCGGCGAGGCCCAACTCGCCGGATACGAGCGGGCGTTCGCCTTCCCTGGCTTCGTCCCCGCCTACATCCGCCCCCTCTTCTCCGAGGGCAAGGGCCCCTTCCGCTGGGCCGCCCTGTCCGGCGAGGCCTCCGACATCCACAAGACCGACAAGGCGATCCTCGACCTCTTCCCGGAGAACGAGTCCCTCCACCGCTGGATCAAGCTGGCCGGCGAACGCGTCCACTTCCAGGGCCTCCCGGCCCGCATCTGCTGGCTCGGCTACGGCGAGCGCGACAAGGCCGGGGAGCGCTTCAACGACATGGTGGCCTCCGGCGAGCTGGCGGCCCCGCTGGCCATCGGCCGCGACCACCTCGACTGCGGCTCCGTCGCCTCCCCGTACCGCGAGACCGAGGCCATGCTCGACGGCTCCGACGCGATCGCCGACTGGCCGTTGCTGAACGCGATGGTCAACGTGGCATCCGGCGCCTCCTGGGTCTCCATCCACCACGGCGGCGGCGTCGGCATGGGCCGTTCCATCCACGCGGGCCAGGTCTCGGTGGCCGACGGCACGAAGCTCGCCGGCGAGAAGATCCGCCGGGTCCTCACGAACGACCCCGGCATGGGCGTCATCCGGCACGTCGACGCCGGGTACGACATCGCGGAGCGGGTCGCGGACGAGCGGGGTGTGCGGGTTCCGATGCGCGAGGGTGGAGAGGCGTGACCTTCCACAGCATGTGGGCGGAGTTGCTGCCGATCGGCCGTAACTCCTCCTCCGGCGGCTACCGCCGCTACGCCTGGACCGGCGCCGACGTCGAATGCCGGGCCTGGTTCGAGGAGCAGGCGAGGTCCCGCGGCCTGACCTACGAACTCGACCGCAACGGCAACCAGTGGGCCTGGCTGGGCGACCCCGCCGCCGGGGACGCCGTCGTCACCGGGTCGCACCTCGACTCGGTGCCGGACGGCGGGGCCTTCGACGGGCCCCTCGGAGTCGTGTCGTCCTTCGCCGCGCTCGACGAACTGCGCGGCAGGGGCGTGGAGTTCACCAAGCCGCTCGCCATCGTGAACTTCGGTGACGAGGAGGGCGCCCGCTTCGGGCTCGCCTGTGTCGGCTCACGGCTGACCGCCGGACAGCTCACCGTCGAGCAGGCGCACCGGCTGACCGATGGCGACGGGGTCACACTGCCGCAGGCCATGGCGGCCGCCGGGTACGACGCCGACGCCATCGGCCCCGACCCCGAACGGCTCGCCCGCATCGGCGCGTTCGTCGAACTCCACGTCGAACAGGGCCGCGCCCTCGACCTGTCCGGCGACCGGGTCGGCGTCGCCAGCGCCATCTGGCCGCACGGGCGTTGGCGGTTCGACTTCCGGGGCGAGGCCAACCACGCCGGCACCACCCGCCTGGTGGACCGCCGCGACCCGATGCTGTCGTACGCCGAGACCGTGCTCGCCGCCCGCCGCGAGGCCCAACTCGCGGGCGCCGTCGCCACGTTCGGGAAGATCGCCGTAGAACCGAACGGCGTCAACGCCATCCCCTCCCTGGTACGCGGCTGGCTCGACTCCCGCGCCGCCGATCAGCGGACCCTCGACACCGTGGTCACCGGTGTCGAGAAGGCGGCCCGCGAGTACGCCGAAGCCCACGGCGTAGACCTCGACGTCGTCCGGGAGTCCTTCACCCCCGTCGTCGAGTTCGACCACGCCCTGCGCGACGAACTCGCCCGAGTCCTGGGGAAGACCACAGGCGAGGACACGCACCTGAACGTCCCCGTCCTCGGTACCGGTGCCGGACACGACGCCGGAATCCTCTCCGGGAGCATCCCGACCGCCATGCTGTTCGTGCGCAACCCCACGGGCGTCTCGCACTCCCCGGCCGAGTTCGCGGCCGAGGACGACTGCGTGGCCGGGGTGACCGCACTCGCCGACGTACTGGAAGGGCTGGCCTGCAGGTGACACCCCCCGGCACATCCCGCACACGCACGTACTGGCTGGAACACGCCTGGCTCGACACCAACGTCGAGCCGGGCGTCGCCCTGGAGGTGAGGGACGGCCGTATCGCCGCCGTCCGTACCGGAGTCGACGCCCCACCCCCCGGTGCCGAACCTCTCCGAGGCCTTACCCTCCCCGGTCTCGCCAACGCCCACAGCCACGCCTTCCACCGCGCCCTGCGCGGCACCGTCCAGGTGGGCTCCGGCACCTTCTGGACCTGGCGGGAGCTCATGTACTCCTTCGCCGACCAGCTCACCCCGGACACCTACCACGCACTCGCCCGCGCGGTGTACGCCGAGATGGCGCTGGCCGGGATCACGGCCGTGGGCGAGTTCCACTACGTGCACCACGCCCACGGCGGCACCCCGTACGCCGACCCCAACGCCATGGGCGAGGCCCTCATCGCCGCCGCCTCCGAAGCCGGTATCCGCATCACCCTCCTCGACACCGCCTACCTCTCCTCCGGCTTCGGGCAGCCCCCCAACCGCCACCAACTCCGCTTCTCCGACGGAAGCGTGGACGCCTGGGCGGAACGCTGTTCACTTCTCAAGGAACGGGATCACGCGAGGATCGGTGCCGCCATCCACTCCGTACGGGCCGTGCCCGCACGGGAGTTGGCGACGGTGGCCCGCTGGGCCGAGGAGCGGCGGGCCCCGCTCCACGTCCACCTGTCCGAGCAGACGGCGGAGAACGACGCCTGCCGCGCAGCCCATGACTGCACCCCGACCCAACTCCTCGCCGACCACGGGGTGTTGGGCCCGCGCACCACGGGCGTCCACAACACGCACCTCACGGACGAGGACATCGCGCTGCTGGGGCGATCGGGCACCGGCACCTGCATGTGCCCCACGACCGAACGGGACCTGGCCGACGGCATCGGCCCGGCGGTCGCCCTCCAGCGAGCCGGCTCACCCCTCTCCCTCGGCTCCGACAGCCACGCGGTGATCGACCTGCTCGAAGAGGCGCGTGCGATGGAGCTGAACGAGCGCCTGCGCACCCGCACGAGGGGTCACTGGACGGCGGCGGCCCTGCTCCGCGCGGCCTCGGCCGACGGCCACGCGGCGCTGGGCTGGGAGGAAGCGGGCACGCTTGAGGCAGGCGCGCTCGCCGACTTCACGACGATCGCGCTCGACTCGGTCAGGACAGCGGGGCCGGTGCCCAGGCTCGGCGCCGAGACGGCCGTATTCGCGGCGACGGCAGCGGACGTACGGCACACGATCGTGGGCGGCCGGCACGTCGTACGCGACGGGGCGCACGCGCTCGTACCGGACGTGCCGCAGGCGCTCGCCGCGGCTGTCGAAGCCCTGCGCGCGTAGAGCCGATCGCCGACCCCCGCACCCACGAGGCCACGATCCCCCGCATCCACGAGGACACGATGAGCAGCAGCACTGTCATCACCAACATCGCCACACTCGTCACCAACGACCCCTCCCTAGGTGATGGCTCTCCCCTCGGCCTGATCCAGGACGCGGCCGTCGTCATCGACGGCGACCGCATCGCTTGGACCGGTGAAACAAGCAAAGCACCCGCCACTGACAATCGGGTCGACGCCGGTGGGCGGGCGGTCCTGCCGGGCTTCGTGGACTCCCACTCGCACCTCGTCTTCGCGGGCGACCGCACGCAGGAGTTCAACGCCCGCATGTCCGGCCGGGCGTACAGCGCGGGCGGCATCCGTACGACGGTCGCGGCGACGCGCGCGGCGAGCGACGCGGAACTGGAGGCGAACCTCACCCGTTACCTGGACGAGGCGCTCCGCCAGGGCACCACCACGTTCGAGACGAAGTCGGGCTACGGCCTGACGGTCGCCGACGAGTCCCGCGCGCTGCGGATCGCCGCCGCGCACACGGACGAGGTGACGTACCTCGGCGCGCACATCGTCTCGCCCGACTACGCCGACGACCCGGCCGCGTACGTGTCCCTGGTCACCGGCGAGATGCTCAACGCCTGCGCCCCGCACGCCCGTTGGATCGACGTGTTCTGCGAGAAGGGCGCGTTCGACGGAGACCAGGCGCGCGCGATCCTCACGGCGGGGCGGGCGAAGGGCCTCCACCCGCGCATCCACGCCAACCAGCTCTCCTACGGCCCCGGCGTCCAACTCGCCGTAGAACTGGACGCGGCGAGCGCGGACCACTGCACCCACCTCACGGACGCGGACGTGGACGCGCTG
>Ga0307510_10011793_pt1 | contig 10368 bp, 10 predicted proteins | sample 12_EM_MG_FD_207224 | JGI IMG/M metagenome (GOLD analysis project Ga0307510, IMG submission 207224) | Populus trichocarpa ectomycorrhiza microbial communities from riparian zone in the Pacific Northwest, United States - 12_EM | ecosystem: Host-associated > Plants > Roots > Unclassified | place...
GTATGGCAATAACATCATCCGAAGAACGGCAAGTTTCAAGTGTACGAAATAGTGGTGTCGTGGGAAGGTCTTTCCCAGTTTTCTTTCTGTAGGCTTGTAAAGCTCTGTCGAAGATGCGCTGGTCGTTCGCATGCGAGGGAATTTCAGGAGAAGTCTGTGGCATGATGACGGTGGTCGCGGAATGACAGGACCACGGTAGGACGGGTAGATGCAGTTGTGGGGCGAAGGACGAACGGGACAAGGTTCCTAATAAAACCCACCTCTTGTCCCGTGACTTCTTCACATCTTATCGATATTAGGACAAGTGACTTAGAGAAGAGTTTACATTTCGGTCCCAATCGCTGTCTGGGCCATTGCGGACACTGTCATTGCAACATTGCACTAGCGTACAGTGCTGGACAATTAAACACAGTAAATTTTTTTCAAAGGTGTATTTTTGTTTAAAATGCATAATAAACACTACTTTAGTTTTGACAAAAATCCAAAGTTGGCCAACCCTAAAGTTAGGGTTTATCTATTGAAAGGTGTATAAATGGACTCATTTCACCCTTCTGAATTCAATGCTAATGTTGAAAAGTGTGAAACCTATCTGATAAGGGCAGTAGAAACCATGTGATAATGAGTCAGGTGACCCCATGTGACATGACAACAGCTGCAAAAGATCAAAATTCTGATAAAAATGCATAATGTGTGAGAAATGAAGCTTAATGAAGTGCCTTCAACAGTTCCTGGATGCCCACTGTGCTGGTTTGACTGGGAAAGCAGCCAAGTGGGCAGTCTGTAAGCAGAAATCACACTGTTGTGTTTAGTGTTTAAAAGTCCAGTCCAGTCTGGTCTTTTGACCATTTTGGGCATGGACCTGGACCTGGACTGGTCTAGACCATTCCTAAAATGGTATAGACCAAGACCAGACCAATTTGGACCAGTCCAGAGCAGTCCAAAGTGGTCCATAGACCGGTCTAGACTGGTCTAGACTGGTCTCAACCAGTCTATGGACCAGTCTAGACTGGTCTTATCCTATCTTGATTAATCTTATTATTAGGTTAAAGAGATTTGTAATAATTGGAGAACAACTTGGAATTGATCAGAAGCAACTTGGAATGGATCAGAAGCAACTTGGAACTCAAGGGTTTAGGGTTTAGGGTGACTTGGATTGGGTTTTTATGAACTAGCAGATGGTATAGGGTCTTCTTGTGTCACAACAAGTCAGAGTCCAGTTGAACTAAACTTAATAAAGTTCTTATCATTTTAATCATAACTTGTCCAATTCTTGTTTAAGTTAGATGTTCTAGGGCTTATTTTGATGGGTAAATACAGAGGGTTGTGGTCATTTGGTAGCTTATGTAACCATTACCTAAAAGACTGGTCTAGACTGGTCTAGACCAGTTTTTTGCAGTCTTTATAAAATTCTCATAACCCTTGGACCTTAACCTGGACTGGTCAAAGACTGGACTGGACTGGACCTGAAGACCAGTCTTTTGCAGTCCAGTCCAGTCCAGTTCAGGTTAAATTTCCAGTCCATGGATGTTACATTCCATGGACTTATTTTTCTTTTCTATGCTTACCAATCCTTTCCCATCACGTGACTGCTTACTTGATACATCACCTGACTCCTTTCTTGCTTACCTGACCACTTTCTTGTCATCTTAGGAGCACCAGCTCATTTCTAGGACCATTGTACTTGTTTTTGCTATCTTTAGCCCACCTGTTATGATCCTGAACCCTATTTTTCATTTTCCACCTCCTCATTTTGCACTCTTGGTCACTCATTCCCCACTCGTTCCCTCACACACCGCTTGGACCGCCACCCAACCACCTGACAAGTCACCTGATGGATCACTTGACCATTCTGCAGTCAACTATCACATGCCATCACTCCGCAGTCTGCAGTATTCCACAGCATCACCATTTAACCCATTATGGACTGCCAGCTTATGATACGCTATCTATAGACTGCCAGCTCATGATGGAGCTATACTTAGATTGCCAGCTCATTGCCAGCTCATTGCCAGCTCATGATGTGACCTTACTATACGTGACTCTATTGTTCTGTGACCTCTACTGTTTGTGACATCCTACTTGTATATAAGCGCCTGTACTTTTGATGGTTAGGCCCTAAGCCTAACTTGGTTTTCAATCCAAGACTTGTAGCTTCCACCCAGGACTCTCAGAGTCAACAGCCCAAATCCTTAGTCGTTTCAAAGACCCCCTTGAAGCTCTCTCCCCTCTCACCTCATACCAGAACACTCAGAAGTTGCCCTTATCATCTGGGGACTTACTTGTTATCAGCGTAGGCAACCAGTACTGCCCTACTCTCATGATCATTGCCTCAGGAGGACACCCCACTGAGCAATCCCAGTCATCGCCAAACCAAACCATGCATGTCATGTCTTTAAGGCCCTTGGACCTTAACACCGCCAGCTCATAACTAGGATCCCTCTCCTAGTTATTCATCATTCCTACTAACTACTGTACTTGTTTTCCGTCATTACTAGTACAGGTACTAGTAGTATTATTCCTTAGTCATGGTAGCTGCCCTCATGTATATAAGCTGGTCTTATTTCTAGAGTTGGGCCTTAAGCCTGACTTGGTTTAATACCAACACTTGTTGCTTCCACTGTGAGACTTCTAAGTCTTTTCTTCACTTTCTTGAGTCGTCTCAAAGATCCCTTTGAGACTCTCCTTTCCTCTTGCTCATCTCCCAGACCCTGGATTAAGTTCCACTTCATCCTTTTACCCCCCACACTTTACTAAGGGTTAGCAGCCCCTTGTAACCACTCGTTGCTGCCACTTGTATTTTGCGCACGTCACGCCTTAAGGTTCTTGGACCTTAACAATGGACTGGACCTGTAAACACTAGTTGTGTTGGTCTACCAGCAATGATGTCAGTACATGCCATTGTAAATTGACACCCAGAAACCCCAAAAGGGGTAATATTATATTGATTTCCTGACCCCAATAGTTGGCCACCCCAAAAAATACATGGGAAAGTCCACAAAGAGCATTTTTGTACATTTGCAGCCTGCCTGAGCATGATTCTGTTGTGGAAGTGGCAGCCAGCCAGGACACGGCCAGGTCCACCGGATTGAGGACCACACAGTGCACGCTGCCAGTGTGCAGTGTGCTAGTGCTCCTACCCAGTGTTTGGTTAATTCAGATACAGTACATACTCTAATTAGCATCCGTTGTTACAATCCTTTAAGTACTTTTGTATGTTGTGTAGTGGACCCTTAGTGTGTGCATCCTAGTGCCCAACTAAGGGTCCGCTACACAGATTGTTCACTACTCACGCTCCTTTGCGTTCACTGCTCGCTTTCCCCAAACTTTACTTTCATTTAGTGCTACAGGTTATGGGCCCTGTCCCTACCACTACTGCCCCCATCACTCATTCCAAAGGCAAAGCAAAAGTAGCATCACCACCCACATCGCCTCCAGCATCCACACCTTCATCTCTGTCCTCAGCACTTTCCTCTGCTTCCACATCAACTCCCGCCGTTGCTATGTCTTCACCAATGCCATCTCCCGCTCTGTACAATGAACACCCATCTGCTGCACACTTTGTGTTGTCTGCCAACATTCCACACCTTGATTCTGGAGGTGGGAACTGGGCAATATTTGTGGTACGATTCCAGGACGCCATGGAAACCACTGACCAATGGGACCACTTTGATGGCTCAGAGCCACGCCCCATCCCTGTTGACTCGGACCACCCTACTACCGCTGAAACTCAGGAGCTGAAGCGTTGGGACTGTGAGGACCAGATTGCCCGCAACCTCCTGAACAAGCATCTCCCTGATGAGACGATGCTTGAAGTCTAGCAGTACCCAACAGTCAAGGAAAGGTGGGATGTCATCAAGCAGCAGTTCATGGTCAAGAGTACATACGCACAGAACACCCTCCACCAGTTGTTCATCGACATGCAGTGCCCGAAGGGAGGCGATGTCCACGCTTTCCTGTCAAGCCTGACAAAGCAGCACAACGAACTTCTAGCGGCTGGTGTCACCATCAGCAACAAGGACTTTGAGTGCACGGTCCTCAATGGCATCCCAGGCCCCCTTGCCGCCTACGCCTCACAGTTCCTAGGGCAGGCTCGCCTCAATGGCAAACCACTGGAGATGAGGGATATCATCCATCTCCTCTCCGAGGAAGCGGACCGCATAAAGACCCATCATGCGCCGAAGGACCAGGCCCATGCTCAAGGCAAGGGCAAAGCCAGTGGCCAGCCTGATGAGGCCCTTGCTGCTACCAGCACCTTTGAAGGCAGTGATGGCAGGCACCGCAAGGGAAAGTGCCACCACTGTGGCAAGGAAGGTCACTAGGCATGCAAGTGCCGCACCAGGAAGAGGGAAGAGGCTGTGGCAGCAGCAGACCAGACCGGACATGCAGCACAGGCAAACCCAGGCACCACCAGCAAGCCTGAGAACAAGCCCGTGGGCTCTGCCAACCACATCACCACCAATGATGACAACTTGGACGACAGGGGATTCTGGGCTGTCGAGGAGGTTCATGCGTGCTACATGGAACTGGACCATCACATGGACGACTCAGATTCCAATGACAAAAGACAAGGCCTTCCATGCCAAAACATGGGGCGCAGAGGACAAAGGCAACCTTGACTGGGCCAGACCAGATAACCAGCTAGTCAAGGAGGGGGAGGAACAATAGGCTGAAGAGGAGGCTGGAGCAGCCACGCTGCCTGAGGAGGACAGCGCCCCTCACACCGGGTCCCAACCTGCTCCCCACAATGTGCCACATGTGCACAACATCAGCAGCAACCTGGAGCCACGCTGGGCACCAGATGAAGAGGGGCACATGCCCCACATTGGAGACGGACACCTCCAGACCACCTCCTCACATGGAAAGCAGGTCGCGGACACCATGCACCTCACGCACCATCCCCATGACATTGCAGATTCACCAGAGTTCGCATATCCCAATGACCCCAAGCAAGCCATCTGCATGCACGAGGGTCAGTCACCCGGCTTCAATGCCATCACGCAGGCTCACCAAGCACCTTGGCTTGGGCCTGGCACCACCACCAAGGAGCAGGACATCCCATTGGCGCCAGCAGCTCTGCTCAAGGGGGAGGAGGAGAGATTACCAGCTGTGGGCAGCAAGCAGACTGCTGTGCCGGGCACACCCTCAACTTCAAATGCCCCCCAATCATCCCATGGGCCGGACAGTTCGCCAGCCCAGCTGCGCAGAACCACGCGCACTCACACGCCCTTGTGCATCGTGCACGACATACAGTCAGGAGACGCAGTGCACCTTGGCACCAACACCCCTCGCCTTGCACCCTGCCTGCAAGCCTCTGAGGCCTTCATGGAAGTCCCAGACAAAGCAGGGGGAGTGATGACAATGGAAGATAGTGCGCTGGCACCACCCCAGGACTCCAAGACCATGGAGTCAGCACTTGCAGCTGAGACTGCTGATGCAGAGGCACTCCAGCCCCGCATGCTCGAGTTTGGCACAGTGGACATTGTCCTTGTCAACATTGCCACTCTTACCCTTGTCATTGAGATCACCAGCGGCGTCTCCACCAAGTTGATTCCCCACAACACTGTCAAGCCCCTTGCAGCTCCCATCCCTCCTCTCACTGACCCGGCACCTGCAAGTGCAGCAGTGTGCGTCATCACATGTGACGTGCCCCATTACGAGGCCGTCAACACATCTAACTGGGCCGCGTTGGCAACGCACCCAGACACCATCTTCTCAGATGCGAATGGCAGCATGGCCATAGACAGGCGCACCACTGCGACATCGGGACAGGCATCCCACATCGTTGGCGGCACCATCCCCTGGCTTTCAAAGCGACAGGAGAACATCCCCTTGCCCACCACCATGAGCAACCACATCACAGCAATGCACAGTGGCAAGGAGGCACCATGGCCTTGCAGCCCCGTCTCAGACACCTTTGGTGACCCCAAGGCCCTTGATCCCTCATTTTCCAACAACTGACTACCCATTGCGTTCACGTGCGATTGTCAATACTATCCCCTGGACCATGCATATCGATATGCAGCTCAGCTCAATCCCACCGGCCCACAGCCCGCAGACAACACCGTGGCCGACGTGCCCAGCAACCCCCAGTCTTCCACCATGGAGAAGCACTTTGTTGCATCCCATGGACTGCGTGCGAAGTGAGGGGGAGTGTTGTGGAAGTGGCAGCCAGCCAGGACACAGCCAGGTCCACCGGATTGAGGACCACACAGCGCACGCTGCCAGTGCATAGTGTGCTAGTGCTCCTACCCGGTGTTTGGTTAATTCAGATACAGTACATACTCTAATTAGCATCCGTTGTTACAATCCTTTAAGTACTTTTGTATGTCGTGTAGTGGACCCTTAGTGTATGCATCCTAGTGCCCAACTAAGCATCCGCTACACAGGTAATTACTTTAATATAGTGTGTGCATCCTAGTGCCCAACTAAGCATCTGCTACACAGATTGTTCACTACTCATGCTCCCTTGCATTCACTGCTCGCTTTCCCCAAACTTTACTTTCATTTAGTGCTACAGATTCCAAACTCTATTTTTCCAAAAACCCCTCAGTTTGGGTGCCAGGAAATTTACTGTGTTTAATTGTCCAGCACTGTAGTCCAATTAGACCCATGTAGGGACAGAATCTCATCTTCCCTGCTCTCTGCTTGCTTTTCTTCACTTCACAGTCAATATGAGGGCCAATTTGTCTGGCCAATAGGGAAGGGTGGAACTGTTCCTATTATTATTGTTGCAATTACTGTGATAGTGGCAGCAGTGGCAGTGGCAGTGGGAATGGCCAAGAGACTGGCTGTACTGGGGGAATCAAGTGGACTGTAGATCCCTACTCAATGGATTGCAAGTGAGATCTGCAAATGGTGCCAAGGAGAGTATAGTCATCTATGGGTCATAACATGAGAGTTGGAAGGCCTGCATCTAGCGCATCAGAAAAACATCCAATTTGCTTTTTGTACTTTCTCATGCTTTTATTGCTTTTTTCAAGTAAAAAAATCAAATTTTGAGAAAGTACAGACTGCTTGGGAAAAGCCCAGTCCCATACTTTTCAATACTTTTTTCACTTTTTTTTTACAACTACTCTATTTCACTCATAATTGACATTTGTTGGCTGTGCCTTTTTGTACTTTTTGCATTACAGTACTTTTGGAAGTTGATTTACTTTTTTGAGCAACTCAAAAAGCACTCTGGCAAGTGTGGGACTAGGCTTTTTTGTGCTTTTTCTACTTTTTTTGTAAAAAGCACAAAAAAGCATGAAAAAAGCATGAAAAGTAAATTAGATGTTTTCCTGATGCAGTCATTACTATTGATGAGGATGGAGCCCCATAGTTTGATTTGGGAAATGAGGGGAAGTGCCATGATGAGTACTATAAGTAGTGGCATGATAGGGGGCTATCCTATAAACATGATGGGCAAGACTGGATAAGCCAGGTCCACTTATGGTCTGTCCAATTAATGTCTAATAAGTTGACCTCTTGTTACAGTCACCTTATTTTAAATAAGAATAGTTGAACAATTAGAAATTAAATGGCCACTTAGAAGACTACCAATTATACAATAAAATATTTAAAATAAACTACATGTTGCAGGCTTGGTAAAACCAGTTAGCTGGGGAAAAACTCTTGAGCCTGAAGGGTTTTTCCAATCTCCCTCTAATTTTTAATTATTCAAGTATTCTGATTTTAAATAAGGTGACCATAAAGGGAGGTCAACTTATTAGACATTTGGGTCTTTCAAAGTTGCCATTAATCATGATATTATTTGTTCCATTAATTTGTTCATTAAGTCGTTTTTTGTGTGAAATATTGATTAATGGTTGACATAATGAGAAAATTAATGGTTAATTAATGGTCAACTTTGAAACCCCCCTCCCGCAAAAATGCAATAATGGGCAAGATAATGGGCTGCCTTAGTCTTGGGGGCCTATCGGCATGGTGCCAGCACCTCCATCATGTTTGAGTCTCCGACCCACCATCCCAACGCATTTAGGGCCGGACTTTGTATGCACTTAGGAAAATAAAAACACTTTTCCCCCAAGTCTGGACCACACCAATGTTAGGAAGGGTTTTACTGTGCAGACAACAGTTCCACAAATCAGAGAATAAGGGGAATTGCAAACGATGGTCTTGCTTCTGTCAAACAATGGGGGATCACACAATGAAAGGTCTAAAGGCTAGATTGGGGTCAATGCCCACATGCACTCCACAAGAGTAGGAGGCATGGTTTATATACATTTGAGTACCTACAGATATCTACAGTAAGGTAAGAAAAGACAAGTCTGTGAAGGTAAGAGCAAGGAGGCGATGGTGTCAGTGTCATTGGGACACAGTGTCAGTGTCGTCGGGACGCAGTGTTGGTGTCGTCAGGACACAGTGTTGGTGTCACCAGGATGCAGTGTTGGTGTCGCTGGGATGCGGTGTCGGTATCGTTGGGACGTTGGGACACGGTGTTGGCGACGTCGGAAGGTGGTGTCGGTGTCGGTATCATCAGGAGGCAGTGTCAGTATCGTTGGGAGGCGGTGACAGTATGTGTGTGGACAAGGAAGTTGATATGAATGACGCACCAGATGCGCTGGAATGGAAAGGAGGCCCCCATTGTGGCCGTTCACATGTGGCTGTAAAGCTTGCCTCATAGCGGTACTTGAGACGTCAACGATATGATCAGCAAAGGTGAGGGACGGTAAGAGAACGGGGAACGTATGAATCATGACAGCACGAGGACAAACCGGTGGCTTGTTGGCTCGATTTACCGTCAGTTGGTCGGTTGAGAGTCGAACACACGAAAACAAAAGGAGAGGGGGGGCCATGTTGCCTGCCTCTTGGCAAAGCCAGCAAGGGTGTAGTTATACATCGAGTCCAGAGCAAGGGGACAAGTATGCTGTAAGGAGAGTGAGCAGAAAGGGGAGAAGGAAAAGAGTGTGAGGTCAGTATTGCCGGTGACAGCCCCACATGGCGATGTAGAGAGAAAAGGTCTGGTGTTGTGCATGTTGTATGTGATGGGAATGACAGGTGTTAAGGCGGTGCACACTGGTGTTGGCCGGTGAAGGGTGGACGATCCGCGTGTCGTGAGCAGCAGGGTTTGAGGCATGACGAGAGGGGAGGGGCGAAGGCAGAGGAGGAGGAGTGGTGTGCGATGGATGTGCTGACGTGTCCCGGTGGAAGGCAAAGAACAAGGTTTGGACTGATTCCAAATAAAACTCTGATGGTCTTGTCAATGGGGAAGGATAATGGGCATTTAACAAAGAAGGGGCCCTTGAGGCTATTAATCAAAAATCATTCCATTATCGATCTCCTTGAACGACACCATTATGAATAATGAAATAAATAATGAAACAATTAATGGCGTGAATAAGGGCAACTTTGAAAGACCCTATTAATTGGACCATAAACCAACCATAAGCTGAGCTGGCTTATCCATTCTTGCCCGTCGTGAAAGTAAACTCATGGGGGTAAAGTACTGGCAGGAACGCCATGCCTATGTCCCTGATGATAATTTCCCTAGGAACCACATATTGCGTGGACATCGAGACCTTTGGGGCGATGTGAAACTTGGAAAGCTTCAACGTCCTCCCTTGAACCTCCCCTCTCAGGCACCTTGGTCACAAGTGAGGACATGACCATATCAAGGTCACCCAATGAGTCATGCTCGTGGGAGTGAGACCTTGGCTTTCAGCAGGTCAAACGACGTCTTGTCAAAGTGAACACTGAGCGACGCTTGAAGGTCCACCGATGTTTTCCGGGAGTCAGCCCCGGGCTCAGCATTGGGGGCCGGGTGGAGCATCGCATCCGGCCTGAGTTGAAGCTGGGTGGGTGAGGGTGACAAGGGCTCTGCGGAGCTGACAGTGATTCGCATCGGGAAAACCCTTCTGTGCTAACGAGAGATAACCAGGGAATAAATTTGAGAGATGTAGTAAGGATGATAATGTGTTGATAAGTGTCACTAACTGTTAATAGGGTCTTTCAAACATGCCATTAATCGCATCATTATTTGTCCGATTAATTTGTTCATTAAGTCGTTTTTTGCACGAAAATTGGATTAATGGATGAAATAATGAGAAAAATAATGAACAATTAATGGTCAACTTTGAAACCCCCCTCTTGCGAAAATGCAATAATGGTAAAAATAATGGCTTGGGGACCTGTCGGCATGGTGTCGGCACCTCCATCACGTTTACATCTCCGACCATTGCACCGAGTTTAGGGCTGGACGTTGTATGCACTTGTGTGAAAATACAATAAAAGCAGTGCCTGGCCTGCAATGCTTATCTCATTTGCAATCCTTGTTGCTTGTCTTGCAGTCTCACTTCTGTTGAACAAAGGGGGATCACACAAGGAAAAGTTTAAGGGCTACAGTATATTAGGGATGATGTCTGCATG
>Ga0307510_10011796_pt1 | contig 10368 bp, 7 predicted proteins | sample 12_EM_MG_FD_207224 | JGI IMG/M metagenome (GOLD analysis project Ga0307510, IMG submission 207224) | Populus trichocarpa ectomycorrhiza microbial communities from riparian zone in the Pacific Northwest, United States - 12_EM | ecosystem: Host-associated > Plants > Roots > Unclassified | place...
CGTTAAATCTTGCTAAAATTTTCAAATTGATTGGACCATTGAACCATATTAATTGACCTTTTGAGGTTCCTCTTTTCCATGTATGTTCTTGCTCTCATCCATCTCACTGGTCTTGCAAATAGGTGAGGGTGGGTCCGAACTAACAAAAAGTTCACATGTTTCCTCTGTCCGGAATGAATATTTTGAAGATGAAAGTTGGGTTAGTTGGTTTCTTTAATATGGTATTACTAAAGTCAGAGGCTCGTGGATTACTTTTATACTTTTCCCTCTGGGTAGGGCGGCTAGTGAGATGTCATTGTCATCTATAATGTAGTGTCAGATGGGATCAACGCTTTCTTTTAAGGCTATGTCCTGTTTCCCTTCAAATTTTCAAGGTGGTGTGACTTTATGTTTTGTTTGGCGCCATAATTTTAAGCTGTCTTTCAAATTGCAGTGAATGTAACAGTGTGATACTGTGACCAGCTTGAGATTCCTTATTGATTTTGATTATACTTAACTATCTGTATATAATGAATGATTCAGCATTTCTGCAGAAGCATTAGTTTATAAGGTTAGCCCTTGAAGAATTGTTCTACAGTTCTGATTTGGTTTAGCTTAGTGACTATTTTTAATGGTTTATCCTTTAGGCTAGGAGAGCATTACGGGCGTTAAAGGCATTGGTGAGACTTCAAGCTCTGGTAAGAGGTCACATTGAGAGGAAGCGAACTGCAGAGTGGCTTCATCGAATGCAAGCTTTGCTGCGAGCGCAGTCTCGAGCACGTTCTGGACGTGCCCAAATTTCTGAATCTTCTCATTCAAGTAGCAAGTCCTCTCGCTTTCAACACCCTGTAAGAGGAACTCAATTTTCCCTCCCATATTTGAATTCTTTTTACTGGAATTTTTTGAGAAGTGAATTGCATTGCTTTATGGACTCAAGGATACTTTTCCTTGGAGCTGTAGACCAACTTTCTTTCAGGCTCAAGACAACTTTACACTATATATATATATTAATTTATGGTTTTTGAATGATGTAAGCTTGGTGGTCCATTGAGAGTGGTTATAACAAATCAGTGAGAGCCATATTGTAAAACAAATTCCATCCTTCAAACATAGCTGCGGTGCTCATGAAATTAAAATAACTTCTGGCGTATCAATATTTTTCTTGGAAGCAGATAATTGGAGGATTAAATTATTCTTCTAGGCGCATGTACTTTAGTTCACTCATTATGTGTTAATGATCATATTTAAACTACATGTAGGGTCCGCCAACCCCTGAAAAATTCGAGCATGCCATTCGTGCCAGGAGTGGAAAATATGAACAATCATCAATACTTAAGGTATTGTTATTTGGTTCCCTTTAGAGGATTATTCAACTGTTATCATCCAGGCCTTGTGCACTTATGGACCTGTTCTTTACATTTGCAGAGAACTGGGTCAAAATGTAAAGGCAGAGCAATTGGTGATCTAGACGTTGCACACTTATCCTTAAATTGGTCAGAGCGTCGGATGGATGATCAAACATGGGATCACCAAGTCCCTTTGGCAGGAACTGGCACTATTGATGATGATAAGAGTGACAAGATCCTTGAGATTGATACTGGAAAACCCCACATTACTCCCAAGCGTAGAAATCTCTTTCACTCTTCTCACCTTTCCCTGTCAGATCAGTATAGCCATAGTTTCACAACTACAAAAGACTCGACAGCCCATCAAACTGTTCCAAGTCCCTCATCTTGTGAAGTTCAATCTTTAAGTCCATTGAAGTTTTCTCATGTTGTCGAAGAAGCATTATGCACTGCTGAAAATAGCCCACAGTTCTACTCTGCATCATCAAGGGGTGGTAGTAGTAAGAGAAGTCCCTTCACTCCCAGTAGGAGTGATGGCTCAAGAAACTTCCTAATCGGTTATTATGGCTACCCAAATTATATGTGTAACACTGAATCTTCGAGGGCTAAGGCGAGATCTCTTAGCGCTCCAAAACAAAGACCCCAATATGAGAGATCCAGTTCAACCAGGAGATACTCGGTTCTCGGGTGTGGTGAGCCAAGATCGAGTAGTGCACAGCATGCTTCTGCCTTGCGTGCAAGTTTTTCAAGCAAAGCTTACCCTGGATCTGGTCGCTTGGACAAGCTGGGAATGCCTATTGGGCAGGGATACTAAAACATAGTTTTTGGAGTAGCTTATAATCTGGCTAACAAATGTACGTAACTTAGTTTATACTTGATCTGTCGTAGTCTGAGCTGTGTTAAGTTGTCTAGTGGCGCTGGCTAGACGTTAAGAATCGCAATGGAAATCTTACATGGAGTGTATTTGAACCGTGTTTCTGTATTAAGGGTAAACTAAGGCTTAACTAGGAGTGTGAATCATCTCCGAAGTCCTAACTACGATTATCTACGGCCTGTTTTTCTTAATCTTTTCTGACCTGTGCTATCTTTTCTGAAATAAACAACTTTTAGATTTGTGCAGTGGTTACCTGTATGCATCATGACGGCATAGCACTTTACAAAGCCATTTTACTCTTCGTCGCTGACGATTTGGTGAATTAAACAGCTAATATTGTCAAAATAAATACCTCAAGCTTTAAAGGGAGCTCGTGCCCCACATGGATCTGGGAGATCGCATTGAAGAACATGTTTTGAAGACATGGGAAAGTTGATGTCGGTGGTTGTGATGGTCGCAATCCAGAGCTAGACTTGGTTAGGTTTCTGCCACCCCGTATGGTCAATCAATGGAACTTACCAGTACATCTTATATTCTAATGGAAACATTGAGCTGCCCCCTGCCATGCATCAGTGCAGGTTCTGATTCATCTTACAACCAAATAGGAATTGGATTTTATTTTTTAAAAAAAGTATAATAACACCTTTTAATTTTTTTTATGAAATAATACACTTTTAGCTTGTCCTATTTTAGAAAAAACAATATTTAATAAATGTACAGCTTAATATTAACATATTGTGCTTCTGTCAATCCACATCTTATGTTCAAATGGAAACATTGAGTTGCCCCCTGCCATGCATTAGTGCGCAGGTTTTGATTCATCTATTAGTACATCTTATACCCAAATAAAAATTGGATTTTTAAAACAAATTAGCACAATAATTAAAAAAAATAACGGAATAACATTATTTAAAATTCTTTGTAGTGAAATAGTATATTTTCAGCTTATTATGTTTTGAAAAAATAATATTTAATAAATATTGTATTTGAAAAATGCAATAGCTATCTTACGTGTAAAATAGTAGAAAGCACGGCATGTCATTGAATTTATACAGACATTTTTTTTTGTGCTGGTTGTTGTTGTTTTTCAAAGTATTTTTTATGTCAAAATACATTAAAATGATATTTTTTTATTTTTTAAAAATTATTTTTAAAATCAACATATCAAAACAATCTTAAATATATAAAAAAATTAACTTTTAGGCAGAAAATATTCAAACTTTATAAATTCCACACACGGACTAAGTCAAAGAACACAGCCCCATTTTGTCAATTTTTCATGGCAGAGGCATTTACTCATTTATGTTCCTTTTCTTCTATCAATAACAAAAATTTTTAAACGAGTCACTTATTTTATTCCCTTTTATTTTCTTGGGAAATAAAATAGATAAATTTTTTTAGCATAAGCGTGTAAAGATTTGAAGTCTTGGCTACCATAAGTATCATTATCTTTTCTGTATGTGTGTGACAGAGGAGATAGAGAGAGGGAGTGAATGAGGAGACTAACTGCCAAATTCCTAAAATCCCAAGAAAAAGTGCAATTTCCACTCAATTGCGTTGGTTCGAAGGACCACAAATGTTTTTTTTTTTGGATAAATTAGATCATTAGTATATAAAATTAAAAATAAAAATAAAGAATTGATATAAAAGTAAATTTTTTTGGTCAGATATTATAGTTTGGTAAAGTTCAGTTTTAAAACTAAAATATTTATTAAATATTATTATTTTTAAGTATGATAAAATAGTTATTGCATTTTAAAATAATAACATTCATTAAATATCATATTTTTAAAGTATAACATGGTCAAAATATGTTATTTCTGACTCAACCAATCTACTAATTTGTAATGGTCAATGAAACGGGTTGTTTGATTCCAAAAAAACAATAAAAATATCAAAGTGTCAAAATTAGGGGCCTCAACGAGATTTTTTTATATCTAAAGATCCGACGATTCGCGTAACGATACAGTGCCTCATGTTAAAATTTAAACGCGATTCAACGATCAGATCAAAAGTTATGACTCTTTTGAGCTGTTATTCTGGTCTGGTATGATCAGACCTTCTTTTGAGTATAAATTTGTTTCACCGGTCCATAAATGCATTTGCTAGACCATTCACGTAATCTGTTTTGGCAAATCATCATTTAGTTATGACAGACTCACTTCTAACTACTCAAAATCATTCATTATTGTGTGAACAATAGTTTTTTAAAAGAAAAACTTCATAAAATTATGATTTCTGTATTAAACAATAGACCGATTAGTACAACTAGATCCAACTTATCGATCAATTAAGGTAGAAGATTGAAGTTTAACCATGTCGCGCTTCAGAAGCACAACATAATCAAACTTTACTATTTTACAAAATCTTTTTGAAACAATCTTAATCTAAAATAAAAAAAAAGATTTACAGTCCTAATTTTTTTTTTAAAAAAAAAAAACCCCAAAAACCCAAAAAGGTTATGCATGTGGAAATGGCCACAACCACACTGTCACTTCAGCAACATATAGGTGTGGTGAGTTCATACCGGGAGGAGAAGAAGGCAGCCTTGAGGCTCTCGCAGAAGAGCACATTGAAGAACAGAGTCAAAAGATGTTGAACTTCGCAGAGAAAGCTGGGTGGAAAATGCAAAAGCTAGAAGAATCTGTTGAGCGAGGGCTTCGAGAAGAGTCGGGGATCAAGAGAATAGCTTGTCGGGATTGACAATTAATTAATATCAGTTTAAAAACACAATATTTAATATATATCATAGTTTTAAACCATAATAGGTAAAGTTATGTTATTTTTGCTGCGGTATTGATTCACCTATTTTTTTTAAATTATATACTAATTGCCGAATTTATCCGTGGAAATTTTGAGTGGCCCAATGCCATCAGCATGTACAGCTCTTGCCTTGTTCAGCCACAAGCTTTTTAAGTGGCCCAACTATTTGGCCTTCGGTCCCTCACAGCTCCGTAGACTTTATGTTTTATGTGCTGGCCATGAACCCACCAATATTCAAGAGAGTCAATCAGCTTTTCTGGAGATAGAAGGGAAAATTACTTTTACCCTTCCAAGATTTGCACGTGATTTTTTTTTAGTTTCAGAAATTATATTTTATATATTTATAATACTTGAAACATTTCTGTATTGAATTAAGAACACGAAAAAATCGATAAAAAATCATCGGATTACCATTATAGTTTAAAAATCACTAAAGAGCCATTATATATTAAACAAAACCATTTAGATTTTCAATGAATCTATTGCATCAAAGCAAAATAATAATAATAATAATAATAATAATAATGGAACAACACATGCCGTGATGAGCATCGAACAATTTGTTGCATCCCAGAGTCATTTTTTTCAATTAATTACTTCTAACAAACAAATCTTACTAGATTCTATCTTATTCCACTGTGATGTTAAACAATGGAAATTGCAAGCGAAGCTCTGCGTGCAAGTGATCCATTTAATTTGCTTTATTACGACCTCCATTCATTTATGCATTTAGAGCTGGTTTAATTTATGATAATAGTTATTTTTTAAAATATTTTTTATTTGAAAATATATTAAAGTAATATATTTTTAAATATATTTTTAATATTATCATATTAAAAAAATTAAAAAAATATTTTTCAACCATACAAACAAAATAGTAAGTAATCCTTTATGAAACAAAGACATCTTTCAAAACTTGCAAAAACAGCTCCCCTGGACTACACTAAATTGAATTATCCTTAACCCTTCACGGAAAAACAACCCATGATTTTCACTTTTTATCACTTTTTACATTAACCCCACTGAAACTTCCTAATTTTTGCAGAACCCATGATTTTCTACTATTAAGAAACAAACCCAATACCTCATCAGGCTTTTATTCATCGCCAACGCATTTGTATAACACCCAATTCCTGAAAATTAGCATAGAAATTTTTTTTAAAAAATAGTGAATTCATATTGGAGTAAAATTGTTTTTGGTGAAATAACATAGTTTTTAATTATCTCACGCTTTAAAAACATAATATTTACTAAATGTTGTTATTTCTAAACACGACTTGGTCAAATTGTGCTATTTCTAGCATAATTGATTGACTGGTTCGTAATGGTCAGTGGAGCCGGTCAACCGGCTCCGAAAATTACAAGGAAAATCTTAAAATTGCCAAAACTAGGTGGCTCTAGCGATATTTTTTATATCTAAAGATTGGACAGTTTGCATAGTGATATAGTGGCTACTATAAGAAAAACGGTTTCTGAAAACTCATGTAAAAATTTCAACGCGATCCAATGGTCAGATAAAAAATTATAGCCCTTTTGAGCTCTTATCCTAGTGTAGCGCAACCAAATCTCCCGTAATAGCTAGGTCATCCACGTAATCTATTTGGGGCAAATCCTCATTTAGTTATGACAGACTCATACTTAACTGCTCAGAATCACTTACTACTATGTAAACAATAACTTTTTAAGATTTTAATTGGAGTCTATTTTTAAGTCTACAAGGTGGACAAAGATATATATTTTGACCCATAAAACATATTTGAAAAAAAATATTCATAAAATTATAGTTTTTGTATGAAACAGTCGATCGGTTAATATAACTGGATTCAACCGGTCGAGGTAGGATATTGTAGTTTGACCATCGTGCTCTTTTGAAGCACGACACTGTTAAACTGTGTTATTTCACCAAATTTGTTTGGAACGGTATTATTCTTGTGCAAAAATTTTACATTTATATAAAAAAATAGAGATTCAGCATTGAGTTTTTTTAACTCAAAAGGAATTAACTAATTATTTCACTTAAAACACGAGGATTAAATAATAGTTTGCTCATCATAGAGCAATTAAAATGTCTGCAGTTTTAAAAAAAAATCCTATAGATGCTGCTAGCATTGTTAGTTTGTAAGGATCTTTTTATCTCACAGGAAGAAACAAGGAAAGGAGTCTTTCATCGTAATATTTGGATTACTACTGATGCCAACACTTACCAGACCTGTATTTTGGATGCTAAAACTAATTCATTATTTTAATATTGATTGACAAGTTGTAAGTCAACTAGTTAAATCAGGTCAACGTGTTAGAAGGCAGCTAATGATGGGCCTTAATTTGGGATATTTCCATGAAAGAGATGCCAGCTATAGAGTTCGGATTTGGTCTCCCATCGAAAAAGGGTTAAAAAAACGGATAATATCATGTGCGTCCAAGCTGAATATTATTAACAAGGGATTGCTTGTAGTTCATGCTCTGCAAGTTATTAGATCCATTTTGAAGATTTTAAAACGTTATATTACTCTTTTCATGTCCAAAGTCAATCCCAGTGTTTACTTACATGTGAAAGCACAACAAACAAATGAACAAATGAAAATCAATACAAATAAAGGGGTAAAAAGAACAAAAAAATTATCAAACAGAAGATAAGTTGGAAAAATCTTCATCGGTTCTCGCACTTCCATTTTGAAGTAGGCACACAGCTTAGGTAATGGCACCAACTGCAGTGATCATTCCCATTCTCTCCTTTAAACAGCATTACCAATCCCAAAGTAAACCTGCAATGTACATAATAATGAATACAGGAAATTAGAAACAAGTTTCTGCACTCGCTCATCTGCAACAAAACTTGCTTTCAGAAACAACAGACAAACTTGGTTTCATGAAGATAAGCTTTTGATGTTTGGGGAGGCCAAAGGAGCATTGAATTAATCGAGCACATTGCTTAATTCGAGTAGGAAAAAAAAAACAAAAACCTTACCCAACAATAAGCAAGACTGCAGCAGCCAGCAAGAACATGTATTGGTAAGCCTTGTGCTTAGATTTTACATGAGCATCTGCACGAAAATGCTGGCTTTCTACCCATCCAAACTGTGGCCGAAGTAGCAAAACAAAGCCAAGGAGAAAACCAGTAAAGAAACCTCCAATGTGTGCGAAGTTGTCAACATGTGGAAGAATTCCCACCGCTAAGTTAATGGCGATGATGACCACGAGAGTGAGGAGAGCAGCAATCTACAAGAAGAAGAAAGTAGTTGTGAGATGTAAATTATTTAAAGCCAGTTGAAAAAAAATTTGAAGCAGCCACATCACAATCTGACAAGCAATCACAAAAGAATGTCTTGGTCTCATTGGTCTTGGTCCCATGAATAAGTAGTAGACAAGCATCTGTATCTGTTACAATATATGAACCATATGAAACAACCATGAAATCTGAAAACCTAAACTAACAATCTAAAGAATGCATTGCGCATGGGCAGCTGAGTGCATGTGTAAACATTTATAAAACAGAAACAAATGGGAGCGCGTGCTTGTTTCCAGGTCAACTTTTTGCTGTCCATAAAACACAAAACCTAAATGTTTAGATGATGAGTACACAGAGAACCTTTATATGTATGCAAAAGAAACCAATAGTTGACAGCACACCTTATTAGAATAGATCGTCCAGTTGGTAAGAAGCTCCGATAGCATTGCTCCAAGAAGTCCAAACAAAGCACCAGATGCACCAACAGAAATGTTTCGCTGAATAAAAAGTGAAGAAAAGATGCTCCCACCAAATCCTGATACTAGGTAGATAAGCCCAACTCGCACTGCCAGATTATATTTCAAAATACATGTTACGGATGCATGGGTTTTATGATAAAATGGTAAAAACCATAAAGATGAGTGTAATAAAAACTTGATGTTGTGCTTAAAGTGTGAGAACTGAGAACAATAATAATCCGAGGAATAAGGTTTTTCCAGTCTCTGTTTTGTAGCATTTGAATGCGCAAGCGAGTGCGTGTGTGAAATGATGCAACTGCAAGCATGTTGATTTCAACTTAAGCTGTGATGCAGGCACATAATCAACAAGATTTGATATAGATCGCCAAAAGAAAAGAACATGACATACCAAATCCAAACTGCTGTTCAAGGCGAATCCCAATAAAGACCAAGCTCAACATATTTGCAAGCACATGAATAACACCGGCATGCAACCACATACAAGTGATGAGTCTCCATCCTTGATCTCCACGCACTATTTTGTTCCACTCAAGAGCTCCCATTTTTTCCAATCTGCACAATCATCAGTACATTAAGATTAACTATCAAAGTTCCTCAACAGAGGTCAAGCAATTGTCTACTGCCACATGAATTAGAAGGCTGCTTACAGATGCTTTCCTACAAGCAGTAAAGGCACATAAATTTGAACAAATCGCAACAACAAATTCCAACAATTGTAGTGTTTAGGAATTTTTGTTGCAGCTCAAGTAAGAACTTGACATGGAATACTATTTATGTCATCACACCCCTCAATCCAACCCATCAAGACACGGTCTACAGCACTCAAGAGATCATAAGCATTACTAGATATGTCTCTGTGAATTACAGATTAAAATCTATCCTGTAGTCTTCGATCTATAAACCAAATACAAGATATAGCCTCGTGTTCTCAAAACTCTAGCACCTTTAAAAGTGAAGAAAATACAAAGAATTTACAGAAAGCTTAATCTTCCAGAACCGTTTGGTGATAAATTCAACTCCATACCAAGTCCAAAAACCGTAATTTTCACTCTGCCTTGATACCTGATCGCAAGAACAAATTTCGTCGTCCATAAAGTGGAAAAGAAGATTCCCGGTAAAAGCAAGATTAAAAAACAGAACTTTTCATCAAATATTGCTTATAAACACCTGGTACTATATGTTGTCATGAGCTCAATTAAGCCCTTGTCTCAATTAACACTAGTAACAAGTATCGAAAATACCAAATCAGAACCATTTAACAGGCAAAAGAAAATGATTATCTAAAATTAAGTTATAAGAAACTACTACCCAATCTCTCAACGTCCCAATCCAAAATCAAACAAATATAAACTACAAAACCTCACAAACCCAAACCAAACACAGGACCCCAACCAAGAAACAAATCCAAACCCACATCAAAACACCAATAAAGCTCACAATTTTGAACAAAAATAAGCAAAAGCAACTTACGTAGCAGAAGACGGGCCAAACAGAGGGTTCTCCTTCAACGGCTGAAAAGAGAACCTGCCAAGGAACTTAGCCACACAACTACGTTCAGAACCGAGATTTTTTTTAGGACAATCGTTGACATACATGACAACAATAAAAACAACAATGTTGGCAACAACGAACATGGGAATTAGCCAAGAAGTCCATTGCTTCTCTGCTGTTTCAACATAGTACGAAGGGAAATTTGAGCTA
>Ga0307510_10011797_pt1 | contig 10367 bp, 11 predicted proteins | sample 12_EM_MG_FD_207224 | JGI IMG/M metagenome (GOLD analysis project Ga0307510, IMG submission 207224) | Populus trichocarpa ectomycorrhiza microbial communities from riparian zone in the Pacific Northwest, United States - 12_EM | ecosystem: Host-associated > Plants > Roots > Unclassified | place...
CTGCATGACAAGTCTTCGCCCACCGATAATGGCCGGCACAACTCATGCCGGACACAGATCCTTACTTTTTTCTTCCGTCACCTTTGGTATCAGTATGCGAATCAGTCCGGGTCCTTCGGTACGACCCCTTTCTCTTTCATTTCTCCGACGCGATCACGATACGATATATATCACTCGCTTCCTTGCCGAAGGCCCGAATGTCCCTGCATGTGCTCAACTGAACCCCTCACCTTTGACTGCCCTTCTTCGAATCTCGCATTCTACCTGTCTCAGGTCACGGTCGCGTCTTGGCCCTTGGGGCTTTCAATGAAGCTGTACCGTGACGCATCACTCTTTGCAAACGAGCAATAGCCTGTATCGCACAAGGGAACGAACTTAGGGCCCGCTCTTGGTTGTGTCGTATCTTATATTACATGGGATACCAGTCAGTCAACAGTCCGCCACCAACTCATTTCCCACAGTCATGTGAGTCTGTTGACTGGCATGTTATTCCATCCCTTGGCACTCTTGCCGTCTTCACTAACGATCCGTGACTTTGAATAAGTATATATTATATCGAGAACTATAAAGTAATAACCCCAGCGGTTCCGGACGGAGAGTGATTCATTTTTACACACCGCGTTCCACGTCTCCATCAACGCTTAATTCCGAAGGTTTCTCGTGCGTCCGCTCGTCCGTGCTAATATGCGAGTCATAATCTACCATCGATGGCGTTGCACCCCTCTCCGAGATAATGTCCGTGGCTACCTCCATCTGACTTATCGGAATTGGTGCAATGTTGATTCGCCTATTCTCTTGAACTGGTGGACCACTGTTTCGTATATCCGGGTGTGTGGTGAAACTATATCGATCCAAGTAAGCAGGAAAACATAATGGGGTGGAGAAGGGCGTACAAATCGGTGGAACTGGAAGTAAAGTCTACCAGAGAGCGATACATCCGGGTTCCGGCGATGGCCATCATGATCCAAGACGTCTGCTGGAACATCTGCATTGAACAAAGCAATTAGAAATCATCCCAGCGATGACAACCTAAAGCATACAATGTTGAATGGGCCTAAGATTCCGAGGAGGGTGGTAGTCAATGGGCGTTTGGCATAAACCAGGGGATGGAATACCATTCAAGTTTAAAAGCATGAATACCTGTGACGTAAAATTGAGATGAGCGAGAAGCAGACGAGCGAGAAATTTGTAAGAGTTACCACTGGCGGAACCTCAGCAGCGGTAGCAAGCAAGAGCCAAATCACGCCCTTTCAAATCGTATCAATGGATTGCATGAACAACGACTAGCGAGAACCACACCTGTCTCCAGAGATGCTCGACCAGACCAACCGTGCCGCCGCTGTAACGGCGCATGCGAAACAAGCCAACGAGCATGACGAGAAGTAGGGCGATATCGGCAGCAAGCATGCTGATGAAGGTAGGTAGAGTGCTCTCGATGCTACTGGGGATGCAAGCCAGTTGGTCAGGTTCCCATCTAGCGCGAAGCTATGGACGGGATAAGCACAAATGCTCGAAATAATGAAAATGGAATATGTACACGCGCAACACCTGTGGCCAAGCATCGTTAGTGTGGGATTTCATTCTAGATCGCCACAGAAGAAGGAAGAAATGATCTACCTTGGATAGAGAGTGCTGCATTGATTCCCCACACGCCAATTGATATCACCTTTGCAACCCTGTTTTTGTTCCAAATCGCAATTCTAACAAACTCCGATGAGGACATGCTTGGAAAAATTGTGGGTATCGGGAAAAACACTGGCGAGGACGTACACGCGTAAAGCAATCAACAGCGAAGAGGCCGACATAGTCAAGAAGGAAAAAAGCTGGAAAAGACGTAACGATCGAGTGTAAGGCACTTTCTTCTCGGAGATGAGAACACATTATAAGTGTGCGGTGCTCACACTCATGAAAGACATTGCGGCCTTGGGATGGTAGCTGGTCAGGTCACATGTGAGGAAGTTTGAGTTCGGAACAAGGTACCCACCTGACAATTGATTGGTCGTGTATTATTCAACAGGATAAAATCAAGGATTACGCCCGAAAGGGCAGCCACTCGTGTAAGCGAGTAAATCTATCGCATATCAGCCTGAGACTCAATAGGCTCGGGAACAGGAATCCCAAGCGAAGAGCATATTGTTACGCACCCATATTGTCCACCGGTATGGGAGACGCCCCTGTATAACTTCCCACTCATATTCAAGAGTAATGACAAATTCCCAGCTGTAGGCGATGATTGGGTCATGGGTCATACAACTCGTACTGTGACAAGAAGGGGCTGGCGCTGCCCGATAACCTTACATGTAGAGACCGCCCAGGGTGTGCCACAACTTGGTGAGCGCCACTGCCAAATGAGAACTCAGTGGCTTCCTAGATTATGGCTCCAAAATTTTACGCACGAGAATCCTGTGCGATTACAGCGGGATCGCGGAAGTTGACCATACCGTCAGGAGGCTACAGTCCAGCTGGATGTGTGAGAAAAGAAAGTGGGCTCAGGATAGGGAAGACATTTGGGGCGCCTGATGGTTCATATATATAGATACTTTCTGCTGCGAAAAGTGTCGCATCATGGTCATTCTCCTGGAAACCTTGGAGCTGCACAAACGGTCTTGTTGCCAGTGAATGACATTCCGCCCCGAGGTGGACTGAGCATCAGACCAATTTTCCGATTATGTAATTAGTCGGATTCAACCGTTTCAAGGTTCAATTTGACGTTTCACTTTCGCGATCAACGTCCAAGCCATCTTGACCAACATTTACCGTGTAGGCCAAAAATCGTTTCACGGGTTTCCTCGTATAGATGGCCTGGGATACAGCAAGACTGACATTAGATGACTCGCCATTGGGAACGGACTAAAACCATGGACCTTAGGTTAAGGCCGTGCCCCAAGGGTGTATGTGTATCGTAGCTGAAACTCCGGCATCATAGATTTGTCCATTGTAATGATATTAATGAAGCACAAGTAACAATCATTCTCGCAATCACGATCAAGCAGTGCTACTTACGAGAAAACCTCAAATATTTGTACCGCTAAGTCCACCCTTACATTGCCAGCAGCGAAGATCCAAATCTATTATTATGATTGAGTGAAAAAGTGTGGCGAGCATGAGCGCGCCTGCGTAAACCCGAGTCCATGCAAACCCTCCGTTCGTTGCGCTGTATTGTACTTTTTTACACACGTTCCCCACTCATACGCGAGAACCGCGAGCTGTTACCTAAGCGTGGCTTCCCCGCCGTTCGTTCTGGCACTTCTGTTTGTGAAAATCTTACGACTGACATTTCGCATGCACTTTATGTTTCCCCCACACCCATGAGCGCATCTTGTTCCTTCTAGTCACTATTCTTAAGGACGCCCGGGCCTTTCATAAAAGGAAGAAAGAAGCACTCCGTGCGTCGGCCGCCGCAGCTATGTAGGGCTTCCTAGCCTCAATTTCCGTGCTGCACTCCGCCCTGCTTCTATACGAGCCCACCCTTCGGATCACCTCAAGCAGGAGATTTCGTGTGGCATCAGCCTGTGTCCATTATCTCCAACTACGACATGGAAGGTATGATGAGGATGACCCCGTGATAAACGGCTGGTCCTGGCCGTGCCAGAGGGTCTATCACTTGTTCTTGGGCCATGTGATCGTATCGTGAGCATAGTGCCGCACTGTGCGGACAAAATGTGACGCCTGTGCTAAAGGTGCGGTCGTGAGGAGTGTGATATAAGGCCCAACTGAGCTCGGGTCGCAGGCGCAGGATGCGGGAGCGAGATGCTCAGATACTGGGGGGACGTCGAGCCATAAGCGGTTGAGAGGTAGCGTTGTGGTTACGAATGGCACGGGAATTTTTCGGGAGGGGACATAATGCAAAGGTCGCGACGGTTTCGTTCGTATTTATGCACCTCGAAAAGCGGTGGGCAAATGAATGGTTGCACTAGTCAAAGCCCAGCATATAAGGTAGAGATAAAAGCTGACTGCATCACTCAAGGAGTTCCGCGCCCGTGTTAGTTCAGGACCAGGTGGAGGCAGAGTGGCCGAAATTGACACACACCTGATCATGACGGCCGTGGTCCTACCAATTGCATCTCGACATGTTAGATTTAATCCATTCCGCGTTCTTCGTGCGCTCAAAGAACCGGGAATAAACTGAAAGTGCTTTGAGCGTCATGAGAGAAGAGGTTACAAGCAGAATGGTAGCAAAATTGATAAGTTGAAAAGTTTGTTGGCTGGCCTTGCTAGCTGCGACATAGCTGTTGGGGGTGAGCTCTCGTCAATATGAGTCGAGATCTGGTACGTAAACTAAATAGCGGTATCAACTCACGGTCCTTTTGATCCGAGTTCGAACCGCACAAGTTCGATGAGTTGATGGTGTGGTGCAGGTTGGAAGTGTTCACAATGCTGCGAGATGATCGAGAATTGTCGTCCCGAGGGAAGGGGCAGGTGGAACAGAGACGCAAAAGGGCAAGAGAGGACGACGAGCACACATGCGAAGGCTTCAAAAGAGGAGAGCTTGAAATTCTAGTTGTCATCCTCTTCGATGAGCTGGAGGGCTTACATACACGGTTAATGTACCTATTAGTATTTTGTTCGTGACTGGAACGAAAGGGTGGCGGCAAGTTTTAAAAAAAAGGCTGGAAAGGAAAGCGGGAAATGTACCATCAAGATGTGGGTCGTTGGAATGTGAGGTTGGACGGTTTACTGCAGTCACGTGGCAGACTGAACGCATATCACATGCGTGAAAACGGCACTCCGGTCCGGTGCATATGAGCACGACAAACAAGCGAGCGAACGACTCGAAGGCAAGCTCGAAGGAATACTGTATTGCATACGTCTACACGCGCGCCCATTCTTGCGCATACTTTTTCACTCAAAGAGTTATTGTGGGTGATGTACTGCTTCATATTCGGGTTTGCTTATAAACAGGAGGCATGGTCAATCATTTTTGTGGGTGTTTCAGTTTCATAGTGTGGTAACTTATCTAAGACGCCGGGCCGGTGTTGGTTTAGAGCCCGCACACCGTGACATCGGGAGACATAAATCACATAACTTACACTAAATTCGTGCTTTCATGCAATGTCAAGGTCAAGACCTCCTATGCACCTCGTACTGTATTTCGCTCTATCTATCCATGTAGAAGCAAAGCAAATCCCCGACTCACATGACAAATGTCGAACATTTTACCAGAGCGATTTATCATTTGGGTACGGTAGTAGTCAATGCATCAAGGGATTACGTGACCCTTCAACCCAGAATACTTCACGTAAGCCATTTTCTCGGAGCCAATTGTCATCTTGACTTCAACATTGACAGTTGGCGTGGTTCATATAGCCGTGGCGTGTTACGGTGGCTTATCAGGGGAATGATCATGATCATAATTTGACACTGCTTCTTGCGGGACCTTCTCATATATATGCCATCGGATGATTAAAGGGGTTTCCTTTTCAAAAGTCCACCTACCCACGTGTCCAAGGGTAATCCAACCTACCGACTGCCTGTGCGTATGGTCAACTTCCGCGATCCCGCTGTAATCGCGCAGCATTCTTGTGAGTTCACCTTTGCAGCTTTGCTGTACAGTTTAGGTAGCCACTGAACTCTTTGAAAGTGGTGCTCACGAAGCTGTGGCACACTATGGGTGGTCTCTACTTGTGAGGTTATCTGGCACCCACGCGTGTTCTTGTCACAGTACCACTCCTAACACAATCTTCGACCCCCAGCTGGGAATTCTTCACTACTCTTGGATATGAATGGGCTGTCATCCGAGGCCGGCTCCCGTACCGGTGGTCGATATGGGTGGGTGGGAATGTGTTCTTTGCTTTGGTCTTCTGTGCCCGAAAACAACGGAGCTCCAGACTGACTTTCTTATTCAACAATCGATAGATTTACTCGCTTGCACGAGTGGCCGCCCTTTCGAATATAATACTTAGTTTTATCCTAATGAATAATAGGAGCCCAATCAATTGTCAGGTCAGTTCCATGTTCTGTGCCGCCTGTTTCCCCGTGGCCCACCTGACTGACCACAATCTCAAGGTCGCAATCACTTTCACATTTGTGAGCACTGTTATTCCCCTAATATGGTTTCATCCCTGATGGGTGAACCCTTACACCTCATCGTCACTGATGTGCTAGGTTCTCTCATTTTTAACCATGTCTGCCTCGTCGCTATTAATTGTCCTTCGCGTGTTTGTCCTTTCATGATACTACAATCTCGTCAAATTGGGTTCTCATTAAAATTTGCCAGCATTGCGATTTGGAACAGAAACAGGGTTGTCGTGATCGCATCATTCAGCTTATGGGGAATCAATGCTGCGTTCTTTATTCAAGGTACGTCACGCCACTCCCAATCAACGGGCTATCAGGTACTAAGTAAACCATGCACTGACGAAATGTCGGTGCCTGGCCACAGGTGTTTCGCGTGTAAATATTCAATTCCCCATATTGTCGAACCATGTGTGCTTATCATGCCTCTGTTAGCTTCGCTCTTCGTGGGCACCTGTCCAACTGACTTGCATACCTGGCAACACCGAGAGTAGTGCACTCAGCTTCATAGCTTTACTCGCTACCGATTTTACCTTGTTTCTTATCATGCTCGCTGGCTTGTTTCACCTTCGCTGTTATGGCAGCACGTCTGGTCTCATTCAAATACTCTTGAGACAGGTATGACACCGGTTCTCGGTAGTTCTCTCCATCTATTGATGTGCTTTCGTTTCCAAGGGCGTCATTTCGCTTCTACTTGTTACCATAGCCGAAGTTCCGCCAGTGGTATGTCTCACTGATTTCTAATTCGTCTCCTTTTTGGTCATCCCCAGCTTATGTCCTAGGTATTTATCCTTTTGGATTTGAATGGTAATTTTTAGTTTGGTTTATACAAAGCGCCAGCTGAATCCCATCCTCCTTGGAACATCAGGCCCCTTCAACATCGTACGCTTTGGTCTGTTACCGTTAGAGTAGTTTCTTACTGCTTCTTTCAACTTAGATGTTTCAGCCGGTGTCTTGGATCACGATGTCGATTGCTGCGACACGCATGCACCGCTCTCTGGTAGACTTCGCCTCAGGGCACGCCGATGTGTACGAACTTCTCTACTCCCTCGCCTTTTCCGACTTATTGTTGGCTATCCATTTGGGGCATACCCGGGAATCGACAACGCAGTCGTCTTCCAGTTCAACTTGTCCAAGAGACCAACCGCAACGATGGTTCATCAACCCCGGTGAACCGGATGGGGGTAGCCGTGCACATTCTCCCCGAGCAGTATGGGACACTGCCGATGGGGGATAGCGCCTTGCGTATTACCACTGACGAGCAGACACACGAGAAATCAAGCGGATTGGGCCATGACGAATATATGGAGCACGGAATATTACAATAAATCCCTGCGTACCAGGGACCGCTAGGTGGGTGCTATTGCTTTGTAGTCCTTGTCACACTATAAACTTATAGTAGTTGCGCACAGTTAGCGAGGACAGCAAACATAGACCGTGACCATGGCTGTCGAAATTTCTCAGTTGGCCGCGCACTGGCAGTGGTTGATTTGATCTCACGACGTTTAACTTCCGTCCCTCTGAGACTCCGGGTCACGTAATGGTTCTGGCCCTACTGTACGTTTGGTTTATACTGTGTTAGGTTTCAACTATCTAAACTATTAATGGTTGTGTGAAATGATGGCGATTTCAGTGGCACGAAAGCTGTGGCGTCCACGGTATGTATTCCGCAACGTATCAGGCACCGGCAACTCTTAAAAGTGCCCGATACAAAAACTTATGGATTTCTAACGAGCCGTGACGGCCCCATGGCCATAATCCACTGACCACTGGCATGCTCAATTATTGTCAAGCCTATGTTTGTTTGTTCTTTGAATCGATTATAGTTCAGTCGGAACTCAGGCGAACTACGTGCTCCGGAGTTGCCCCAGGTGCACACCCAGTATCAGGAATGAGTTGGCAGACCAGCGGCCCGGGGCTTCCACCAGTCAGCTTTCAAGGGTTCATTCGATGCCCGCCCACGGTGCCCAGTGTTTTGTTTACTTGATCAACAAATTTCAACGATATTGTTTGGTTCAGCGTGGCTCCGAACCAAATGCAGTAACTACCCGAGCTAGTTGCACCTGGTGCAACTCTTTTAACCTGTATGGAGGGTGAGTTCGCAACACCACTAACTCAACTCTCCGGCGACACTACGCCGCGCTCGACGTCTTCATCACAGCCCAATCTGTTCGGCTTCCCATGCATCTGCTCGTCCGAGGTACCGCACGACTCATCATCCCTCACCCGCGGTGTCCCATCCTGTTCGGAGACTATGTGCGCCGCTACCTCCATCCCATTCATCGCCGAATCATCGGAATCGATGCAGCGTTGATCTGCTTGGTCTTTCAAACAGGATTCCTGTTGCTTTGTAGATTCCCGTGTGAGCTAAAATGGAATTTACCACAGTGAGAAACGCGAGGGATATAGAGCATCATACACATCGGCAGGACTGGAGGCAAAGTCTACCAAAGAGCGGTGTAACCTGGTTGCAGCGATCACCATCGACAACCAAGATGGAAGATCGAACATCTGAGTTGAACGAAGCAGTCAGAGTCACTCAGAGCGGGTCCAATCGCCTCGGGGAGTTCGACAGGGATTTTCGGGACGCGAAGTCGGAATCGACTCAAGAGCAAAGCAATCCACTTGATGCCAGTTGATGGGGCGGGATCGAGCGGTGACTGACAATTCTGGAGCCGAGCTCACAGTTGCGTCTTGGGGTTGTCAATAAAGCCGCACGCATCACTCTTTGCAAACGAGCAATATCCTGTATTGCACAAGAAACCGATATTAGGGCCCGCTCTTGTATGGTTGTGTCGTACCTTATATAAGTTACATGCAATACCAGTCAACCAGGCAGCACTCCGCCAACTCATTTCCCAGTCATGTGAGTCTGTGGACTGGCACCCCCGATTTCACTGGCAACAGTACTTCAACTAGATGTCCTTTGTGATCTCGGGGTCAGAACGTGAATGGTCTATTGGCCTCCCAGGTCAAGTTGTGGGACACCCATACATCCTCGAAGCGATTTCACCTCGGCATCTCCCCATCTCGCGTTTTGAAGTACGGCTCAGTCTTGGGCTCCGTCTATGTTTTTGCCACACCACCATGACGACCTGCCGACATTCGGATGGAGATCCTGTGATACGAGGGGCGATAGTGAAAGTCGATAACCGAAAAAGCAATCAAGGAAGGGGGGTGGCCCAAGAATCCACGAGGGAATTGTCGCGGAAGCGGCGGTCGGGCCACATGGAGCATCACATAGAGTACAGCGCGAGATGCACTAGTGATTGACATGGACAGCTTGCACGGACGATTTTAGTACAGTACCCTTATCCCCAGTTTTTTGCTTCCGTGTAGTACCCCATTTTGTTCCCCAGATCCCAGAGATGTCCCGTTACATTTATACCTTTCATAGTCATGTTGTGGCTCCTTCAGTGTGTGCATTTCCGTGCCCAACTGAGGTGGGCATTACTTACATTCCCCTCGCGTTTATTCCCTGTGCTTACAGTACATAGCTCCGCGTTTGCACAGGTAAATATATCTAACTTAGTGTGTGTATTTCCGTGCCCAACTGAGCTCCGCGTTTGCACAGCCCACTCACTCACTCACGCTCGCGCGTTGCTGCACCCATATCAACCTCGTTGATTACGACAGGAATCTGGTTTGGAATCTGGTCCCATTCGTGGTAATGAGACAGGTGAGTCGTGCAGAGCAATCTCATCAGGACTGCCGCAGCTTTATCGTGAATTCTAGTTACACCCCTCGAGTCGTAGGGAGAAATGGGTCGTCCAACAGTACACAACACCCCACTGCGACCCTGACGCTGGACCCGAACGATCGTCATCATATTCGCTTGGCGCGGATAGGGCCTGGAAATGCTGGGCTTGCGGCAAACTCACGACAATAGTCTTCGTCGATGATCAAAAGTAGGACTTGGCAATACTTTCTGGTTGAGGAAGCCCTCCTGCGTGACGTACTCGCGAAACGTTGAACACCACAAAAAGTGACGAGCGTATCGAGGCTCGGCGACTAAGTACTAAGGACCAAAAGAAGACCAAGACCAGGAAAGGAGCCCAAAAGTGAAACACATAGTGCTCAGACCTACGCTGCTATGAATGCTTTTCTTCCTCAATTCCCGTACCCCGCTCCGTCTCTCCTATGCACGATGCCCCACCTGCCCAAACCATCACGAACAGGAGATCCCGTGTAGCTCCAATCTATCTCCAGACTCTCCACTCTCCAGCAAAATACGATGTCTGTGCGAAGGGTGTGAACTAGACCCGAATGAGCCAACTTCGCAGGCGCAGGGTGTGGGGAAAGAGATATCCCTCTGCACGGGGTGACTGTGTGGCAGACTTAGTTATTGCGCG
>Ga0307510_10011799_pt1 | contig 10367 bp, 11 predicted proteins | sample 12_EM_MG_FD_207224 | JGI IMG/M metagenome (GOLD analysis project Ga0307510, IMG submission 207224) | Populus trichocarpa ectomycorrhiza microbial communities from riparian zone in the Pacific Northwest, United States - 12_EM | ecosystem: Host-associated > Plants > Roots > Unclassified | place...
CGATATCGACACCTATATCCACGGGGATCATAATTACGCGACCGGGGGTAGCTACCGAGCGTTGCAACGCATGTACCCAGTGTTCGCAACGGGGTAGTCCGTCCGTCCTGGGCCAGGACGAGGACGGACGACATTTCGTCGTCCCGTCCCGTCTTTTCCTGAACTTGCCCGACAAATAAGAGCCAAGGACCAGGACGGACGGCATTGTGTCGTCCCCCACCGTCCCCCGCCGTCTTCCGCTGTTTCCCGATGTTTTCTGCTGTTTTCCGCCGTCCCCCGCCGTCCCCGGCGGTCATATGTAGTTACCTGCCGTCCCCTGGCAGAAGTTGTCTCAGGTCGTGGGGCTCGTCGTCCTTGTTAATGACGGCTGTCCTGGGAATTCAAGGACGAGGACGGACTACATTTTGCCGTCCTGTCTCGTCCGGGGGTCTTGGCAGTCCCCCCGCCGGGCCCTACGGGGGCCCCGGACGGCTGAGAACACTGCATGTACCTCGACTCAAGACAATATGAAATCATAATAAAGGACGGGTTGGGAGAGCCCATTGCCAATTGGGCAAAGGATGCGGAGGACAAGTTGAAGGACGGAGGAGTGTCTCGGAGGTCAGCGGAAAAAGGTATGGCCGACTGCGCGTCAAGCTCGGGACCATAGCTCAACCATGGCGGGTCCGTGAGCCACCCACGACAAGTGGCAGCTCTCAAAACACGAGCTCCCCAAAACACGAGATCTCCCCCAAGTTGGGCCCCAACACGAGATCCTCACATCATTCTACAGCTCGCCTTCTTTGTTTTTCCCACCACCCACCCACTGTGGACAGGAAGCACCCACATTGTCAGCTGGGAGATTTCGCTGCAAACGATCTCGAGCGACAAGGGCAGCAATCCGCTCACCCCAACGCATCTGACAGTGGAAACAAACCTCCTTGACGGTCGGAAATGGGCGCAGGTTTTTTATCGTGGAGTTTCCTTTGATTTTCGCTTTTCTCATATTCTTTCCATAATAGATATCATTTAATGTACATGTTCTCAGCTTTAGCATATGGGCAATATAGATATAGAAATAATAATAGAATCGATAGAAGTAAATAAGTGGCGCACTACTAACTAGTGTTTCTCCACCGAGGAATGCTCCAGCTAGACTGCAGAAGAAATCGAAGTTCAATAGCCTAGACTATTAATGTAGTGAGAGTTTTGGCTGTGATGAACTACCGTAGCTATGCGGAGTTGAGTAGGGGTACATCAATTGCAAAGCTGGCTACCTACCCTCGGTCGCGTAGTTATGACCCCCGTGGGTACTGAAACGACGACTTTGGTCCGGGCTGATAGTATTCTCTCGTGAGCGATACTAAACCCCAAAGCAAAGAAAAGAACGAAACGAATTGAACAGGGAAATGATATCACTATCAGTAAACGAAACGAAACAGTACCGCTGTGGGCAATCGCCGCTCGCACAATGGGTAGAGTTAAAGAAATCAATGACGATGATAAAAAGAACCCGTAAAGAAAGACTTAGACTATTCCGCAAACACAAGATCTGAGTCGTCTATGAACATGTCGTGATTCTTCTCGTGCGCACTCCGTGTGTGTTCGGCGTTTAGTCTCCCTTGCCTCTCCTCTTCCTTTTCAACCCACGATCCTTGCCCTACCTTAGTAATCACCTGCCCACTCCACCGCTCAAACTAACTAGCTATCTGAACTGCCCGCTATAGAAAAAAATAAAAGCACAGGAAACAATTTAGAAAGATATAAGCAGGCCCAGTTTCAGCCCCACAGTACGTCCTATCCGAGTAGCTTCGTGTTGTGTTGAAGCCGTACCTGCGGCAGCTAGCTAAAGTAATTGTAGTACAGCACCTGTAATATACGCTCACCACGCACCCAAGAAGCAAAAATCTCCAGCTCGCTACTGTAAGCTACAACCCCAGTACCATATCTTAGGCTCCAACCATCTCCAGAGTGCCTACCTAATCATTCTTTACTGCACCTTTCCCATGGGTTTCTGACATCACTTCTGCGAATCAAGTATGAATCAAGTAAGAATTCCTATCAAAACCATACACTATCACCAAATTACCACTTCTCTAGCTCCTCACGAAAACACCAGCTACTAGAAAAATTTGTAAAAGAAAAGCAGAAGGAGAAAGAAAAAGAGAAAAAAAAGCAGATCTCACAACAAATGGAGAAAGCATGGTAATTATTAATAAATATAAGCTATAGGCCACGAGATAGGGAAACTTGCCATTAGGCTTAACCTCAGAGAATCCTGCAAAATTGGAAAAGCCACTAAGTTTAAGGTCTACCGCTTCTTGCCTTTCCCTTTGCTGCTGCTGTTGCTGTATCGTTAGAGGACTTGAGTGATTTCTTGGGGGTAAGCGTGCTTGTGGATCTAGCGATTTTGGATTTCTCAGGAGTATGGTTCTTGGCCTTGACGTTCTTGAGTTCGAGATCCTTTTGTTCGGAGGGCACCGGCGTGAATCTCACGGACTTGCCGGTCTCTGGGGACCCAGGTTTTCCAATTTTAGACTCTTGTTTGGCGTCCACCTTCTGAGCGGGCTCGTTGAGAGAAAGATTCTCGAAGCTAGGTGTATCTAGCTCTTCGGATTGAATCTGCCCAGGAGTGCTAGGCTCCTCGGCACAAAGGTCCGTGGGGTTAGTGATTCCTTCAGTGGCACCCCCCTCAATCCTGACATCTTCGGCTCTCATTGCCCCCTTCTCGGTCCCCTTCTCATCAGCGACTTCCGTAATTGCCTCTTCCTTCTCTCCCACAACGCTGTGCGTGCTCCCCCCCTCAACATTCCCAGTCTTCTTCAACAACCCCTCGGCAACATACCCAATCTCCTCCAAGTCTTTGGCAATAACTCTAACACTCTTTGCCCCACCTTCCACCTCCTTTTCCTTCCCACCGGCCACCTTTTCCTTCCCACCGGCCACCTTTACCTCTCCACCAGTAATTCTGGCAAAGTGCTCCAACTCTCGCATTTGATTCGCCTCGCGCTCAAGCTTTTCAGCAAGACATTTGGCGCAGAGCGAGGAGGACTTTACATTCCTAGCTGGCAGCGGGCTTGGCAGGGTGCAGATTGAGGTGACAGAGCAATGAGGGGTTGTAGTATTGTAAGTAGTGGAGATGTGCTTGCAAGCGTAGGAGGTGATGGTTTGAATGCACATTTTGGTTGCTGGATTTGTGAGGGAGGATTTAGTTGTGGGGTAGTTGATGAGTGGGAGTGGTGATATTGGTATTGCTTGGTGGTCGTGGATGGGCTTGATGGATAGTCGATGTTACAGTGTTGACTAGCCGGTATATATACTGCTATCGCGCGAATTGTGAACTTTGAAAAACAGATGCTGTTTGTCTTAGCCGGTTCGTTCTCTTCTATTTTCAAGAGGTTGTTTGAAAGACTCTGAGCTATCAGTGCTCGTGAGAGTGTGCGTTTCTGAGAGGGAGGGGGTGGTACAATGACTTAAACTTGGAGTAGTTCAGGGAATATTGAATGCCAGAGTGATCGGGTTGGGTTTTTTTCAAGTGGGTCATCCTAGATCACTCGGTTGTGGAACTAGGGCTCCGGGGGCTTGTTCGGGCCAACTGGCAATCATGAGGATGGGTATCATAGCTGAGCAGGAACAGTTTCCTGGACTATATATAGAAGGAAGGCTTTTCAATCCAATAACGATATCCGTACCATGTGAGTGTCGCATTCTAGGCTGTGCCTTCAGGTAGAGTGGCAGAGGGCATCATTACTGAATGGATTACTATGCATTCGCTTCATAGTATTCCCCCTCCCAGCGGGGTTTATCGGATCCAACTAATTGCGAAGAGACGGTCTGGGGGATATATCTATCATAGAGTAGCGCCTGCCTTTAATTGCCCTTATTTTCCAAAGGTGCCCGAGGGCCTACAAGTATCTGGCATGAATGGTGCCAATACAGGGGGATTCTAGGAGCAGAATTTTGTATGGCGGATTGTCTGCACGTTCCACCGCCCATAATAAATTCCGCCCCCAGGATCCCCCCTGTAAGGTCCATTAATGATGGGGACGTGTATAACCCTCAGCGGGTGTCAGAGTAGGTTACGAAATGGAGAGTTCTTCGAGTGCAGCTGTCGTTGCCCTGTTTAAGTCCCACGTGGATTTTTCTATCACTCATAATTCCTGTTAGTGGATGCCGGGTGTATGGTGGTGTGATGGATTAAGCTTAAATTGACCTCAGCTACGGGTAGTGCTGTAGACTACTGCTTGGGAAATATCTCTGGACCGCTTTAATTGCTAGTAATAGTATAACAGCCCCCCGAGAGCACGCAAGATCATCTTATTGGGTGTTGTATGATATATTTGTTATTCCTGGAGTTCTCACATGAGCTTCCGGATAAAACTAGAGAGTTTGTTCCCCGCTAGGACCTTGCAGTATAGTAAACCAAGGCCACATTTCGGCCAAAACCACCAAGGTGTAGCACAACTCACAATATCTCACAAGAGGGGCAAAAATCGTCTAGAATGAAGATACGATGTTATATTTCTTGTACGTTTTATGCAAGGGTCTATCTATAGCTACGAAAATACTCCCAAGATGCAGAAAGAAAAGAGAAACGCGGAGGGGAAGAAGGATAGAGTAAAGTTCGAACCTTACTTCCCCTCCTAGTAAAACCTAGCACAGCTCTGATATTAGATGAACCCTCTCTACCACCGCACTCCCCCTACTTATTCGTACCCATTACGGGCGGCAGCTCCTCCGAAAACCCATCCCCAGGCTTCTTCGGCGCCAGCAGCCGCTCCCACGCCTCGTCGTACATCTTGCCATACCCCTTTCCACCCTCCCACACAAGATACCCCTCAAGCTCACTCTCGCCTCTTGTCTTACACCAAAGCTCAAACGACCCAGTAAACTTCCCACTCTCCAAGTCCCCGGCATACTCCCTCGAACCACTAATGACACACTTTAGTTCGTCATAAATGCCCCCATTTCTATTATTCCTCCTCCGCTCCAGCAAGTCCACCCACTCGCGGATACTCTCAACTTCCCGCTTGATATAGCCAGAGTCGCGCTGAGCGCGGCCCAGTAGACAGGAGACTTCGTCGAGTGTCACGTCTAGCCTCTCTTGGACCCGCTCTAGCCGGGATTTTTGTGTTTTCTGCACACACGCGAGACAGGGGGTTTCGGCGAGCTTCGCGGGGAGGATGGCTATTGCTTGTTCGGGGACTGGGCAACCGCCACTGCAGGGGGTTGTTGTTGCGAAGAGGTGGCCGCAGATGAAGGTTGTTGTGTGGCGGATGCACATTTTTTTCCCTTTCTTTTCTTTTGTGTGTGAGTTAATAGTGGAGATATAAATTATTTGATAGATTTGGGAGTTGAGTGTCGGGGAAGGAATGGAAGTAAGTAGGGCCCGGGCTTTGCTGTGGTATTTGTAAAAAGGTGGATATTTGAGTCAAGTTAAATAAGACTGGTGAGAACAGCGTGGATAGATTGAGCAATTCAACACCCCCTCTCCCCCCTCCACTTGTAACGGTAGTAGGAAAGATCGCAGTTCCTCTTTCAAAATTAGTTCTCGTTTCCTTTTTCCGTTGGATGGATGAAATGCTGTAGTTTGATATTGCGTGCGTTATTTCAAGAGGTCTGTCTTCCAGGCTTGAATGATCAATGGGTTTCGACGAGGCTGAATCTATATTGTGTCGGCGACTGGCGCGAAGAGCCTTGAAAAGAAAAATGTTTTTATTGGCCGATAGGGCTGCCACTGGCAATAATTTGACGACTGCTCTGATCCATCCTCGTTAACAGTGTTTAGTCCCCCGTATCCATTTGCATGATTGACTCCTGGAGCAACCCTTCCAAAAATGTTCAAAGAACTCACAATCAAGCACCTGGAATAGCCAACCCTGTCAGTAGCTAGGTCAATAGTCACCGACCCTCTCTCTAACATAAGCTTCCCTATCTATACATTTATTAGCTCAATGCAGTTTCTTGACCAATTTACAGAGCACTTGCTTACCTTCTTTGTCTACAGACAAGACCTGTTGGCTGCTCGGTGGGGACAGTGGAAGTGGTGGTTGCATGAGAGGCATATTGAGATTGGCCTTTATAACCTTCAGGAGTACAATCGCAAAATTTAATGCTTGTAGCTGAGGCAATGCCGCTCTCCACAGCAAATTAGAAAATTTATTTTTTAAGTTCTGACAGTCGTAACAAAACCTCTGCACCACAGAGCTGTACCATCAGGCCCCACTATCCCTAATGCAACCATCCCGAAAAGAATATATATAAAAACATGAATGCCCCCACCCCCTAACGACCAGAGCCAGCACAACCACAGCCCAACAGTGACGATAACCCCAGAAGGTGCCCGGGTCTTCAAACCAATCACAGTGGCTAGGCGGATTTTTCCTTTGTAGAGACCATCTTTGACTAGGTCCCCTTTTGTGGACGGCCATTCCCACCTACTCCATAGTGTTCCCCGGGTGGCGCTATACCCCGTAGGGTTTGATGTGAGCCAGTGATAAAAAGAGTCTCGTTTCTCGATCTCTTATCCACCAAAGGCTTCCGATCCGATCACAGTACATCATGCGGTCTGGCTAAAATAATTATTGTTGGAGCGTCCTTCAATATCTGGCAGGTTGCCCGCAGGATGGTAACAGGTCGGCTGATAATGCGGCGACGATGTGGCAGTGATGCGGGCAGCGGGAGCGAGTGAGGCTCTGTGAACGGGGAAATCGTGCCTGGGTCTTTTCTTGTTACATAGCCGGGGTCACCCCCACCTTTCTCTGTCTCTCTATCAATACAGCAACAGTCGTTTCAACAATTATCTGAAAATTCACATGAAGCCCTGAATCACCAGGCAAATACAAGACCCAGCGCCAGTGTATACATACAAACAGAAATCACCCTTCCCCAATGTTTATCATTACCCACCAGCTGTCCCCCTGCCAAAACCCCCATTTTTAAACATGGATAAAAACAGAAGGGAGGTAAACTCGAGATGCTGTATAACCCTACAATCGAGAGGAAGATATACTTCTTTTTTTTTTTGCTATAAAGAAACCCATTTTTATATTGATTTGTTTGATATTTTCCGCCAGCTGCAGGAGTGGCGCTCGTGGTAGTAGTATTTGTAGTAGCCGCGGCTGGAGTGGGGGTAGTGGCACCGAAGTTGGTGCTCGCCAACCTGTTGGATAGATCGATCTTGGTTCCGATAGTGTTTGCCGAGTATGCCACGAGTAGGACATCCTGGATATGAGTGTTGAACACCACCCCTTCGACGTCGGCGGGTGAGACTTTAGGTGCCAAACTAAGCATGTTCATCAAGGACTTCCCAATAGCAACGGAGGCTTGGGTATTGCCAGCCTTGTGCTGATGTCAGCATCTCCTCTCACTTCTACCCTAAGGGCGGGAAGCATACAATGACTCTAGCCACATATTCACTAACTCTATCCAACATTTCCAGAACCTCCTCAAGCGCCTTCTCAAGTGCGTGGATGAACACCGAAAGCGGACGATATATAAGTCCTAATAGCGATGTCCTGACCGGGGGCGGTAGACATGGTAAGATGAACGGCGGGGTGGGGGAAGGTGCCATCACCATTAGAGGCATAAAGATTCTGGATAAGAGCGCTTAAAGGATTGGGCACTGGTGAGGTCGCATACCTGAGTATATTAATTAGCTATATCGAAAGGCACCTAACACCTAGGAGTATCTATCCTGTTCAAACATACCCTCCAACGAGGACCTCCTTGGGATTCGCCTTCAGATGGACCCTTAACACGGTCTTGGGGTAGTTCATATCTACCTCAACCTTCACCACATCATCAATCAGTGTGATTTCCATAAAATGGCGATTCCTGGAGACCTACCTGTTCTTGACTCTCCTTATGCCCAACCACAAAACAATTTCTAATCTCAACTTCAGCCCCATCCTCACTCCTCACACCCAAAAGCATTCCAATAACCCTCTCCCGATCGATATTCCTCCTCAACGAACGGTCCAAGATAGAGCAAGGGGCCTGAGCATTAATAACAACACTCAAAGGCGAGGTAGTGGCCTAGGCCGGTGGAAGACTGACGACAGGAAGCGGTCGAGCAAGATGGATGTATGAATCTTTGTCGGCCATGCTGGGCAAAGCCGATTAGTGGGTAGCGATTATGGACGGGGGGTGGCTGCGGGGTAGGTTGGCTGGCTTCCACGAAATTGACTGATGGTGGGGCAATTTTCAGAGCCTCAACTTTTTTCTTCTTCGCCGCCTATTGTGGGGAAACTGGGTTAGCTTGGCAGGGCAAGCCCTACTCCCCCGTTACCCGCTCTTACTACCCTTACGTGAACTTGACTTTTGATATTAGAGGGATTTCGGAGCACAAAGTTAGGGATCGCTATCGCTGTGACAACAGTGTTTACTATGGCAATAAGCGAACTTGAAAAATAGGAATTTCGGAGATTCTACAAGAGTTAGTTCAATCATATTTCATTAGCTGTGATGTTTGTTTGTCGCAACGTGGGTTAGGGCACGCTGCCAATGTTTACCTCACCAAAAAAATTCGGCATCTCCCAGCTTAACCAACCGAACTTTAAGCGTACTATACGTGATCTCTTAAGTGAGACCTGAGCCCTAACCTGTGACCCGTTGCCGTCGCAACAAGCCTCTATTATTAGGGAGGTTTTGCAAAGAGAATTCGAGTGCCAAGACCCCCGTTGGCTGTTGTCGCTGTGACAACGCGCCACATGTTGATGTGTTGATTATCCGGGATTGGTACCCAAGTTATCGCAGATAACGGTGGGTTTAAAATAAAAATAACTCTAGCAACTGATGCGTGTATCTCAGCACAGCTTAAGTAATTGTTGTACCTGTGAAAGATTTTTCTCATAACAGACTGCGGCTAAGGCGAGATTTCAATTACTCACACTCCTCTCAGGCAGCTATCTATTTTTTATTCCCCAAGCTTCTTCGATTGGCAAGACCTCCTTCCGTCGTTCGGAATTAGAGAACTATCATACCAGCCCCAGCCTCGACGCCAAGGCGGTTGTTATTGTTATCTTGTACCGGGCGCAAAACCTCCCTATTATTAGAGACCTACAGAACTTACTCCTTGTTCAATTCCTACAAGATTACTGACAAACAATCCTGTAACAAAATCAACAGAATTTTTACATGCCACCCGGATCCAGAAGGCACGGCAGAGGCGGGGGTTTCAAAGAAGAGGAGGAAGCGGTGGAGGCACAGGCGGCAGATGTGGTCGAGGTGGTCGAGATGGTCGAGGAGGGAGAGATCAAGGAAGAACCTCAATTAGAACTGAAAATCGACCAAAGAAGTACGTTTTTCCCATCAATCAGCTCTAATATATGATCGCCCGACCCCTCTTTACCATTGGGGATCGCCCTGACAATTGCGCAATAGAATTCCGGAAGCTGAAGATCCCGATTCTAATCCCGAAACTTCCGAAGATCCTGAACTGCGCGGTTGTAAAGACTCTGGGGAAGCCTTAGGTAGCGACTACCCCGAATCGCAATCGAAAGATGACATAGTAGCAGCAAAACCTTACAACCTCCTACTCCAATCTCCGGTAACGGGCAATTAGTCTAACCAATGTAATCCTAAACGCCGAAAACTTGATCGCACAAACCGAAGAGGATGGGATCAGCTTGGAAGACGGTGAAGATTTAGCAAATGAGCCTGAGGAAGAGGAAGAGCCCGAAGAAGAGGTCATAGACTTAGGCTCAGATAGCGAGGATCAATCCGACCCATTTGAATCACATTTTGCGAGTCCCTCACCCTCTATATTGGCTTCCATCTCCTCCGCTTCACAAGGTGAGTGGAAGGATAGTACTAAGCTGCCTAAACCTAGACTACTTGGGAATGCCTACTTATCCATTCCCGGAGGCTCGGAGCAAACCACGGGTGGAAGAAGGGTTGAAGGCCTAAAAGACCTGAATTTGAAGAAGCTGGTCGCTGAAGAGCTGACGCCGCTACAGAAGTCATTAGGGCAGCATGTCTTCAATTATGTGGATGTTTTATATGGCGAACGAACACTAGGCCATGCTAAAGAGTTCCGGAGGATGTATTCCTTGAATGCGCCAAATCATGACAAAAAACCCTTTCAAGGTACATACTACACACCCCCGGATGCCGAGCGGATTAGCCCTAACAACCCCGAAGACTTCCGTGCTCTCTTTGGCGGAAACCACGACGACCTCTTCAGGTTAGGCTTAAAATTAACTCGGAAAACTCTCAGGTACTTTAGTCAATTCTGCAACTCCAACATAATCCTCGCTTCACTGCTTGGATTGCGTATGACTATTGGTGATGAGTCCCACAAAAAAGCGCGCCTACGATTTCCTCTCCGGTATAGAATTTCTGGTAGTGAATCAAGCCGACGCATTGCTTATGCAAAACCGGGATCA
>Ga0307510_10011802_pt1 | contig 10365 bp, 3 predicted proteins | sample 12_EM_MG_FD_207224 | JGI IMG/M metagenome (GOLD analysis project Ga0307510, IMG submission 207224) | Populus trichocarpa ectomycorrhiza microbial communities from riparian zone in the Pacific Northwest, United States - 12_EM | ecosystem: Host-associated > Plants > Roots > Unclassified | place...
CGCCTCACCAAGGATGGAGCAACAGTTGACCCAGCCAAAATTGCCAGAATAGCAGACTGGCCAGAGAACATTACGACCCTCAAAGGAGCCCGCTCATTCATAGGAGTCTTGGGATACCACCGCATGTTTATCACCGGATTTTCCTCCATCACAGCACCCATCACATGCCTCTTTGGAAAAGATGTCCCATTTGAATGGACACTGGACTGCATAACTGCAGTTAGAGAACTCAAGAAACGCATCACTAGCACCCCAGTACTCATTCGCCCAGATCCCAGCAAACAATTTGAGCTGGAAGTCGACGCTTCACAGATAGCGACTGGAGCCATACTCTATCAAAGAGGACCACCTATCACATGACCAGATGGCACAGAAAAGCCAGGACCACGGCACCCCTGCGGTTTCCACTCCCAGAAATTCACCAGCACAGAACAAAATTATCCCATTTACAACAGAGAATTCCTGGCCATCATGCGTGGCCTCAGGAATTGGGATTACCTCCTTAAAGGTACTGAGAAACCAGTACTTGTCTATACTGACCATGCAAACCTTTGCTACTACCATGATCCCAGAAAAATTGGACCAAGAGTTGCCGGATACCTACCAGAACGAGAACAGTACAACATGATACTGGAATACAAGCCAGGAGCCTCAAACCAAGCAGACAGACTATCAAGACATGAAGACCATGATGATGGCAGCAACCCAGAAAATGAAGATGTCACTGTATGGCCCAACAAATATTTCTGCAAGCACCATACAAGTATTCGAAGTACCTCCATGGATGGGAGCAACCCCAGAAACGGGCGGCCTGGTGGAGAGAACGAGCACATCCAAGTTATGGATTGGGACACTCTCGAAAGCAATTTGGACAGTAAAGTCAAATTGGCACAATACCAAGGACAGAAACAACTCAAAAATTGGGTCAAAGCGTTCAAACAAATCACCTTAGCAGATGGAACTCACTGGTACCATGGGAACACCTTAGTTGTCATGGCAGACAATACCCTTAGGAGGGGAGTAACATCCCTTTTTCAGGACCAATTAACTGCTGGCCACCCTGGAATTTCAAAAACACTCCAATTTATTTCACCGTACTACTGGTGGCCCAATATGAAAGCCTTTATAACCGAGTACATCCGAGGATGCGCAACCTGCCAAATGAACAAAGTGAACACTCATCCTAGCCATCCCCCCTTGTCGCCAATCACTCCTGTTGAAAATGCTTGCCCTTTTGAGACTATTGCCATGGATTTCATCACAAAGCTACCACCCTCTGGAGGCTACAACACTATCCTGATGATCACAGACACTGATTGTACCAAGGCCTCTATGTTATTACCTTGCAAAGAAGCTATTGACTCTGAAGGAGTCGCGCAACTATACCTGACACACATCCTACCACACTATGGCCTACCCAAGAAGATTATCTCAGACCGAGATCCCCAGTTCACCTCACGCTTTGGAAAGGAGCTATGCCGCCTCCTAGACATCCGCCAAAATATCAGCACAGCCTATCACCCCCAGACAGATGGAGCCAGTGAACGAGCAAACCAATCTCTTGAACAGTACCTCAGGATGTTCTGCGGAACACAACAAAACAACTGGCACACCTGGCTACCTCTAGCCCAGTATACGAAGAACTCATGGCCATCCGCCACTACAAAGAAAGCCCCATTCGACCTCCTTGTTGGATATACTCCACATGTACATCAGCCCACCAGATCAACCGACATTCCCACTCTAGAAAAATGTCTTACCAATATCAAAGAAGCCAGAGAAGCCGCCCAAGAGGCCCAACGTAAAGCGCAAGACAGCTGGATAAAGCAGAAACCAAGATACAGACCATTTGCAATTGGAGACAGAGTCTGGCTGGAAGGAACTAACTTAAACTTACCAGCAAACATCACCCCAAAGTTATCACCAAGGCGATACAGACCCTTTTGGGTAGTCGCCATCATATCAAACGCCACATTCAAAATAGAACTGCCAAATCATTGGAAGATCCACAACGTGTTCCACGCATCATTACTAACACCATATCGAGAAACAGAAGCACATGGCCCAAACTGGATAGAACCACCACCTGACATCATAGAAGGAGAACCAGAATGGGAAGTAGAACAAGTACTCCAATCAAGACGCTTTGGGCGAACAAAGAAGAAGCAATACCTTGTCCACTGGAAAGGATACTCGCCCTCTCATGACTCATGGGTTGATGAATCAGACATGAACGCCGCAGACCTTGTCACAGACTTCTACGCTAGTCATCCCGCAGCCATTCGCTCTTGCATAAAAGCCATGGAAACAGCAGAAGAATATTCCCCATCATGCCCTGCTGACCAGATTATTCCCATCCCTCCAAGCAGTCCCTCTATTTCTTCTGTTCACTCTTCAGAGACCCAGCTATCTACCCCAACCCATATCGATTTAAAGAGTTCATGCTAGCAGCCAGAAAACTAGGATCGCTACAAAACACCATCCATATCACTTACTAGCACACCCTTGAGCACTCCCACTTCTGTAAGGAATGCTACTGCCCCTACCACCACTAGTCGATGGCACAACATCCAAACCTACCTAACTCAGGATTCCCCACGTCCACCATCTACACCCTTGGAACAGAAAATGGAGTTGTCCTCATCAGAACACACACAGAAGCCAACGACCTACACCTCTTTGCCACCTTTATCAGAAGGGACAACTTCACTGTCAGACTACACTGGACCAACTGGGAGCCAGGACAAGAAGAAACTGTCACCAATCACAACGGAATTGATGTCCCAGTTGACAGTGAAGAACCGATCCTTAGCGCTTCAATCAGACATCAGCGCTACTACCATCACAGACCCCCATTCCACTTCCAACCCTCCACAGAAGCACAATCAGAACCAGAGTCACCAGGACACCCACCCCTACATACAACCAACCCAGACCCCCTATCAGAGGAACCAAGTCCTCTCAACCCCACCGCCAATACTACCAGATTGTATCTGGAAAGCGAGCAACATGCTAGTGCACAAACAGAAACAGAACCAGAACAAGAAGCAGACAAGCACAGCGATACTACCAGCCAATACACTGATGCCGGACTACTTAACAGAGAAGTCCTCCTCGCCATCGCTGAAGCAGAAACAATGGAACCTTAAAGCAGAACTCAGACAAGAAATCCTCAAGTTAGTTGTCAAGGATTTTGTTGCTATGGACAACAAGTGGAAGCGCAACTCGGGACGCTTCGAGACATGGACACTAGCCATCTACTTCAGGAAGCTCAACAAAGATACGGCTCTCTACCTACTCAGGATACACCCCCAGCTCTACTTTACGACGACTAACCTGCTGAAAGGCAGAGGATTAACACTACCCAACCCCAGTCAGGCCAAGTGGGCATGCTTCTCACTAAACTATCACAAGGAACTCAAGGCTCAGCTAGCCAAAGCTCATAATCATGTGGAAACGATTCCCTTAGGAGGGGCCTCATGTTATAATCCACCCCCATTTTTCGCCCCCTCGTCGGACCCCCTCCTTGTCACCCTACCAAAGCCACCAGCCATAGCTAAGCGACCACTACCACTGAACCCATCATCCCTACCAGAGTTACCACCATTACCGCCCAGTGAACCATCCAAACCACCGTCACCCATTGACCAGCCCCCAGTCCTGCCCCTCGTCCCCATCCCCTGGAACATCCATCGTCGGGACTACTCCTCAATGGAGATGTACCAAGAGCCACCCCTAGTAGAGAACCCACTGGAAGACCCAGACAGTCCCATGGAGGACGCGCCACCTCTAGAGCCAGAACCAGTCACTTACTATGAACCTGATGCCCCTGGAGGTCATACAAAGACCCTATCTCCCCAAGAGTCCCCTATCGCAGCCTGGGAGGAATACCTCACTCAGCCCAGCAGTCCTGTATCCCGCAAGCACTCTCTGTCACCCACAAGTCCTTCATCAGCGCCTATACGCCAACGTACTAGTAGAGAAGGCAGCTATCAGTCAATCACACCTTCAATCTCATCGCCCATAGCTGGCACCTCGCCCCAGAGCCAAGGCTACCAGTCGACCTCTCTTGAAGGATCCGCAGATAATCCCTCATCCACGCAGAGCTCCGCAGATGACGCAGATAGCGACATGGCCCTTAATTGGGTTACCATCAATACCAACTACCTTAAATGGTAGCTGCTTATACTAGATGCCCATTAGACCGTATTGGGCATGCAGAGATCAGATCTCCTCGGATCAGCCTCAAACCTCGTGGTCGTCATCGCATCATGACGACACTTCTCTTCTTGAAATGACCCGCTGCCATTGTTCCCCGGTCAAGGATAAATTAGGCAATTCCCTGATCCCTCATTTGCTCTCGCTCATTCTCTATTGTTCGACTCATACAGACCGCAGCACTTGTCCGCGGAGTACCATACGATACAGACAGCCCCCTCTTGACCAGAAGTACCTACCTTAGTGACCATGGCCCGTGCGCGGTCGTGCCTGTATATAAGCGCCCTGTATTTCGACAGTCAAGCCCTAAGCTTGACTTGATTCTCAATATCAACGTTCTTGAAAGCTCCCCTTGTGCCTCCCCTTTCCCTCATCTCTTACATAAGCATCTCAGAGTCGTCTCTAGCAACACTAGAGACTTCTACCTCTTCAAGTACTCGCCCCAAGACCACTCTTAGTACAAGTCGTACTATCAAGGCCCATTGAAGCCTTAACAATCAGGGCATGGAAGAGTTTTCACCAGTTGGCATAGTCAAGACTGCGGACTAAGTTTCCAAGGATGCTAAGGGCACAAGTGGTGGACTGTGCACGGTTGGCCATGATAGTAACGTGGTGTGACCAGTCAAATTTGTGATGGATGAATATGCCTAGATAACGGATCACCTTGGAACACTTGACTTCTAAAGGTCCCGAGGGGAGAAAGAAGCGGAGAGCCATGACCCGGCTGCCAATGAGATCTTGGGATTTGCAAGGGTAAAAGGAGATGAACTCCGTTTTATCTGGATCGCATTTGAGGCCATTGCGAAACAGCCATCCCGTGATGTCCTGGAGGCCTGTCTGGACCAGGCGGGCCAAGCTGACATGAGTGGGGGCTGAGCCAAAGATGGCCCCATCATCCACATACATATTCAGGCTGCAGTGCCACCAGTTGGCATTGATGAGCTTCAGGAGAGGGGAGGTATAAATAGCGGATAAAATAGGTGATAGAGGTGATCCTTGAGGGGTACCATGAGTGAGGTTGATTAGATCAGACTTGTACCTATTGAACGAAAGTTGAACAAAGTGGTCCGAGAGGAATGAGTGAATCCAGTCGCAGAGGGATGGGGGGAAGCTGAGGTTGTGGAGGATGTGTGTGATGCGCTCGATGTTGATGTTGTCAAAGAATCCCTGGATGTCAAAGAGAACCACAGACACGACTAGCTTGCATTTGACTGCAGCTTGGGCATAGTGAGTAAGGCACAAGGCTGCGTCCACAGCACTATGATAGTCCTGCGAGCCAAATTGAGAAGGGGGGAGGATGTCAAACGAGTGAGCATCAGAGAGGATGCACTTAGCAATGATTTTCTCAAGGATTTTCCTGCAGCACTCAAGGAGGCTGATGGGCCGGTAAGCCTTAGGTAGGCTGTAGTCCGGCTTAGAGGGCTTGGGGAGAACGACTACGGTTGCCTCTTTCCATGGATGGTGTCCAAGTGTGATCGCGGCGTTGAAAATCAAAAGGAACCGATCTGGGCGGGACGCAAAGGCCCACTTGAGGAGTTTGTAGTTGATCCTGCTAGGCCCAGGGGCGGACTTGTTGGAGGTCTTGCTAAGTGCTGCCACAACTTCGGCATGAGTGATAGGGGGAAGGTCCCAGATAGGAAGAGGTTCTGGGTCATCTGGTTGGAATGGGGAAACCTCAGGTCGGTCTGTGGTGAAGAAGCGGTGGCTAAGGGCGGCGCTCATTTGGGCTGGATCTTGTGAGACGGAGGAGGACGCAGTTAGGAGGGGGGGGATTCGCTTGATGGAGCGACCTTTGCACCAGGCGGCAGCTTCCCATAGATGCTTGGAGGTAGTGTGATGGAGGAAGTCATGCGACCATTCACGTTTCGCGGTAGCAATGGTATGGCAGAGTTGGCGGATAGCATCTTTTTGTGGTTGGCCCTTGGAGTGGTAGACGATGGAAAGGGCCGCTGCGCAATCTTGGTTCCACCAACGTACTCCACAAGGGTTGGGGGCACGTTTGGGGTAAAAGACTTTGGCAGAGGCAAAATCGATGTCTGTGTGAAGTTGATCGGCTGCTTCAATGAGGGAGGGGACATCAGAGATGTGAGGTGCAGGGAGCGGGCCAAAGAGTTTGGTCCAGGAGTCTACAAGGAGGTCATCGACCATATATCCTGAGAGGATGGGAGGGGGGGCAATGGCGATGGCCTCAGCTGGGTACCAGAGGAGTGATAGAGCTGCATGATCCGATGTGATCGAAGCGTTGAAGGAGATGAGGGGGGGGGAGATCTGCCCAGAGATTGCTGCTGCCTCATTGATGAGAGCAAGGTCAAGGACCAAGGGTCGGACCCCATCTCTGCTGCTATTCCATGTCGCAACAGACGGTGGATTCAGAAGCTTGAGGCCCTGGTTGTCAAACCAGTCAACGAGTTCCGAGGCCCATGGGGATACAGTACTGTAAGGGAAAGACCAGATGTGGGAGTGTGTATTGAAGTCTCCTAAGAGTAAAGTAGGAATCAACAGGTCAAGAGTAGACGAAAGGAGGTGATATAAGTTATGGTGATTGTCATCAGGTTTATGGTGGTAAATGTTGACAATGCGGAGGAGCTCATCCTCAAAAACAAAGTCCAGTACCATGGATTCGGGCGAAGAAATGGGGTGGGTAATGTGGTTAACAATGGAGAAGGTGCGTGCAAGGTCAAATTTGACATAAATTGCAACACGAACTGAGTTTGGGTCAGTAAAAGAGGGAAGGTAGCATTCCCACCTGTTATTGTTGGTTGTGCCTGGGATGCTAGTCCCGAGCAGGTCAGAGTTGGACCGGGCAGTTTGGACTGTCCCAATCCAAGGTTCTTGGATTACAAGGATGTCAGCAGTGGAGGTTTGTAGTAGGGTATGAGTCAGAAGACTCTGTCGATTCATGTTAATCGACGTGATTTGGATGGGTCATTCAGGCATTAGGCAAGGACTATATTAATGTGTCCAAGTTGATGTCTAGTTCGAATGCCCGAGCATGGGCTACACTGTGAGGGGGTAAGGAGGTGAGGTCAGCATGGGAGGCAGAGTGGAAATCAGAGGCATTGGCCCTGCCCCACTTGGCAATGTCCGCCAGAATAGCGGTGATCTGTGGGGGTGGGCTAAGGCGAGACGGTGGAGGTGGTGGTGGCGTGCCATTGACTTGAGCTGAGGGGGGTGGACGAAAGACAACCTGTTCATCGTTAGTAGGTTGAGACGGGGGAACAGGGATGAGAGAGGGAGTGGGAGCATCAACGACCATAGGTCGGGCAGTGTTCCCATTAGGGGACACTCCAGTGCAGTTGTTATCCCACCAGAACTTCTTATGTAGGGGGCAAGAGAGGTCATGGGCAAGATGCCCTGCTGCTGGGAGATGTGCAGCGCGGCAGTTGATGCACTGAGGGGCACATGAGCACTTGTGAGTGGTATGCGATTGGGATGTTGGGCAGCGGAATGCATGATCTTTGGCTGTGTGGCGGTTACCGCAGATGAAGCAGATGATAACATTTTTGGGCTGGTGGCAGCAGTCAGTGGAGTGGCCCAGTCTGTGGCATCGTTCACATTGGCGGACTAGAGGGAGAGAGTTGAAGAGTTTAGCAACGCACGGGGAACCAAAAAGGAAAAGCGGTGATGTGGTGAGACAGGCAAGGCGTGAGCCATCTTCGTCGAGAAAAGAGAAAATGATGGAAGACTGTGTCTTCTCTGGTTCAATAGTGGTTTTGAGCCACTTGGGGGGGTTAATCACTTGGAGGCCTTTGCAGGCTTCGTTGAGGGAGAGTTCAGCTACCAGATCATCTGACAAGGGGCAAGACCCTTTATCGTCAAGGACAACCGGTACTGAGTGGACAATGACATGCATGTAACCCCGTTGAGGGACAAGAGACGTGCTGGGCTGGAACGGGGAAAGAAGCACTGATCTTAGGTGGAGAACTGCATCATTAGAGGGTTGGCCAGCAAATGTAAGGACAAAGTTGGAGGAAAGTTGAGAGCTCCAGCAGCCACTAAGAAGAGTGACTGAGGGTTTGTTACCTTGGAACAACTGACGGATTGCCATTTGGAGGGAATGGACGATAGCGGCAGGATCCCCTTTCGGCCCACGAAGGGCTACGGTGGAGGGGTCCATAGTGATGGTGAACTTGGACGTAACGACGGGGCGGGGTTTGGGGTGTTGGGGTTGAGGAGCCAGAGGGGCGGCCTGGGCAGTAGAACTGGCAGCCTGAAGCATCGGGACAAAGCCCTGAGGCTCGGCCTGGAGTTGACGGAGGTAGGCATCGATGTACACCTTCTTACTCGCTGTGCAAACCCGGACGCGTGAGTTAAATCTAGTTTCAATGGCATTGATCAGTTGGTCCCAGGAGAGCCCATCAAGCTCAGCACAAGTGAGATCATGTGGCTTCTGGAGAGGGGTCATAATAGCCAGGGTGGCAGTGGTGCCTGCCTTGGGCTTGGAAGCTGCCACTGCCGCGAAGGACAGAGGTTTACCTTTGTCTCCTTTGCCCATGACAAACCAGGGTAAGGGGGGGTCATCATCTGAGGGACTGGGTGGTTGATCGGGGTCGGGAGTGGCAATTGGCAGCTGGGAAAGGGCATGGCCCAGGAGAAGAGGAGCGGAGCCATTAAGAGCATGGTCTGGCCATTTTTTAGCAGCTGTGGAGGAAAGGTTGTTGAGGTGGTAGTCACGGAACCTCCAAAACCGAGGAACGGTGGAGCGATCTAGGGACTGGTTGAAGGGCAGGTGTTCATAATCTACAAACAATTGGAAAATACCCGGGAGGGCACGGATGTCAGTCTTCTGACCATCAGTGAAAGCAGATGAGGGGGCAATACGAAAATGGTCTTTGTATAAAGACCTGAGGTAAGATACTGGCCAGTCGTCAACTGGTTCCGGGTAAGAAGAGGCGAACAGGTCATCCGGTAACATACTGTAGTCCTCAGTAGTGGGGACGTTGCTGTAGTCCCACATGGGGAGTTTGGAGTCATCCCATGGTTTGTTGAAGTCCTGGTCACCCAGCATGGGGCGATGGGAGTGGAGGGGCACCCAAATGCTGGCCGACGTGCCTGCCAGGCAAGATGGTAAGTACGGAGCTGCGGAGGGCTGCTCCAGCTTGTTAAGATGTGAGGAGATAGAGACAAGTTGAGATGACATCTGTGCAATGGCTGAAAGGACGGCCGAGGTCGCCAGATCAGTGGACGCTGCGGAGGCAGGTGGTCCAAGAGACTGGGGTGGTTGGGAAGAGGTCGCCGCTGAGTTGGGCGGGCCTGAGATCTCTAGGGCAGAGGGGTTAGAAGGGTACTCAACAGCGACAAGATTAGTCTTGTCGACATTCATCATGGTTTCCTCCCACAAGTTAGAGGGGGGGCCAACTGACACATTTATCGGCAGTGGCACAAGACATGATAGACCCAGAGCCGGCTCCTTCAGAGCACAGGTGGGAGGGAGTTCAGTGACAGAGGATGCGCGTGGAGTCGCCATGTTGGGGGACCGGCCTGAGGGGGCACGTGAATGAGAAGTGGATCTAGAATGGGGGAGAGGCTGCGATGTGGGGTCAACACGCTTCCTTGGTCGGTTAGTGCGGGCAACTGGTTGAGATGAGATGGAAGAAGAGGAAGAGGGAGTAGGAATAAGGCTGGAGTGAATGTTCTTTTTATGCTCCTCAACCTCAATTTTCAAAGCATGTTTGAAGGCAGAGATCTCAACTTCTGCTGCTTTGCAAAGTTCAGCCTTGTGTTTTTGTATGTCCGCCAAGGATTGTTTAGTATGTATTTCCAGTTGTTGCTCAAAGAAGGCACCGGCCTCCACCATGGCACAGGTTTGGGCAGCTTCTTTGGCTTTGAGGATCTCTTTGGTGGAAATCCTCTCAAGCTCCTTCCGGCATCGGTCCAAGTCAATTACCTGCTGTGCCTTGGCATCATCAAAGGCAGCGGTGGCCCAGGGTTCAAGGATCTCTGTGATAGTCATGTCAGCAAGGGTGGAGCGGAGTTGGGATTGGAGGTGTGTTCGTGTAGTTTGGACCCAGGCCTTGAAGCAAGGGTCAGCAGAGACCTCAAGGGCGTCTGCTCCAGTGTCAGTGAGGAACCGGATGAAGTCATTGCAAAGGCGTCCTGATTGATCAAGGCGCCAGGCCTCGGCCTCCTGGTGGAGGGTGCGAATAG
>Ga0307510_10011803_pt1 | contig 10365 bp, 13 predicted proteins | sample 12_EM_MG_FD_207224 | JGI IMG/M metagenome (GOLD analysis project Ga0307510, IMG submission 207224) | Populus trichocarpa ectomycorrhiza microbial communities from riparian zone in the Pacific Northwest, United States - 12_EM | ecosystem: Host-associated > Plants > Roots > Unclassified | place...
TTCGAGGGCGCGCACAAGGTGGGCTATCCCATCGTCATCCGGCCCTCCTATGTGCTGGGCGGCCGGGCCATGGAGATCGTCCGCGACGACGAGCAGCTCGAACGCTACATCCGCCACGCGGTGCAAGTCAGTGGTGACTCGCCAGTCCTCATTGATCAGTACCTCTCCCGCGCCACCGAGGTGGACGTGGACGCGCTCTGCGACGACACCGGCGCGGTGTTCGTCGCCGGGGTCATGGAGCATATCGAGGAGGCCGGCGTGCACTCGGGCGACAGCGCCTGTTCCATGCCGCCCTTCTCGCTGAAGCCCGAGACCATCGCCGAGCTGAAGGTGCAGACCGAGAAGATGGCGCGCGCGCTCAAGGTGCGCGGCCTGATGAACGTGCAGTTCGCCATCGAGGAGCCGCACTCCGACAATCCGCGGATCTTCGTGCTTGAAGTGAACCCGCGGGCCAGCCGCACCGTGCCCTTCGTCGCCAAGACCATCGGCCGGCCGGTCGCGGCGATCGCGGCCAAGCTGATGGCCGGCAAGCCGCTCTCGGACTTCGACCTGGTGGACAAGCCCTACGACCACATCGCGGTGAAGGAAGCGGTCTTCCCGTTCGCCCGGTTCGCCGGCGTCGACACGGTGCTGGGTCCCGAGATGCGCTCCACCGGCGAGGTCATGGGCCTGGACTGGGTGCGCCCCGGCGAGACCCTGGCGCCGGCCTTCGCGCGGGCCTTCGCCAAGAGCCAGCTCGGCGGAGGCACCATCCTACCCAAGTCCGGCTCGGTCTTCGTGTCGGTGAAGGACGCCGACAAGCCCTGGATCATCGAGCCCGTGCGCCTGCTGCTGGGCCAAGGGTTCAAGGTGCTGGCCACGGGCGGCACGGCCACCTTCCTGGAGGCCGAGGGCCTGAAGGTGACGCATGTGAAGAAGGTTCTGGAAGGCCGGCCGCACATCGTCGACGCCATGAAGAACGGCGAGGTGCAGCTGGTCTTCAACACCACCGAGGGCAAGCAGTCGCTGGCCGACAGCTTCGAATTGCGCCGCACCGCCCTGATGATGAAGACGCCGTATTACACGACGGCCGCCGGCGCCCTGGCCGCGGCCCAGGCGATCATCGCGACGGTGGAAGACAGCCTCGAAGTCCGCCCCCTGCAGAGCTACGCCTGAGCGCGCTCAGGCCGGCTTGCGCAGGACGGCGGCCCTAAGACCGCCCCGCAAGTCGCCCAAAGCATCGTGTCGCGAGAGTCACGCTCGCCTCAGAAGCGAACTTCGGATCACGCTTTTGATTGACCGATACGGTATCGGGGCGCAGATTCCGTCACAGAAGCCTGACTGATGCGGGCACATGGGCGCGCTCCGGCGACCCCGAACGAGTAGCCGGAACGACGCCAATGGCGTCTGCCGCAGTCTGGCGGGGGGCAACAACCCCCAGCAGATTGGGAGGCAGATTTATGCACTCAGATCACCACGACCTCCGCCACCATAAAAACCGGCATCTCGCAGAGCGCTTCGAGGGGATGCTTGGCTACATCATGATCGGAGCGATCGTTCTTCTGGCCATCGGCATGGTCTACGGGATCATGACGACGGACAACACGCCGAGCTGGATGCGCTAGCGCGCCAGCAGGGACGTCATAGTCGGCCGGTCGCCTAAAGCGGTCGGCCGAGCACTAGGTCGTCGTAGACGGTCGAGCCGATGGCGACGGTCTTGTGGCCGGCCTCGGTGAAGCCATGGCGGGCGTAGAACGCCAGGGCGCGGCGGTTTTCGCCATACACGCCCAGCAGCAAGCGGCTCGCGCTTGTCTTAGCGGCGGCCTCAAGCGCCGTGTCCATCAACCGCCGACCAACACCCAATCCTTCGAAGCGGTGCAGCAGGTAGATCCGCTTCAGCTCCATGTCCCTGACCGTGGTCTCGATGGGCAGGTCGACCGGACCCAGCACCGCATAGCCGACCGGCGCCCCGCCCTCGACCTCGGCCAGCCACAGCCGATAGCCGGGGGTCTTGAGCCAGGCGGCGTAGCGCGGCTCGCCATGCTCGATGTCGCAGTGGTGGAGGAGATCGGCCCGTTCTAGGGTTCCGGCATAGGTCTCGAGGAAGGTCGCCTTGCCCACCAGCGCCAGGGCGCGCTCGTCGCCGGCCACGCACGCCCGGATCGTCACATTCATTGATGCGCCCTCATTAGGTAGGGCCTAGCACGAAAGGCTGGTCCCCCAAGGTCTGGTGGCGGCCTCGTAGCCGGGTTAGGCGTGAACGCCGATAACATAAGAGAGAGAGGACACGAGATGACGGGTCGGGTCGAAGGCAGGGTGGCGCTGGTCACGGGCGGAGCGAGCGGCATCGGCCGCGGCTGTGCCGAGCGGCTGGCCGAGGAAGGCGCGGTGGTGGTGGTCACCGACCTGCAGGACGACAAGGGCGGCGAGACCGTCGCAGGCATCGTCAAGGCCGGCGGCAAGGCCGAATACTTCCATCACGACGTCACCGACGAGGCCGCCTGGGAGAGCGTGGTCGCCCAGGTGAAGACGAGCTTCGGGCGGCTGGACATCCTGGTGAACAACGCCGGCATCGCGATCGGCGGCCCGATCCTGGACATGACGCTCGCCGACTGGCGCCGGCAGACCGCGGTCAACCTCGACGGCGTCTTCCTGGGCGTGAAGTATTCCCTGCCGCTGATGCGCGCCTCCGGCGACGGCGGCAGCATCATAAACATGTCGTCGGTGGCGGGCCTGAAGGGGACCGCCGGCCTCGCGGGCTATGGCGCCACCAAGGGCGGGGTGCGGCTCTTCACCAAGGCCGTCGCCATGGAGTGCGCCAACGCCAAGGACGGCATCCGCGTGAACTCGGTGCATCCGGGCCTGATCGAGACTCCGATCTGGCTGACGGCGGGCCAGATGCTGAACCCGCTGGCCAACGCCCCGCCGGACCTCGACGCCATGTCGGCGCTCGCTGTGCCGCTGGGCGTCAAGGGCTGGCCGCTCGACATCGCCAACGGCGTGCTCTGGCTGGCCTCGGACGAGAGCCGCTACGTGACCGGCCAAGAGCTGGTGATCGACGGCGGGCTCACCGTCCGCTAGCAACACCCGATGACCGCAACCTTGAACGTCATCTTCGGCCCCTGCGGTGCGGGGAAGACCACCTACGCCCACACGTTTGCAAAGCGCGAACGCGCGGTGGCCTTCATCCTCGACGACTGGATGGCCAGGATGTTCGGCCCCGACATGCCGCAGCCGCTGCAGTACGACTGGATGATCGAACGGGTCGGCCGCTGCGAGGCGCAGATCTGGTCGGTGGCCGCGGGCGTCATCGCGGCGGGGACCTCGGTGATCCTCGACATCGGCCTGATGCGCCAGAACGACCGCACCCGCGTGCGCGACATCGCCGAGGCCACCGGCCTGGCCCTGCAGTTCCACTTTGTGGACGCGCCGCAGGAGATCCGTCGCGCCCGCGTGGAATCGCGCAACGTCATCCGCGGCGAGAGCTTCGCCATCGACGTGCCGCCGGACATGTTCGACTTCATCGAGGGCGTCTACGAGGCGCCGGAGCCCGACGAGCTGGTCGGCGCGGTGATCAGCCGGAGCGACTGAGCGGCGACGGGCTCACTTGCTCCCGCCGCTGGCCGCGGGCGCCGCAGCGGCCGCCCGCTCCTCCTCCCGCGCGCCGGCCAGGATGTTCGGCAGCGAGTAGTTCCCCTCGTGGCAGGCGTATTCGTAGATCGGACCCTTGGCGGCGCGCAGGGGCATCTGGGCGCGCCACGGCTGCTTGAAATAGGCTGGATCCTCCACCGTGAATTCGTAAAGGATTTGGTCCTTGGCGGTGCGGGTGAACCGCTCGGTGAGCTTGCTCGTCTCGGAATAGGCGAAACCGCCGCCCAGGCTGCCGACGCTGAGCCCCTTGGGGAAGTTGGTGGTCTCGACGACCAGGGTCTGGCCTTCCCACCGGCCGATCGAGTCGCCCATCCAGGGCCGGATGTCCTGGGGCAAGTGGGCGCGCTCGCCCATGCGGATGATCCGAGCGTCGTGGTTCATCTCGACGCTGATGACGACGTAGTCCCGGGTCTGGACGATCTGATAGTGGGCGTTGAAGCCGGTGTTCATCATCGGCGGGCCTTCCGGCGAGCCGATGCCGACCAGGCAGCGCTCCTCGTTCGGCCGCCCCTCGGGCCCATCGTAGGTCTCCTTGTTGGCGGCGCGCGCGGCCTTCTTGCCCTCGTCGGTGAACGGGATGCGGCCGTCGGCGGGCTCGACGATCCACGACGAGCGGAGCTGGCCGCCGATGCGGGCCAGGTGCAGGTCCATCTCCAGGAAGTCGGCCTGCGGAACCTGCTTGACCACCGGTGGGGCCGGCAGGTTCGGGTCGATCGGGGCCTCGGAGATGATGTCGCCGGCGAACTTCCTGAACCCGGCCAGCATCATGGCCGCTTCCTTGTCGGTGGCGATCAGGCCTTTGAAGATCGGCGGACGCTGCAGGAAGGTCAGCGAGGAATTGGTCCAGATGCCCTCGAGGTCCGGGGCGCCCGAACGGGTGCGCGGCGGGTGATAGGGCCCGGCGTCGGCGGCCCCGGCGGCAAGCGTGAGGGCGGCGATCAGGCACGGCATGAGACGCATGATCAGGCTCCTTGGTTCACGAAGAAGAGGTTGCCGGCCTGGCGGTGCAGCCGTCCGCCCTTGCGGGCGAAGAGCGCCACCTTGCCGGAGACCATGCCCACGCTGGCGCCGGCGATGTGGGCCACCAGCGCGGCGAAGGCGAGCGCGTGGAGCAGCCACGGGACTGAGGCGTCGATGTGAAGGTGCATGGCTCCCTCAGGGGTGCGGGGTTGAGCCGGGCGAGCGCGCAGGACTCCAGGCGGCAGCGGTCACGCGGCGTCCTCAGGTCGGCGATCAGGGGTGGATCAGGTCAGATCGGTTCGCGTCGTCGTCGCAACCAGACGGCGGCGGCCAGCAGGGCGGCGGCGACGGCGAGCCCAACCCAGATGTCGGGCGAACTGAGGGTGTCGATCGGGTGGACCTGTCGGAAGTTGCTGATGGGCGCCGTGCCCTCGCCTTCGACGCTGAAGGCCTGGCCGAAGCCGCCGAGGAACCGCTCCATCACGAAATGACCCACGTGGCCGGTGTGGAAGGCGCCGTATTCGATGACGGCGGGCGCCACGAACGGCGCCAGGGCCCACAGCATCGGCATCCGCTTGGCCCAGCCGGAGACCAGGATGAACCAGGCGAAGACCGGCGCCTGCCAGAGCGCATTCACAAGGAGGCCGTAAGGCAGCATGAACCACATCAGGCCAAGGTCCACATGGCTCCAGAGCACGGTCGGGTCGATACCGTTCACCAGGGTGACGATGGTGCTCCAGACGAGGATCAGCAGCTGGGTCGCGAAGATGATCGCGACGGTCACGACAGGGATCGCCCCCATCGGGATCGCGGCCTTGGAGAGCACCGTCATGACGTCCGACACCGGCAGCGACTTCCAGAAGAGGATGCTGCGGTCGCGTCGTTCGCCCTGCAGGGCTGAGAGGCTGTAGAATATCGCCACGAAAAAGCTGGCCAGCAGGATCGCGGCGGCGGCGAAGCTGTAAGGGCCCATCAGGTGGCCGCTTCGGCTGAGGTCGCCGGCCGCGATGGCGCGCAGCGCGTGCGGCAGGGTGAACGAACTCAGCAGGATGCCGATCAGGCCGAACGCGGCCATGGCCAGCGGCGCCATATAGACTGAGCGGTTTTCCCAGAGCTCCCGGCGCACCGACCAGTAGAAGAGCCTGCGCCAGGGGTAGGCGGCGGGCGCGGCTTCCGGCGCGGCGGCGGCGGGTTCGTTGGCGGGCGCGTTCATAGCTGGCCTCCCGCACGGCTCATTCGGGCGACGAAGACGTCGGCCAGGCTGGGCGTGCGCACCTCGCCGAGCGGGGCCAGGCGGGCGCGCTCGACGCCTTCGTAGATCAGGAAGCTGCGGTCGAAGACCGTGCGCTCGTGGATCGGGCGCAGGGCGCGCGCCGCGGCCAGGTTCTCGGCGCTGGTGGAGAGCTCGAAATAGCGGGCTTCGAGGTCTTCCATGCTGGCGGCCAGCACCGCGCGGCCACGGTCGATGAAGACCACGTCGGTGAGGATGTGTTGGATCTCCTCCACCTGGTGGGTGGTGACAACGATGGTGCGGCTGCGGTCGAAATAGTCGTTCAGCAGGGTGTCGTAGAACGACTTCCGGAAGAGCAGGTCGAGGCCGAGCGTCGGCTCGTCCAGCACCAGGAGCTTGGCGTCGATGGCCATGATCAGGGCCAGGTGCAGCTGGGTGACCATGCCCTTGGAGAGCTCGCGAACCCGGCTCGTGGATTTGATGGTTGTGCGGGCCAGGAACCCCTCGGCCTTGGCGCGGTCGAAGCGCGGATGGACGCCCTCCACATAGTCGACCGCCTGATGCACCCGCATCCAGCGCGGCAGGACCGCCACGTCGGCGATGAAGCAGACATCGCGCATCAGCTCATCGCGCTCGGTCCAGGGATTGCGGCCCAGCACCCGCAGGTCGCCCTGGTATTCGGTGAGGCCGAGCATGGCGTTGAGCGCGGTGCTCTTGCCGGCGCCGTTGGGCCCGATGAGGCCCAGGATGCGGCCTTCCTCGACGCGCAGGTCGAGACCGTCCAGGGCGACGGACGAGCCGTAGGATTTGCGGAGACCGCGGGCTTCGATGCAGGACATGCGCTCAGCCCTCCTTACGGGGTTTGGCGGGGCCGCCCAGCAGTTCCTGGGTCAGACCCAGCCGCTGGATGGTGGCGTGGATCTCGGGCCACTGCTCGGAGAGGAAGCGTTCGCGTTCGGCCTTGAGCAGCAGGTCCCGGGCGCCGCGGTTGACGAACATGCCCAGTCCCCGGCGCTTCTCGACCAGCCCGTCGTCGACGAGCTGCTGATAGGACTTCAGCACCGTCAGCGGATTGACCCGCGACTCGGTCGCCACGTTGCGCACCGACGGCAACGGATCGCCCTCGTTCAGCACGCCGTCCAGGATCATCGCAACCACCCGGTCGCGAAGCTGGCGGTAGATCGGCTGACTGTCGTTCCACTCACGATCCATAGGTCTTTCCGGATAGCCCTTGCGAGCGAGTCGCGCGCGGTCCCGCTGGGGGATTCCCTCCGCTCACGACGCTCGTCGGCCCCAATTGCAGAAACGGCCCCACGCATTCGCCCGGTCACTTCGATGGCTTCAAACACCGGACCGTCAGGCTGATCCCAGCGATCTAGTGTTATAGATAACTATAACACCAATCTCGGCGCAAGCTTTTTCTGAATCCGCCCTGGGGCTTTCCGAGAACCTCCATTCGATGCCACTGTCCGTTGTAGGAGGGGTGGGCGTCATGGGCAGGCGGATCGAAGCGTTTGTGGTCGGGGTGTTGAGCGCGGGCGTCGCCTGCGCCGGCGTTGCGCATGGCGCCGAGCGCTTTCCGACCCTGACCCCCGACCAGATGACCGCCCAGCAGCGCCAGGTGGCGGAGGCCATCCAGTCGGGACCGCGCAAGTCGCTGGGCGGACCGTTCAACGCCTGGCTGCGCAGCCCCGTGCTGGCCGAACGGCTACAGAAGGTCGGCGAGTACCTGCGGTTCAATTCCAGCATCCCGCCGCGGCTCAACGAGTTCGCCATCCTGATCACCGCGCGGGCGTGGGACGCCAACTTTGAGTGGTACGCCCACTATCCGCTGGCGCTGAAGGCCGGGCTGAGGCCCGCGATCGCCGCGGACCTGGCCAAGGGCAAGCGGCCCGCCGGCATGGCCGCCGACGAAACCGCGGTCTACGACTTCGTCACCGAGCTGCGCGGCGAACGGAAAGTCGGTGACGCGACCTATGGCGCCGCCCAGAAGCTGCTGGGCGACCAGGGCGTCGTCGATCTGATCGCGCTCAGCGGCTACTACGATCTCGTCTCCATGACCCTGCAGACTGCGCAGGTCCCCGCGCCGGAGGACGGCGCGCTTCCCCTGCCCATCCGGGAGAACCGCCGATGAAGGCCTATATGTTCACCGACCAGGGGCCCGCGATCCGCGAGACTCCGAAGCTGCCGCCCAAGGCCAATCAGGTCTCGGTGAAGGTGGCGGCCAGCGCGCTGAACCGCGTCGACCTGGTGATGGCGCAGGGCGCGCCGCACGGCTCACGCGGCGGCGTCGGCACGGTGCTGGGTTCGGAGTGGGCCGGCGAGATCGTCGAGGTCGGTCCCGGCGTCACCGATTTCACCGTCGGCGACCGGGTGATGGGCGCCACCGGCAGCGCCTTTGCCGACTACGTCACCGCCCACACCGCCAATGTCCTCAAGATCCCCGATCCGAACATGGGCTACGAGACCGCGGCCTGTTTCCCGATCGCGCTCCGCACCATGCACAACGCCATCGTCACCGCGGGCCAGTTCGAGGCCGGCCAGACCGTGCTGATCCAGGGCGCCAGCAGCGGCGTGGGGCTGCTCGGCATGCAGATCGCCAAGGTGCTGGGCGCCAAGACCGTGGTCGGATCCTCCACCGACCCGGGGCGGCGCGGGCGGCTGGGCGAGTTCGGCTGCGACAAGGCCATCGATTCCGGCGACCTGGGCTGGCCGGAGCAGGTGTTGGAATTCACCCAGGGCCAGGGCGTCGACCTGGTGGTCGACCAGGTCTCGGGCCTGCTGGTCAACGGCAACATGCGCGCCACCAAGGTCAAGGGCCGGGTGGTCAATGTCGGGCGCCTCGGCGGCCAGCGGGCGGAGTTCAACGCCGACCTGCATGCGTTGCGCCAGATCACCTATGTCGGCGTCACCTTCCGTACACGGACGCTGGAGGAGATCGGCAAGATCAACAAGCTGATGGTCGACGACCTCTGGGAAGCGTTCAGCGCCGGCAAGCTCGCCATCCCCATCGACAGCGCCTTCCCCTTCGCCGAGGTCGACCAGGCGCTCGGCCGCATGCAGCGCAACCAGCACTTCGGCAAGATCGTCCTTCGGCATTAAGGTGAGGAACTTTAGCCACGGAAAACACGGAAAGAGCGCGGAAGGCGCTTGGTCCTGATAGGCCCGCGTAAGCGGGCAATTCCCGTTTCAACCGCCAAGGCGCCAAGAGATCGTTCTGGTTGATGCGCGCCGCACACACAGGCGCCTTGGCGATCTTGGTGGTCTTGGTGGTTCAATCCTTGCGGCGCAGCAGGGGCAAGGACGCCCGCTCGCGCAGGCGGGGCGAAGCCGCCACGCGTCCGTGCGCTTTCCGTGTTTTCCGTGGCTCCCAATTCGCTTCGCGACGCGAGCTACCCCGCCGGGAACAGCGCCACGGGCCAGGTGGCGTCGGCAGCGCGCTGATAGGCTTCGCGGGCGGTCAGGCGGGCGTAGTAGTCGAGCAGCGTCGGCTCCTCCGGCAGCACCTTGCGGTGCATCAGGAACGAGATCGCCCCGCCCAGCACCACGTCGGCGCCGCTGAACCGGTCGCCCAGCAGGTATTTGCCGCCGGTAAGCGCGCCCTTCAGCACGCCCACCATGTCGTCGAAGGTCCCGAAGCTGAAGTTGTAGCCCGGCAGATCGATCTTTGCCTCGTGCAGCGAGGCCACGGGGTCGACCACGGCGGTCGAGAACACGATCCATTTCAGATAGGCGCCACGGCGCGGATCCTCGATGCGCGGCGCGAGCGTCCCGTAGCCGTAGCGGTCGGCGAGATAGATCGCGATGGCCGGGTTCTCGCTCACCACCACCGGGCCGTCGGTGAGGGTCGGCACCTTCCCTGCGGGGTTCAGCTTCAGATAGTCGGGGTGCTTCTGCTCGCCCTTGCGGATGTCGACGACCTTGACGTCAAACGGCACGCCAAGCTCCTCCAGCATCCAGTAGGCCATGAAGGCCCGGCTGGCCGGGGAGTGGTAGAGCGTGATCCCGCGCTTGGCCGCCATCGCGTCAATCTCCTAGACCGGCCCCTAAGCTAGGGTGGCGCCACCCGCGCCGCCACCTCGATGAACGTCTAGCGGCGGGGTTTGCGCGGCTTCGGCGCGCGGGCGGCGGTGGCCGCGTCCAGCGCGCGGCGGGCCCAGGCGCAGGCGGCCTGCGGATCGTCGAGGGCGTCTTCCGGCAGCGACCAGTAGCTCGACTGTTCCGGCGCGCCGGCGCGCGGCGCCCTGCTGTAGACCCAGGGGAGCGAGCCCTCACCGGCGAGGTCGGCCTTCAGCGCCTCGTCGACCTTCAGATAGATCACGTCGTCGTCGATCAGGGCGAACATGACGTCGCCCCCATAGACCCCCGCCCCGCCGAACATCCGGCGCACCCCGACCGGTCCCAGCCCTGCGAACAGCTCGGTCGCGAACGCGAGCTGCTGCGCCGAGACCCCCTTCAGACCGCCATCGGTGGATGAAACCATGGCCGCAATCCTGCCACGGCGGCCTGCTTGACACTATGCGAACCGCGGAGTTCCTCAATTC
>Ga0307510_10011804_pt1 | contig 10364 bp, 8 predicted proteins | sample 12_EM_MG_FD_207224 | JGI IMG/M metagenome (GOLD analysis project Ga0307510, IMG submission 207224) | Populus trichocarpa ectomycorrhiza microbial communities from riparian zone in the Pacific Northwest, United States - 12_EM | ecosystem: Host-associated > Plants > Roots > Unclassified | place...
TGATGAGGTATCTCCTTTTTTTTTACTGAGTTTAGTGCTCAAGGCGGATCCTCAAGAGCTTGAAAATGGCAGCATGTTTGCGATTTACTGAGTTTACTGAAAATTTGGATAGTTTTCATGGGCTCTCGTGATACTTTTTAGTGATTTGATTTGGGCAACTTTCATGGTGTTTTGGTCCTTTTGGATCTGTCATATTTAGTACCTTTACTTGAGATAGGTGAACCAATTGGCCTTCATTTGTTGGACATTTAATTGGTTCTCTTTATCATGCTACAGTGGTTTTGTCAGTTAAATCTTTATTTCATTGGTTATTAATAGCCCTGAAGAATGCTCCAATATTTGTTTATTTCCAAAGAATTCATCTAAATGCTAACATGTTTGTTCTTCTCAGGAGGTCTTTGACCGTTGATCACTCTACATAGTAGCATTTGTTGCACGGAACCTCCTGTGGTATCCTGAAATAGCTAGATGGGTTCTAGGTTCCCATCTCATCAACTCAGCAATGGCCTTTATGTATCAGGCCGGCCAGAACAGCCTAAGGAAAGGGCTCCAACAATGAGCTCAGTGGCCATGCCATATACTGGTGGTGATATTAAAAAGTCCGGAGAGTTGGGGAAAATGTTTGATATTCCTGTGGATGGCTCAAAGTCTAGGAAATCTGGACCGATAACCGGGGCTCCTTCAAGGACTGGATCATTTGGAGGTGCCGCTTCACATTCAGGACCAATTATGCCTAATGCAGCTGCTCGGGCTGCTTATACTACATCAGGTGCCATGTCTTCTGGAGGAACTGGTTCAGCTTCATTAAAAAAATCAAATTCTGGACCCCTAAATAAACATGGAGAGCCAGTAAAGAAGTTATCTGGCCCTCAGTCAGGTGGAGTGACACCTTCTGGCCGCCAAAACTCTGGTCCCATTCCACCTGTTCTTCCTACTACTGGTCTGATTACATCTGGTCCTATATCTTCAGGCCCTTTGAATTCATCTGGGGCACCTCGGAAGGTATCTGGTCCCTTAGAATCTATGGGTTCAATGAAAATTCCAGGCTCAGCTATTCTTCATAACCAGGCCGTGACTGTTCTTAGCCAAGATGATGACTTTTCCTTCAGAAAGACCTTCCCAAAGCTAATCTTGTGGTCATTGATTCTGCTTTTTTTAATGGGTTTCATTGCTGGTGGTTTTATCCTTGCAGCAGTCCATAATGCCATTCTCTTAATTGTTGTTGTGGTTCTTTTTGGTGCTGTTACTTCATTGTTCATATGGAATACCTGTTTTGGGAGAAAAGCTATCATGGCTTACATTGCTCGTTACCCAGATGCTGAGCTACGAAATGCCAAAAATGGGCAATTTGTGAAGATCTCTGGGGTATGTATTTTCTTTTCTAAAATTTATTTCTGTATGTCAAGCTTGTCACTGTCTTGGTGAATTTATTTTAACTAGGGTTTTTTCCTCACTGTACTTGTTTGTAAGTTGCAATGCAGATTTCAGCATAACATGAATTATCACTAATGTATTCAAAATGTAATGAAGAGATTGTGTTAGTTCTATGAATAGGATTTGAAAACGAAAGCTAATCTTCCTTCAAAATAAATTCAGAACCAAAATTAGATAAATAAAATGGCAGCGGGCAGTAATTGGAAGCGAAAATATAACTCACCAAATTCTGTTTTAGCTTTATTTAAAGCTGAACTTCGAGCATCTGTGTTTGTGGGCGCACTCATGCGTGCACTCATATTGTATAATCACTAGCAGTGTATCATTAACTGCTCAGCCACCGTTGCATTGGTTTATAAGCTATGGATCTGTGTACCACGGTGCATGCCAGATCTTGTATACCTACATCTTATAAATTGTCATGAATCCATATTGGAAGAAAGATATTGTTCTGGGAGGATTGGGCAGATGAGGGTTAATACATCTTATAAACGGATCTGTTGTTTTTAATTGATGGGGATGTGATTTCTTTACAATGCATGTCGTCCAATTCATTGAAGGCACTGCTTATGCTGTTTTAGTCATTGATTTCACTTGTTTAAGCTCTAGTAATTCATATAAACTGCTATATTGTATTTTTGAAGGTGGTCACCTGCGGTAACGTGCCCCTGGAGTCATCCTTCCAAAGAATTCCTAGATGTGTATATACCTCCACAAGTTTGTATGAGTACAGAGGATGGGATTCAAAAGCAGCCAACCCAACTCATCGTCGTTTCAGTTGGGGACTCAGATCATTAGAAGTGAGTGATTGAATGATTAGATAAATTTCAATGGATTATAGTGTTTGCAAGTATTTTGCATATATTAGGTTTCTGGGAGAATTTTGTCAACAATCAGTATTTACTGGAAAGAGATACTTCTGTCATTTTAAATTTCATGAAGACCTGGGAAATATCTTAAACGCTTCGCCTCATGTGTATAGATGAATTGGTGATTGCTACATATTGTCTCTACTTGGGGAGCTAGTTACCATGAATACTATCTATAGTTTTCAATTTTCTGGGCAATGTCCTACCCTCTCATTGTTGTCAATAACATCTTTTCTGCTATTCATGTTCAGTTGTTTTGTTTGTTTTATCTTGGTTCCTTGGACTGCTTGTTATAAATGCCAAGTTGATGAAAGGTGCCCATTCATGTCATTGTCAACAGAACGATGTGCCCATTGATTATAAATAATTATTGGGTTTTGAGTTTTTTTCATTTCTTAATGGAAGTTCTGTAAAACCTATTTGACAGAGGCGTGCTGTTGACTTCTACATTTCTGATTTTCAATCTGGATTGAGAGCATTGGTTAAAACTGGCTATGGAGCGAGGGTGACTCCTTATGTTGATGACTCCCTTGTCATTGATGTCAACCCGGGTACTGAAGAGTTGTCTCCAGAGTTCATCAAATGGTTGGGAGAAAGAAATCTTTCAAGCGATGATCGTATTATGCGAATGAAAGAAGGGTAAATGCTTTCTTTTGTTGATAATGTTGCTTTCAGCATAGGTTTTGGTCTATGCAAATTTATGTGCCGGTACAAAACTGTCTGTTTTTTGTTTTTCCTCTTTACCTTTGCAATAATGATCTTCTGGGACACACCTAGTCGCATTTAAGAATATGTTTTCTTCTTAGACTGCTTGTGAAATTAGGAGGGGAAGAGAGAAATGCAATCTGAGAGGCAAAGGAAGGCAGTACTCTCACTTGCTTGGATTTGTAAGGAGGGGAGTGGGAGTTAAATGATCTTTTGTTTGGTTAGAAGAGGGGAGGGGAGCTGATTATTATAACTTATAAGGTAAATTATACCCTTGAACATTTATCTATAACAGTACATAATAGGGCTTTACAGTCCAAAAATCGTAGTTATTGTTTTACCCTCGATCATAGATGATAGCTATTTCATGTGAATAAAAGCAAATGCCTGGACCAGAAGTGATTCAAGACATTTATATTCTGTATCATTCAGGTCTTAATATTCAGCAAACAGAAGATTATCGATTATGGTGTAAAACTCAATTGGTATAAAATCACAACAAGAAACAATGAAATATGAGGTTTTTTCTTTCTGTATTTGTGACTTCGTTGGTTAACAACAATCAGGCCTTCCTTTTCTTCTTTTTTTCCGGAGTGGTCAGCCGGGTACAGTCTTATTGTGTTGTGGTGGTTGAGTTGGATTAGCTGAACCTGTTTATAATAGGTCCATAAAAATTGCCTTCTGGTCCACGTTTTTTCTTGGCAAGTTGAACAAGTTTGTTTGATTTGGATTGGTAATTTTCTTGTCCCCAGAACATCACATATTCTAGCATTATTGTCTGCTATAATATTAGTTGCTATCTCTAACGCCTTTGATGAGTTGCACGCAAACTTAGAATAACTGCAAATGCTTTATGTGTAGGTATATCAAAGAAGGAAGCACAGTTAGTGTTATGGGAGTTGTTCAAAGGAATGAAAATGTACTTATGATTGTCCCTCCCCCTGAGCCTATCACGAGTGGGTGCCAGTGGACCAAATGTATCTTTCCGGCTAGCCTCGAGGGTATTGTTTTGAGATGCGAAGACACTTCAAAGAATGATGTCATACCTGTGTAATATCATGTGCTGTAGGCTCACTTTGCTATTCCCTTTTTCTTTTTCCCTATATAAATATCTATATCGATAGTGGTGGAAGTGATATGGTGCTGGCACTGATGATTACTGGTGATGGAGATAGGCAGGCAGTGTATTCTTCTTCTTCTTCAAATTCACTTGGTGTATAGTTTAAGTGTTTGGTGCCATCTTTTATTTTATTTTATTTTTCATTTTTTAATCTAGGGCTTGAAGGTTGTGATATGGGGGGGTGGCTATGATATTGCAGAGAATTTTACATGTTCGGGGGGATTGAGATTATGTAAAATAGAAAGAAAAATGTTGTGAGATATCAGTATGTCGTCTCAAAGCAGAGATTACTTTGTCGTGAATCATATCAATGGAGCTTGTTGATGACACTTTTTTCGAGCAGTTTAATGTTTACAAATCCTAGTCTTGGATAATTTGCATGTATAATACAAGATGTTTTTTAAAAAGTATTTTTTTTTTTTGCAGGAAAATATATTGAAATGATTATTTTCAGTGTTTTTTATTTTTGTTTTGAGATGAATTGTTGATTTGGGGCTAAACTCAAGTTAGGTTAGGGAAAAAAACCTAGATTTATTTTAACAACTTTGCCTTGGTTTTAGATTAATTTTTTTTTTTAAAAAAAACTTGGATTGAGCGGCAACTTGAGTCTTGGACTGGATCAGTCATTTCTTGTAGCTATGTGTACTTCAAGCAGTAATATAAACTTGGAGAAACCTCAATTTGCTCCTCAATCTATGTACTCATTCTCAATTGTGTCCCAATTTTATCAATTAGGCTCAACATGTTTTCCACGGTTCTAAACCGAGTCCTTTCATCAATTTTTTGCTAGTGTTTTCCTTTATAAATTGCACATGCAATGAAACAGCATCATTTTGAAGAAAATTTGACCAAAAAAGTTGATGAACAATGACAGATGGACCTAGTCGAGAACTGTCTGAAACATTTGGGACCAAATTAAGTTGAGGTTTCCCTGTGATCTTCTTTTAACACTCTTGTTTTTGGCTATGTAGACCAACAAGCACTTCTATAAAAAGCACGTTAAGGGAGTGTAACCATGCCAGTGCTTGATAGAGTTGAGGGCAGGCCTGTTCCCTGCAACCGGGGAAGGCTTCTGAGGTTTTTTTACTGTATTCTATAGATGTCTTGATTGCTCCACAGAAATGCAGTAATTTTTTATATATAAAATTTCAAAAATTATTGTTGAACATGTACATGATTTCCAATGTCTGATTTTTCTCATGTCATGTTCGTCTTCCTGGTCACTCAAACCAAGATCAGCAAGCAACTCTTCTAGTGGAATAGAAGGCATCTTCCCCATAAGTAGCCATAGAAGCTATCTCTGAAGGCTGATAGTCTCTCTCATGATAGAGTGGTATATTGAACCTCATGTCAGGGTTCTCCTCCAGATCCCTCGCATTGTTCATACTCTGAATTCATCTTCTCTTGGTCAAATCTACCTTAGGAATCACCAACTTCCATGTTGAGGGACCTCAGCTTCCAAGAACGAGGCTTCCCGCATTTTCTCTGCCCCTTCTCTTCGTAGCTCCTTTATTAAAATTGCTTTTGGAAGGAATAAGGCCTCGTGCTTATCCATTTCAGCATCATTACAAACAATTAGACCAAGAGCATTAGCATGATGTTGATATATTGTTGAGGGTAACAAGTGTGAGAGGAGCCTAATTGAAACCATCACAAAAGATAGAAGACATAATTGTAGTTTTCCCTTTTTAATTTTCTTTTCTTCCTTCCTTGCACTCTCACTTAAAAAACCAAATATAAAAAGGAACCGACATTCGGATACCTATCCGAATCTGTCCCTGTCTCTCAAGATCTCTGCTGTCTTGAGAAAGATCTCCATACAATCTCTACACCCATAATTTCCCTCTTCACCTTCTCCGTTAAGCTTATTATCCACTAGAGCTATATGTATGTGCACATATAAATATACAGAGGGCGATGGTAAGGTCATCAGGGAAGCAAAAATCAACAAAACTGGTGATACTTTGTGTGGTTTTATTAGGGTTTGGCCTGATTGCTGATTATCTGTGGGCTTCTTCTCCACATTTCGCTTCTTCTTCTTATTTATCCAATTGGGTTCCTGCTGATAATTCTCAATCCCATGTAATTATTCCAAAACAAGAACCGCATCATGTTGACACTAAACCCCCAAAAATAAAGGTACAATCTTTTTTGCTTTATTTACACTTTTAGCACTGCCCATTTAAGTTTTTTGCAGTTTTGGAGCTTAGTTTTGTGTTTATGAGAGTAATGTGGGAAAAAGTTGAATGCTTTGTTGTTTATTGCTGTTGTTATGTATAGGTGGAAGCTGATAAAGCTACAAGCTTTTTGGTTCAATTTAGATTTATAATGTAACCCATTTAAGTAATCTCCATTTACTTTGTGTTTATAGTGAAATTTCGGATGTTTAGGAAAGAATTACGAATAGTTGTTTGTTTGTTTATATATGTGTGTAGGCAGATGGTGTCCATGATCGATCCTTATCGGCTACATTTGCTGATTTGCCTGCACCGGAACTGAAATGGGAGAAAATGGCTAATGCACCTGTGCCTCGTCTAGATGGGGCTGCGATACAGATTAAGGATCTTCTATACGTTTTTGCTGGATATGGAACGATTGATCTTGTGAGAAACCTTTTCTAGCTCTTGTACTATTTTTATTCTCTATGGTTTGACTTTATGTGTATGTGTTTCGCTAATTTTTTTAAGTGCCAATCTCTTGGGATTAACAGGTGCATTCACATGTTGATATTTACAATTTTACGGATAATACATGGGGACGGAGATTTAATATGCCTAAAGAAATGGCTCATTCACATTTGGGAATGGTCACAGATGGGAGATACATTTATGTTGTCACTGGACAATATGGCCCACAATGCAGAGGACCTACAGCTCGTAATTTTGTGCTAGATACCAAGACAAAGCAATGGCAGGACTTGCCACCTTTACCAGTTCCTAGGTATGTGCCTGTGTCAAAATAGTTTAAAATGAACTTAAAATAGGATGCAAGAACATCAGCTGGTTTTGCAACAGCAGTATTTGATTGTTTTTTAATTTTGCTTTGAGAAACTGATTGCCTTGTGCTGTTTGCATAGTCATCTGCCTTATCTCTGTGGTTCTTATTCTGAATTGAAATGCTATGTGTCTGTGTTGGCATTGTGCTGTTTAAATATTTGAACTTTGAAGCCAAAATTAGTTCATGCTCTGTATTTTTTTATTCTGCACTTTGATAAAGAGATTTGAACTTTAATGTAATAATACTCAGATATGCACCAGCAACTCAACTTTGGAGAGGTAGACTCCATGTGATGGGTGGCAGCAAGGAAAATCGGCATACTCCAGCATTAGAGCATTGGAGTCTTGCTGTAAAGGATGGGAAAGCATTGGAAAAGGAATGGAGGCCTGAAATACCCATTCCTCGTGGAGGACCTCATCGGTTTGTGGCCAATCCTAGTCTTATTATTTCATCATTTAGCTATCTTGTTTGATTTGAAATGAATTCTCAATAGGCTATTACAGTTTCACAAATAAAACATTTTATCATTGATAGTGTTGTTGCCAAACCAAATGGTCACAGTGAAATGACCATAGGGGAAATAGCTCATGATTGAAACTTCTACATGTTATAATTTTGTGTGTTTATGCAGCGCTTGTGTCGTGGTTAGTGATCGACTGCTCATTATTGGTGGTCAGGAAGGTGATTTTATGGCCAAGCCTGGATCACCTATTTTCAAATGCTCTCGTAGGAATGAGGTAAACTGATTAATATTATTTTTATCGATAATCGTATTTGACAGCTTTTATAGACTGCATCAACATTTTCTACCCAAGCTTTAAGTGGCCCCCTAGAGCTTTTCTGAGTTTTTTGGGTTGCATTTGATAAGAAGAAAATAAGAGTCAAACATCATTATTCTGTCATTTTTACATGAAATCAAATATAGTATGAAACAGAAAATAAAAACATGATACTGTTTATCTTTGATTTGATAACTATCCTGTATTATAAAGCTTTACAAGTGTGTTTCAACTACGCTTGATCTCCTTTATTTGAATAACTAACCCCGAGACCTAATGTTTAGATTTTTTAAATAACTTAGAAGGTCTATTTATCACAGAAAAAAGTACCACAGTTATGTTGTAACTTGGAGAAATTTTTCTTCACTTCCCCTTCTCTCTTTCCCTCTGCTTTTATTTAATGGTCTTGGCTCATTTTTGTTGCTTCAGATAGTATATGATGAGGTCCACATGCTGGATGATGAGATGAAGTGGAAACCTTTACCTCCTATGCCGAAGCCTGATTCTCATATTGAATTTGCTTGGGCGATTGTTAATAATTCCATTGTTATTGCTGGAGGCACCACAGAAAAGCACCCTACAACTAAAAAGATGGTCCTGGTTGGTGAAGTTTTCCGGTTCAACTTAGACACACTGGTATGAGTTTTATGTTTCTTATGTGCTTCCAAACTAGTTTGGCATCAAGGCACGGTGCTTGTTATTTTATGTGCTCCCAAACATAATTTACATAACCCAACATATTTCTACACATCACAGCACCTGCAATTTGCACACACAGCCCTAGGCATAATCTGGGATGGGTTTTGTACGTTATCTTACATATCTCTATATATCACGTATAAAATGCTTGTGCATACACACAAAGATGCACACGGGCATTTCTTGTCTGGTTGCTGCCATTGGAAGGTTATTGGCTTACTGCTGTCTAGTTGCTTTCATCTGCCAATTTTGAACATTTTTTAAAACATTGGATTGAAATTCCCCAAAGATTTGATGACCTGCTAAGACCAAGGTATGCATTTTCTATTTCTTAAATCTTATGCTTTATCCCTTTTCCCTTGTGGAAGACTTTGTACAAGAATAGTCCAATAATTAGTTGAGATTTTTGTGAGCTGACAGTCAAGAAACTTTAGATTTAATTTATAGTTAAAATGTAGAGATTGGTTTGGTTAATCATAGCATAGTACTATGCTTGGAAGTGAATTTGTTCAGACAGCTGAAGATTTTCAGAATACCTCAAAAGTATTGTCATAGTGGTTGTGGTTTTTCCGTTATTCTTGTGACCTCAGAAGGAAGTGAGGGATTTCTCCCCTTGTTTCATTATTCTGGCCACTGTTACCTGAACCTGACTGGCCTATCAAGCTTTCTTGACCAAGAATAGGAATGAATTAGTATTGGTTCAGGTGAACACCAAAACCTAGAAGTGATAAGAACCTGATCAATTTCACCATTAGTTGTGTGGCAGTTTCTACCATGCCATGTGCTTATGTCTCCCAAAACTCCATTAGAAGTTTGCCAGATTTGATGTTAATGCCTGTTCCAGAACCTGACAAGCTCGAGTCTTATCAGTGCAGCCACAATAATACACGATAGTGAATATCTAGTTTCACTCTTTTTTTTTTGTTGCATTAAAACTGTCCCCTCTTTTCTTTTTTATTCACAGAAGATCAATTTCTGTTACAATGGATGGTATTATATAATTTTTGTAATTCATACATGTCTGCAGACATGGTCAGTAATCGGAAAACTTCCATATCGTGTCAAAACTACTCTGGTTGGGTTCTGGAATGGATGGTTGTACTTCACATCAGGACAGCGAGATAGAGGACCAGATGATCCAGCACCAAAAAAAGTCATTGCAGATATGTGGAGAACCAAACTGAGATTGAACTCATGACCGAGATATCTGTTTCTTCTTTGCTAGGATAGCCATTCCCATCAAGTCAAATATTTATCTGTACCATTCTTTTACCCCATTTTTTTGTGTTTTGTTTTAGTCAACATTTTTTTTGTTCCCAATGTGCTGTATCACCTTGAGACTATACTTTACTGTAACATGGAAAGTGCATATTAGATTTTATATCCTGGAAAAACAATAAAAATGTGTGCTCTCTACAATTCTGTTCTGTTGTTATTCTCCATAGAAATTGCCATGAACTTGCCAATCCCACCTTTGGCTTGAAAATTTTCGTGAATGCAAGCATTTGATGATCGTGCACCTTGCTCTTTTCAACTGTCCTAAATGCGAGTCTTTGAAGATGTGAGATTGAAGCAAGGTTGTTTGGTTATCCAAGTAAAGCGTTGATGATTAAGATATATCACGAGGGTTAGCAGTTAGCAGTTAGCAGTTAGCACAAGTGATGAAGACTTGGCATGGTGTATGGGGAGGTACTGGTTTAAGAATTCATTTAACATGATTTTTGAACTATAATTCTAGACTTTAAATTATAATTTAAAAGT
>Ga0307510_10011805_pt1 | contig 10363 bp, 9 predicted proteins | sample 12_EM_MG_FD_207224 | JGI IMG/M metagenome (GOLD analysis project Ga0307510, IMG submission 207224) | Populus trichocarpa ectomycorrhiza microbial communities from riparian zone in the Pacific Northwest, United States - 12_EM | ecosystem: Host-associated > Plants > Roots > Unclassified | place...
TCAGAAGGTGAAAACTACTGAAATTCACAATGTCCAATGGCTGAATTTCAGTAAATTTTCAGCCATTTTTCATCATTTTTTCACATGTCCCACATACTGAATTTCAGTACCTTTAAAGTTTATAGTGTATCATCCCCTCATTCCTCCTGTTCTCCCCACCTTCTGCCTTTGTTGTCAGCAAATTGGAACTAGCCCATATATAGTCAAGCTGTTCTGCTTGCCACTTACCAAGACCTTTTGGCTGAAGACCTTCAGATTGCCCATATCAGACTGGCCAACAACAAACCTGGAGATGACATCACCCCTCATTGCATGTACAGTGCACTGCCCTTGCCAACTGTCCTGAGGTCTGGACCAATAAGGAGGTTTAGGAAGGATTTGGGATAGATTGGCTTGGGCTCTGTAAGGATGGCATATGTGTTGTAATGCAGAACAGTGCCTGCATGCCAAGTTCGGGGATGTTCCCCAGGTGACAAGAGAGGGAGGGAGAGGGAGAAAGGCTGCGATCCTAAAGATTTGAGAATGTGCAGATAAGGACTGGGAGAAGCGTAGATGCCGGTGTGTTGGTGTCAATTGTCAACACATTGATGTGATAAAGCGGCAATAGCAGAAGGCAATGGCAATGGCGAGCGTTGAGGGTGAGGGCAAGTGATGAAGGCAGGAATGGACAAGGGTGAGGGCAAGCAAGGGCAAGCAAGGGGTACAGACATGAGATGAGAAGAGGAGAACTGAAAGCAGAGAACGGAGAACAGAGAAAGATGGTCACAGCGCAGCGGGCTTGCAAGTCGTTACACAGTTGGGGATCACATGGAAATAAGGGGGATGAGGCTGTGGTTGCCTTCTATCCTGATATATTGATGACAAGGCTAGACCAGGGTATTTATACTACAATGGCTACTCTATGTGCAAAGTAAGTAAGAAGAAATAGAAAATAAAACAAATGTTTGAGCCAGCGACAGGCTGTGCAGTGTTGTATGGAAGTGGAAGCAATGTTGAAATTTTACTAGGTTGTTGTGAAGGGTGCGACATCAAGACAAGGCGGCAGGAGCAAGGAATGGTGTGGCAGTAATTGATGCTGACCTCTAAGTCTAATGGAGAAAACAAAAATGTAGAAAAAGTGAACTAAAACAAAAGAAAGAATGCATGCAACAAGACCTGATTCCTTCTACTCCAAATCCTTCCTTATTGGTCCAGACCTCAGGATGGTCGGCAAGGGCAGTGCGCTGTGCATGCAATGAGGGGTGGTGTCGTCTTTGGGTTTGTCATTGGCTGGTCTGATCTGGGCGATCTGAGTCTCTTCAGCCAAAGAGGCTTGGTGAGTGGCAAGCAGAATGTCTTGACTATATGTGGCCTGGGTCCAATCTGCTGACAACAAAGGTGGGAGGTGGGGAAAACGGAAGGAACAAGGGGACAAGGAGGAGGGGAAGTGTGTGAGAAACTCAACATGTTGACTTTGCATTGCTTGTGTTGTGTTGTTGGGCTCGGGCAACTTGGGAGTCATCATGTGGTCGGAAATGACCAATTCTGAGGCCACAGCATGTGCACACTTTATAGTGTTGATCTCAGAAACAAGTCCTGTGACCCACAGCACCTTATCTCTGAGCATGGATCCACCTTCATGCTTTGTGTGAGTGTCTCATGTGTGTGCTGATGAATCCATGTGACTTGGCTGCCTTCAACAAGTCAAACATGTTTGCACTTCACCTTATCACCCCCTTATCTGCTTGTTGTCACCACCATCCACTGCCTTCCCTTTCCCCCACCTCACCCATTTTCCTGCATCTTGCATTGCCTTGCCCTTGTGCCCAAGTTCTGTGCCAAAGAAACTTGGATCACCCACTTCTTTTGCCTCAAGACAGCAACAACAATGCATGCTCTGCCTTGTCATCTGTTCCCTTGTCATAGATAATCCCTGCCTTCTTTGTCCTTTCCTTTTCTATCTACTGTATCTGCCCCACACAACACTCCTTTGTCACTTCCTTTTCCCACCTAGCCAATGGTCCAAGCACAAAAACTGTCCTTGCCTCAGTGTTAAGGCTTCAACAGGCCTTGATAGTGCAACTTGCACTAAGGGTAAACTGGTGGTGAGTACTTGAAGGAGTAGAGAGTCTCTAGTGTTGCTAGAGACGACTCAGAGTAGCTTATGTAAGAGATGAGGGAAAGGGGAGGCACAAGGGGAGCTTTCAAGAACATTGATATTGCAAATCAAGTCAAGCTTAGGGCTTGACTGTTGAAATACAGGGTGCTTATATACAGGTGGATCTGTGCATGGGCCATGGTCACTAAGGTAAGTAGTTCTGGTCAAGAGGGGGCTGTCTGTATTGTATGATGTTCTGTGGATAAGTGCTGTGGTCTGCATGAGTTGAACAATAGAGGATGAGCAAGAGCAAATAAGAGATCAGGGAATTGCCAAATCTATCCTTAAGGGTCAAACAATAGAACTGGGGGTCCAATCAGATAGAAGCTGAGTCATGATGCAATTATGATGACGAAGTTTGAGATTGATCCAAGGCAACCTGGTTGCCATATGTCCATTCTGGTCTAATGGGTGTCTAGTGTAAGCAGCTACCCTTTATGGTAGTCAGTTTTGATGGTGTGAAGGTTAGTCATCGCATCTGCATTCTGCATGCTAATACTGAGTCACTGACCATCAATGATAGGAACTGGCAATGGCACAGCAATTATTCTCTAAATCTCAGGACCCTGTTGCCTGGCAAATGATCCTGGTCCTTGAGTTCCTACAACAGACATGGGTTAACACAGCCAGCACACTGAGGTTTGCTGAGCTCCATGATGCAATTCACAGTGGTTTGGAGAACATGAACAAGTGGTATCAGAAAACTGATGACACTGATGCATATTTCATCTGCCTGGGTCAGTGCTCTCAATAAATTGACAAGTGATCTCTCATGTCCATTTTGTTACAATCCTGGGCCCTAATTTTCATTTTCTGCCTTTCCTGCCTACTTGTTTTGCATGCTCGGTCACTCATTCCCCACTCATTCCCTCAAGCGCCACTTGGACTGCCATCCAGTCACCTGACAAGTCACCTGATAAGTCACTTGACCATTCTGCAGCCGTTTATCACATGCTACTGTGCCACAGTCTGCAGTTCCCATTGTTCACCCATTATGGAGTGCCAGCTCACTCCTTTCTTATTGTTCTCCTGTTATGGACTGCCAACTCATGATGCACTATCTATAGACCGCCAGCTTATGATAGAGTTATACTTAGATTGCCAGCTCATGATGTGACCTTACTATATATGACTCTATTGTTCTGTGACTGCTATTGTTTGTGACATCCTACTTGTATATAAGCACCCATACTTTTGATGGTTAGGCCTTAAGCCTAACTTGGTTTTCAATCCAAGAGTTGTAGCTTCCACCCAGAGTGACTCTCAGAGTCTAAGCCCTATCCCCTGTTGCTTCAAAGTGCCATTGAAGCTCTTCCCCTCTTACCTCATTACCAGAACATTCAGAAGTTGTCCTTATCATCTGGAGACTTACTTGTTATCAGCATAGGCAACCAGTACCGCCCTACTCTTGTGATCATTGCCTCAGGAGGACTCCCCACTGAGCAATCCCAGTTGTTGCCAAAACCAACCCATGCACATTGCATCTTTAAGGCCCTTGGACCTTAACACATTTCCAGCCCTCAATCCCAACTGGAAGGTTGCTTATATGGAAGAAGAGTGGGACAAAGAATTTTATGATGCTGGTTGAAAGCAACTGGTAAAAGTGGTGCATTGATTGGTTCTTGATAGCCCAAGTCCCCACTAACAAGCCCTATGTGGCGGCTCCTAGCTGGCTGTGGGTTGTGCTTGTACTGTAGGTGCACAACACCTTTGTGTGCACTGGTGCTGCTCTCACTATGCACAGATCCTGGTAAGGTGATAGAGCCTCTGGCAGTAGTTGGGGAGACACCCCAAGCTACCAGTCCTGGAGTCAATCAGGGTCCTATGTTTGGGTGTCTTCTGGCTGCATGCAAGCAAGATATGAGCAACACACACACATGTTGGTACACAAGATCTTGGGCTAATGCCCTTAGTATACAGACTTTGGTGTCTGTCTTGTAACGCAAGTTCTAAGAGCTGTCCTCTACCCTTGATGAAGGTAGAGATGCAAGATAGAAGGTTCACAAGTGGAGAGGAAGACTCAGACAAGGGGAGTTTGGGGAAATGATGATAGAATTGCAAGACTCAAGTCAAGCTTAAGGCATGACTGTCTGTAAGTACAGGTTTTATATACTACCTAGTAGGAGTCAGTCTGAGTTGTAGTAAGACCTAGTCATTGTACTGTTAGCAATCAGTCAGTTGTACAGTAAGCAGCTGAGGGAGTCAGTAAGAGTCGTACAGTACCCAGTCAATAGGAGTCATTGAGGCTGTGAATGGGAGTCAATCAGAGTCAGCATGGCCATATGTGCCACCAGTATAGTATACAGTCAGTTAGGCCAAATATGTTAAGCCGAGTCATATGTCAGGGAACAATCACTGGATCTGGCACCTGACTGGTCAGGTGCATGATAAGTCACATGGTATCACATGATAAGTTACATGCCTGGTCACATGAGAAGTCTAGGGTCAAGATCAGGTGGTCAGTCACAGGGTTGTGGGAGTGGGCATGTGCTCCCCAGTCATGTGGCACCAAGTCAGGTGCACAGGTCAGGTGATAGGTTAGGTAATTGGTCAGGTGATGTGGGACAAGAGATAGTGATAAGATGGAAAAATGGAGGGGAATGCTACACCCTAGTTCGACCACTATGCTGTGCACTTCCCTGGTACCCCTAGTTTGATGGAAACTGCATCACCTACTGTGCATAATGACAGACCCCATGCAAGTTATGGGTTTTATTGGATATATCATGCTGTTGAAGCATGGACAGCTGCTGACCACTTGTTATGATCCACCCCAATTTTTCTTATCCTTGTCAGACCCCCTCCTTGTCACCCTATCCATGGCCAAGAGACCATTACCATTGAACCCATCACCTCTACCAGACCTGCCACCACTACCGTCCAGTGAACCATCCAAACCATTGTCACCCCTTGATCAGCCCCCAGTCGAGCCCCTCGTCCCCATCCCCTGGAACATCCACCATTGGGAGTACTTCTCAATGGAGATGTACCAAGAGCCACCCCCAGTAGAGAACCCACTGGAAGATCCAGACAGTCCCATGGAGGACGCGCTGCCCTTAGAGCCAGAACCAGTCACCCGCTATGAACCTGATGTCCCTGGAGGACAGACACATACCTTGTCCCCAGAAGAGTCCCCTATCGCACCCTGGGAAGAGTACCTCACTCAGCCGAGCAGTCCTGTGTCCCACAAGCACTCCCTGTCACCCACATGTCCCTCTTCAGCACCCATACAACAATGTACCAGTCATGAAGGCAGTTACCAGTCAATCACCCCTCCAGCCTCATCGCCCATAGCTGGCACCTCGCCCCAGAGTCAGGGCTACCAGTTGACCTCTCCCGGAGGATCCACAGACAATCCCTCATCCACGCAGAGCTCCGCAGACAATGCAGATAGCGACATGGCCCTTAATTGGGTCACCATCAATACCAACTACCTTAAAGGGTAGTTGCTTACACTAGACGCCCATTAGACCAGAATGGGCACGCGGAGATCAGATCTCCTTGGATCAGCCTCAAACCTTGTGGTTGTCATCGCATCATGACGACGCTTCTCTTCTTGGAATGACCCGCTGCCATTGTTCTTCCATTAAGGATAGATTAGGCAATTCCCTGATCTCTCATTCGCTCTCACTCATTCTCTATTGTTTGACTCATACAGACCGCAGCACTTATCCGCGGACCTTCATACGTCACAGACAGGCTCCTCTTAACCAGAACTACCTATGTTAGTGATTGTAGCACGTGCACCTGCCTGCCTGTATATAAGCGCCCAGTATTTCAACAGTCAAGCCCTAAGCTTGACTTGATTCTCAATATCAATGTTCTTGAAAGCTCCCCTTTCCCTCATCTCTTACATAAGCCACTCAGAGTCGTCTCAAGTTAACTAGAGACTCTCTACTCCTTCAAGTACTTGCCACCAGTTCACTCTTAGTACAAGTTGTACTATCAAGGCCTGTTGAAGCCTTAACACCACTCAAAGGCAGGAGGCCATGATGAACTCAAGTTGTATCTGAAGGTGTGGCTGGAGAAAACATCCAATGTCATTGGCTGGTGGGGTGTAAGTTCATCCTTTTTACCACTGAATGTAGTACTGATACATCACAGAAACACTTGGGACAATACCCTGTACTTGTGTGAATGGCCCACAACTACTTGCCAATTCAGGGCTTGTCTACACCCTCTGAATGCGCATTCTTAAATGCTTCTCTCACTGATACTGTAATGATGGCTTATGCATTGAGCTTGGAAACGAGTCACATGATGCCGGGATTGCCTTAATCTGCTGAGGGTAAACCTGCCAATCTAATTGTTGCATCCGAATCCATGCTGCTGTATAGAACCACATGATCTCACATGTTCAGCCACTGCCTTCAACACCACCAACCCACATCAGTCATCACCCGCATCACCTTTGCCACCATCGTCCCATCTGCATTTTCCAACACCACTTGTTCCTCTCCACATCATCGCCTTCAAGTCCCTGCTCCCCTGCATGTCAAGTATTTTGCTACCGCTGTCTCTCAATTCGCTCATCCTTGCTGGCCGTCGCTGCAAACGCATGCCATTTTCGATCGTATCCAAGTCCATCAGCTTGTCAAGCTCAGCTTCGTGCTAGTTGGGCTCCCACTCAGGACCACACCCTGGAGGAGTTGGTTGATACTGGATATAGGACATTTTTCACTTGTTTTCATATGTTTCATCATCACCCTTTCATCTTAGTTCTTGCGCTCCCTTTCAGCCCATTTTCTTTCGTTCTTTTCATTGGACTTTGAGCTACATTGCCGTCTTTTCAACGTTGTGCCCACCATCACATAGCAAATCTATACATTCATTGACCTCAATTTGAACACCGGACTAACTATTGTACGACGTTGCACAGTTTGTCGCTGAGTCAACTTGAACTTCACTTGCTTCAGTCTCTTTTTCCCCCATTTACTCACTCTTGCGCATAAAAGTACAAACTGTCCCTGTCGACTCAAAACCGTATAAATACCATCGCCTGGCCTTGCTGAACAGCAGGCAACTGTGGCCCACTTCCCCTCTCTTTTCACTCGCGTGCTTTTCTGGCATCTGCTTGTTCGACTTCAACACATCGCGCCGCCCTTTCATTGACCTTGTAACTTGCTCCCCATATGTTCCCGTTCTTGCCCGTAAACGCTGACCCTCGAAGACTTGTGCATGACACCACTTGGGCGCATTACCTGCAGTGGTTAGGGATTAACAACCCCACCCCGCTTTAGCCTTGCTCCATCGCCTGCTCTCGGATCGAGCGCACATGGTTCTAACCACTCTTGCACCTTCCGCTTTTTGAACTCTCATGTGGACATTAAGTCCATTGTACAAGTGGCTGCCCCAGAGAGGCAGTGGCTTTTAAAGTCCACTGCTTCTTTTTTTAAATTCCCCATTGTTTTCAGACTAACATTTTCAGATATTTTCTGCCCTTGGTTGCCTTCGGCGACCCTGCACATGCCTAGACAAATTCAGCAAAGGGACCCTCAAGGATGCTTTACTATCAGTGCCCAGCCTCAGCAACAGCCACTGCCAACTCCAGCACCAGCAAGCACTACCGGACCCACTCGATTCCAGTGCGCACTTGTCACCATATCTTCACCTTTTCACTTGGCCGTTCCTATCTTGGAAGCCGTCGCTTGTGCTACTGCCATATTTCAGGAGAGTTTGCCCAACACACCGACTATACTGCTACCTGATTCGGAAGATCTTGTGCCTTCCCCCACTCACTACATACCACTGCTGCGCTATGTAACTGATCCCCCTATTGTGCGACTAGATTTCGGCACACCTGGACCAAATGGTGATGCCCCACTGGTGCCCCAGCAGCCTGCTTTCACCTTCACGGAGGAAGAAGATTTCTTTGCCAACAGTGAGCAACTGCAACCACCAACGCTACTTCCACCTCGCCTGCCTCAATCAACGCCCCAGCCTCTGCAACAACTTATGCGCACAAGACCAGCCCCTTGGCCACCTTGTGCACCTTCCACTAGCCAAGCACCACCTGATCCTCCACCACCAACAGTAATTATGTCAGCCACTGCCGTTCGTGGTATCGCCGGCATGCCCTATCCGTGGGCCAAGTTTGCTCCGTACTTTTCCAGCAAAGTCGATCAAGATGTCAAGGACTTTTTGGATGAGTACAAGGAGAAAGCTAACGACAACAACCTCACCTGCACACAGAAAGTAGAGACAGTCATCTGGTACATTGTCAAAACCCAGCACCACATCTGGAAGTCCCTTCCAGGATACATCGACCGCGACTGGGACGACCTCCGAGCCCAACTACACCAGCAGTACATCAACCCCAGCACTGAAGGCCAGTTCTCGAAGCAAAAGCTGGTGGACTTCGTCAATAAGTATGCCTGAAAATGCATGGACGATGAAACAGACATCATCAACTACCACCGACAATTTAACACTAAAGGTAAATTCCTCCTTGATTCCAGGAGGGTAACCCAGGGCGAATACAACGCCATCTTCTGGCATGGTTTCCACCGTGAAGACCAGCATGCCCTCCATGAACGCCTTATCACCAAACAACCCGACAGGCTGCAAGGATGGGCCTTCGACATCCAAGATGTCCTCAATATTGCAAGAGCAGTATTTCTAGGTGATGACAACTTTTATTTACAGGAGCCGCCCCCTTGGAGGAACAACATTGACTGCACATGAGAACAAAGGATGGAGCACAGCTTGTGCAACACGCAGGAGGCAGACCGTGACGGACACGCTTCCAGGTGCGGACATTCCTGTGAACCTCTTTTCTTTGAAGGTCAAGAGTCAGACAACAAAGAGGCTCTGTACAGTGACCAAGAACAACAGTCAACTTGGGGGCACTGACACTCATCGCTGCACATCAAAACAAGGACAGTTCGCTTCAAGGACGACCGACATGAGAGCAAGGATAAGGAGCTGGAGGACCTCATCTTCCAGCTCCACAACCTTCCAGTACAAGACCATGCTTACACCAGCTTGTACATGCGGTGCGCCTGACGCTTTCCAGACGCTATGAGAGGTATTCCCCAGCCGCAAAGTTACCGGACTGACTTCTCTGCCGCCTACTCGTACCAGGCGACAAATCCTCCTCCACCAAACCCACAGTTGTGGACGCAGTCTATCGCACCACCTCCCCCGACACCGCAACCGTGGAGCACGCCAGCCGCAGCACCCACCCCTTCCACAATCGCAAACACTGCCGCCCCTTACTACCACTCCGGGCCATGCCCCGACACTTGTGCTTTCTGCCACACACAAGGCCACTGGGTATATAAGTGCAGTATTGTGGACGAATATGTCAAGTCCGGATGCGCCACCTATGTCAATGACCACATCCATTTGCCAAACGGTCAACCAGTTCCGTTCAATGGCACCTGACAAGGAATCAGGGGTAGTATTGACACCTGGCTGACCTCACAGACCGCATCTGCACCAGCACCGGCCCAAGTCCACTCCATTTTCACATGGGAGCAGCCGCTGCACTTTGACATGCACAACACCAGCCAGATTGAGGAGGTAGTGGAATCTCACATCATTCAGGTTGCAGACACCATTGTCCCCGCAGAAGATGAAGGCCAGGAGTTCTCACATGACATTTTTGAAGTCTTTGCTGCCAAGAAAACGAAGCCCAGCAAGGCGTCAGAATTGTCAGCACCTCCGCCACCAGCGCAAGTCATCCCGCCCCCTATCAACGCAAGTGCCACCAGTCCTGGTACCCTTCAGCCCAACTTGCAATATTGCTACCAGTGCAACGCCGAAGATTTTCGACTTGTGACAGAGCTGGAGGACTTCCTCTTACAGGGGAAACTCTCACTGACCACACCGGCACACGTCTTAGCAGCCAGCTCCGCAATTCACAAGGATATGTTTGACAGGCTTAAGGTGCAACGTATGGAGACTAATGAGTATGAAGCAGTATTCGCTGGAGACCGGCAGCCCTCTGTCGCCCTCGCACCAGTCTCGCATCGCACCACAGTACACGATGACACTGCCGACCATTCCTTCATCAACAACCAATCGCCTGACTTCTGTCTCCCCCTTCAAGAACTTGACGTCCTCATCAATGGCAGCATCAAGGCCGCTGCCATCCTTGACACTGGATCACAAATCGTCGTCATTCGGCATGACATTGCTCAAGCCCTTGGAGCTCAGATCAACTATCAATGCCTCATCGAGATGGAGGGAGCAAACAGAGCCACCAACTGGACCATAGGGTGC
>Ga0307510_10011806_pt1 | contig 10363 bp, 7 predicted proteins | sample 12_EM_MG_FD_207224 | JGI IMG/M metagenome (GOLD analysis project Ga0307510, IMG submission 207224) | Populus trichocarpa ectomycorrhiza microbial communities from riparian zone in the Pacific Northwest, United States - 12_EM | ecosystem: Host-associated > Plants > Roots > Unclassified | place...
TGATGCCGAACTCGACTGGGAGAGCCCGGAGTCCGGCACGTTCGTCGTCAAACTCCCCGGCACCCGCAAGCTGTCGACGACCCTCTCCCTCCTCGTCGGCCGCCACTCCCTCTCGCTCAACGCCTTCGTCATCCGCCACCCCGACGAGAACGAGACGGCCGTCCACCGCTGGCTCCTGGAGCGCAACCTCAAGCTGTACGGCGTGAGTTACGCGGTCGACCAGCTCGGTGACGTGTACGTCACCGGCCGGCTGCCGCTGTCCGCCGTCACCGAGGCCGAGATCGACCGCCTCCTCGGCCAGGTCCTGGAGGCCGCCGACGGCAGCTTCAACACCCTCCTGGAACTGGGCTTCGCCTCCGCGATCCGCAAGGAGTACGCGTGGCGGGTGTCGCGCGGGGAGTCGACGCGGAATCTGGACGCGTTCACGAATCTGACCCAGCGGCCGAGGAACTGACCTCGATCTGACCCCTGTTCGACCTCTTCCCTGCGACTGGGGCCCCGTGGCATGCTCACCGCCAGCACATTTCTGAACGTCGTTCACATCCATGAAGAGCCGCGTGGGAGGACGTACGTATATGAGCCACACCCGTCTCACCAGACGAACCCTGCTCGGAAGCGCGCTGGCTTTGGCGGTCCCCCTGCCGAAACAGGGACCCGGGGGATCCGGGGGATCTGAGGTATCCAGGGGTTCCAGGGGTTCCGGGGGTGAAGTCCCTTCCCTCTGGCGGGAGTTCACCCGCACCCCCTTCACCCACCCGCAGATCCCGTACATCGGCAGGGCGGGCTGCCGCACCCGGCACCGGGGACGCCACTCGCCCGTCCTCGACGTCCGTCGCTACGGCGCCGTCGCGGACGGCGTGACCGACTCCGCCCCCGCGATCAACCGTGCCATCGCCGCTGCCGGTAGGGCCGGCGGTGGCACGGTCCTCATCCCGCCCGGCACCTTCCGCATCGACGACGTGATCCGTGTCGGCCACTCGAACGTGGTGGTCAGGGGCGCCGGCAGCGACCGTACGAAGCTCTACGCGACCAAGAACCTCACCGAACTGATCGGCGTCTACGGCTCCCGCTACGGCGGCGACAAGTCCTCCTGGTCCTGGGCCGGCGGCCTCATCTGGCTTGCCCCGAGCGCCCGTTGGGACTCACTGGTCGTCGCGATCAGGGCGAAGGCCTGGCCCTTCGAGGGCTGGACCGGCAACAGGCGTGACGAATGGCGGCAGTTGACGACCGTCGAACCGGCCCGGCAGGGCGCGTGGACGGTGACGGTGGCGGACTCCTCCCAACTGAAGCCGGGCGAACTGGTGTTGCTCCGCCTCGCCGACGACACCGCCCACACCCTCCTCCAGCACATGGCGGGCGGCGGCCCCGGCCCCGAGGCGTACTACTGGGACGACAAGACGAAGCTGCTGTCGTACGTCCCCTACGAATGGCCGGTCCGCATCGCGCACGTCCACGGCCGGAGGGTCACGCTCGAACGCCCCCTCCCGCTCGACGTACGCCCCGAATGGAACCCCCAACTGACAACCCACGTACAGGAGTTGACGGGCTCGGGGGTGGAAGGCCTGACCCTGGAGGCCGTCGAGACCCCGCAGCAGCCGCACCTCCTCGACAAGGGCTACAACGGCGTCGTCCTCCAATGCGCCTACGACTGCTGGCTCGACGACGTGACGGTCCGTCATGTGGACAACGGCTTCGGCCTGGTGGCGGCGTCGGCCTGCACGCTGCGCGGTACGACAGTGGCGGGCCGCGGCTCCCACCACCCCTACTTCTGCCGCGAGGGCTCGCACGACAACCTCGTCGAGGACTTCACGATCGAGGAGCGCACGGTCCCGGCACCGGCCAACACCCAGCTCCACGGCATCAACGTCGAGGGCCTGTCGTCGTACAACGTCTGGTCGCGCGGAGACATGCGCATGGGCACCTTCGACAGCCACCGCGGCCTGCCCTTCGCCGACGTCCGCACCGACATCACGGTGAACAACAACGGCCGCCACGGCGGCGACGCGAACGCCGGTCCGCTGTTCGGCGCCCGCTTCACCCACTGGAACATCCGCGTCACGAACGGCCGCGCGGGCTTGATGAAGATCGACGGGCTGGCGCCGTACAGCGCGACCGTCGGCCTCAACACGGTCACCGAGTTCGACCAGATCGACGTCCCCGACTTCACCGGTGACCTGCACTCACGGCTGGAGCTCTACGGCACGACGGGGGTCGTACGGCCACGGAATCTGTACGAGGCGCAGCGGGAGTTGTGACTAGGTGCGCCACAGGGTGTCGTAGCCGATGAACTCGAACATCGTGATGCCGGGCGCGAGTTGGCGTTGCTCGCCGGTGAAGCGATGAGCGCCGACGGACGCGGTGAGCGCGGGGTCGGACACCCACAGCCGCTCGAAGCCGCGCTCCTCCAGCCAGGCACAGATCTGTGGGACGAGGTCCGGTTCCTTGCGGTTGCGGGTCCACACCACCGTGCCGCCGGTGCGGCAGAGTTGGGCGCAGTGGTCCAGGAGACGTTCGACGTCCGGGTCGGTGATGTTGCCGAGGACGCCGCACAGGAGAACGAGGTCGGCGGGTGCGAGGTCGGCGTACTGATCCGTCAACGAGGCGTCCCCGGCGACGACTTCGACACCGGGGAGACCGGCGGCGCGGGCGGCCCGGGTCGCGACGTCCACGTTCCGCTCGTCCAACTCGACCAGCCGGGCGCGGACTTCGGGGCCGCGGGGATGGTCGGCCAGTACGCCGATCAGGTCGTGGCCCTGTCCGGCGCAGAGGCTGATCGCGGTGAGCGGGCCCGGCGGGGCGGTGTCGAGGGCGAGTCGGAGGCGTTCCTGGATGAGGGCCAGGCGGCGGCTGAGGTAGGAGTCGGGGGAGTCGTAGGCGTCGTGCCATTCGTGCCAGTCCATGCGCGGAATCTAGCTACGGCGTTGATCACTGTCGCGTGAATAACGCCCCGGCGTGACCCCCACCAACTTCCGGAAATGGCGGGTGAGATGGGACTGGTCGTAGAACCCGGTCACCGTCGCCACCTCGCCCGGCGGGCGGCCGTCGAGGAGGAGCCGGCGGGCGCGGTCGACGCGGCGGGACATCAGGTACTGGTGCGGTGCGATGCCGTACGCCCCGCTGAACGCCCGTACCAGATGGGCGGGATGGGCGTGCACGAGCAGCGCGGCCTCGTCGAGGGTGATGCCTTCGGTGACGTTCTCGTCGAGGAGTTCGCGCAGGTCGCGGGCGAGGGTGGGGCCGGTGACAGGGGTGGGGGCGGTGGACGGCCGTAGGTGGGCGTGCAGCCGTTCGGCGATGAGCGTGAGCCGGCTCTCCGCCTCCAGCTCGTCGCCGGGGTGGTCGAGCGCGGTGTGCAACTGGCCCACGCGCAAACGGAGTTCGGGATCCCGCAGGTCCGGCTCGTCGACGGCGGAACCGATGAGGGTGTCCGCCAGGTGCGTGCCGTCGAGATAGAGGACGCGCTTGCGGAAGCCGTGCGGAGTGGCGGGCGAGCCGTTGTGCGGGACGTGCGGGGGAAGCAGCGTCACCGTGTCGTGCGGGGTGCCGTGCTCGTGCCGGTCGAGGTCGTACCGTACGGCGCCGTCGTCCACGATCAGCAGCGTCCACGCGTCGTGCACGTGCATCGGGTACGCGTACTCGGTGAAGTGGGCGTGGAAGACCTCGACGACACCGGGGATGCGGGGCCGCCAGGCGGAGACTTCCTGTTCGGGGCGCTGCGGGGCCATGCAAAGAACGTACAAGACGGGGGCGTGGAGCGGTCGGCAGTCTCGACGTATGAGCACTGACACCACTGCGGAACCCATCCGCTTCGACACCAAGATCGCCGTCCTGCTGCGGGAGGACCTTGAGCCCTGGCAGCGGCTGAACGTCACGTCCTTCCTGGTCAGCGGCCTGGGTACGCAGGTTCCCGAGGTGATCGGGGAGCCGTACGAGGACGCGGACGGGGTGCGGTATCTGCCGATGTTCCGGCAGCCGGTGATGGTCTTCGAGGCCACGAAGGAGGTCCTCGTGGCGGCCCACGGGCGTGCCCTGTCCCGCGCCCTGCCGCGCGCGGTCTTCACGTCCGACCTCTTCACCACCGGCAACGACCGCGACAACTGGGCGGCGGTCCGGGCCGTCGCCACGGCCGAGCTGGATGTGGTGGGGCTGGCGGTGTACGGGCCGCGGAACGGGGTGGACAAGGTGGTTAAGGGGGCGCGGATGCATCCGTGAGGTTCTTGGGGTCAGCGGCGGCGCTTTTTCGGGGGGCTCCTGCGCTTGAGGGAGGACCGTAGCTGCTGGGCGTCGTAGGTCTTTCCCTGGGCGGCTAGGGCGTTGGCCAGGGTGTGGGTGATGTCGACGTGCAGAATGCTGCCGACTCCGTGGGCCTCTCGGGCCTGGCTCCTCGCCGTTCGTAGGAGCTTCTCCGCTTCGTGGTACAGGCCGAGAGCGACGAGCGTCCTGCCAAGAGCGTCTGCGGTTTGCAGCGTGTGGGTGTGCCTGTTGCCGACCAGCTGTTGGGAAAACGCCAGGAGGTCCGTTAGGACGACGTGGGCTTCGTCGAACCTGTGCATGAAGTGCAGGGTTATGCCGAGGACCCTGGTGAGATGCAGGGCATCGGGGTGCGTGTCGTTCGACGTGCGCCGGAACCGCTCCAGGACGTTCGTCACTGTGCCGTGGGCTTCGTCGAGACGATCGAGTTGCGTCAGGATGAATCCAAGTGAGGCGGCGGAGCGGAGCGCATCGATGTGGTCTTGGCCCAGCGCCGCCTCGCGACGTGGTACGACGTCCGCCAACATGTTGTAGGACTCGGAGCTTCGGCCCACTTGGCCCAGGGCGACGGCAAGGTCATGGGCCGTACTCAGGGTGTCGGGATGGTCTTCGCCCAACACTCGGCGGCGTCTTTCCAAGAGGTCCGTGTTCAGAGGCAGGGCTTCTTCGAACGCGCTGAGGTCGTACAGTGCCAGGCCCACCAACTGAGCCGCGTGCAGCGTGTCGGGATGGTCCTCGCCCAGAGACGCGGTCCATGTTTCGTACAGGATCTCACTCAGCCCGAGGGCTGCCTCGGCCTGGGCGGAACGGGCGAGATATACGGCGGCCTTCATCAGGGTCGACCGCAGCTCGGCTCTGCCGATCAAGGTGTCCAGCGCGGCCGTCAGATGAGGGATGAGCAATGCCCAGCCAGGCCAGTCCCTGGGCAGCTCGGGGTCACCGGGATCGACGGCACCAAGCAGCCCCGCCACATCGTCCTGGATCGGTCCCGCGGCCTGGCCACCGGCGCTGTGACGTACCACGGCCTGCGTCAGCCGGTGCACCTGGAACGCGTCCGGCCCGACGACCGCCAGCCCCAACCGGGCCAGCGGCTGAAACGCGTTCCTGGGCCAGCGGAAGTCGGTCGGGTCTCCGGGAATACTGGTCAACGCACCGCGAGCTTTGACGAGCCAGGTCGTCGGAATGGGCTCAGGCCCGAGGAACGCGGCCAGCCGCAGCACCGCCGCCGCTTCCGGATGGTCCGCGTCGAGGCGGTCGGCGGCGATCGTGACGGTGGCGGCCACCGAGAGCGGATAGTCGTAGACCTCCCCGTCGTCGAGGAGCTGGGCGGTGTTGGTCCTGAGCAGCTGGAGATAGTGGTCGGGCGGTGTCCCCTCGCTGAGCGCGCCGGCGGCCTGCGCCAGTGCGAGGGGCAGATCGCCGAGGGCGTCGGCCAGCGCGTCGGCCGTTTCGCCGCTCAGGGTGGGCAACTGGCCGTTTAGGTACGCCAGCGACTCCGCTCGGCTGAAGACCCCCAGCGCGAGCCCCGGTACGACCTTGCTCCACGCCGGATTGCGCGCCGTGATCAGCACATGCCCGGGCCCTTCCGGCAGCCAGCTCCGCAACTGCTTGGGATCCTCGGCGTTGTCCAGCACGATGAGCCACCGGTCGTGGGTGCGCAGGTACTCCAGGGCGTACCGGGCGTTGATCTCGGCGCCCGCCTCCGGCTTGGCCACGTCGACGCGGGCCGCGAGTTCCGCGTACCGGGCGGGGACCTGTTCGCCCTGTTCGGCGTCGACCCACCACACCAGGTCGTACTGGCCGGCGAAGCGGTGCGCGTACTCGAGCGCCACCTGGGTCTTGCCGACGCCGCCCTGCCCGTAGAGCACTCGGACGGGGGCCCGGCGCTCGCCGACCAGACCGGTGCGTACCTTCTCGATGATCTCGTCGCGGCCGGTGAAGTGCGGGTTGCGCCGTTGTCGTACGTCCCACACGGCGGGGTCGTGGGCGGTGGAGGGGAAGCGGGGCCGGAGGCCCTGCGGGGTCGACGTGCGGGCGGATCCGGTGCCAGGGAAGTTCGGTGGAGTGGTCCGAGGCTCTGGCCCCCGTACCGCGTCGAGCAGTGCCTTGAGCGCCTCCGCCTCATCCAGATCGTGCAACTCCCGGCGGATCCGCGGCCGCAGGATCGCGGGCAGCTGCCCCGGCTCCAGAGGTTCGATGACCAGCGGAATGAAGCGGTCCCGTCCGGCGACGGCGGCGGTCCATTCCTCCTCGGTGTATCGGCCCGGGCCGAAGTACTGGGGGGAGAACAGGGCGACGACGGCGGACGCCTTCTCCAGCGCCTCGCTCATCTTCTTGACGAAGTCCTCGCCCGGGCGCCAGTGCCAGATGTCGAGTTCGACCTTGTAGCCGTTCTCCTGGAGGTACCAGGCGACCCACTCCGCCCATTGACCGTCGCGCCCGGCATGGCTGACGAAGATCGGCCCGGAACTGTCGGTCATGTCCGTCTCCCACCCCAGCGGCCCCAACGGCCCCCGTACCGCACCTCCTTGTATACCTCTTGGGATGTGGGTCACGCGGGCGGAGCGACGAGTCGGCGTCAGGCCGTGCGGACCTCGGGCTCGGCCGCAGCCGGTGCTTCCACCGCTGCCGGCCCGCTCGCCGGAAGCCCCCGCATCAGCGCCCCGTACCCCACCGCCGCCCCCGTCCCCACGACCGCGCACATCCCCCACAGCCACTCCGCCCCGAACCGGTCGATGACGAAACCGGACATCAGCGGGGCGATGAGCGCGGCGACCGCCCAGGACAGGGTGTACATGCCCTGGTAGCGGCCGCGGCCCTGGACGGGGGACAGCCGTACGACGAGGCCCGTCTGGGTCGGGGCGTTGATCATCTCGCCCAGGGTCCACACGCACACCGTGAGGGTGAAGACACCGACCGAGCCGGCGAACGCGGTGAGCCCGAAGCCGTAGCCCGCGAGGATCGAGGAGACGATCAACAGGCGCTTGGCGTCGCGGTGTTCGATGAAACGGGTGACCGGGATCTGGAGGACGACGATGAGGAAGCCGTTGACGGCGATCGCGGTGCCATAGTCGGCGGGGGTGAAGCCGGCCTCGCCCATCGCGACCGGCAGTCCGACCGAGCCCTGCTGGAAGACGAGCGCGACGAGGAACGACAGTCCTACGACGCTCATGAAACGGCCGTCGCGCAGTACGGTCCCGAGGCCGACCGAGTCGGTGGCACCCTTGCCGTCGTCCGTGGCGACGGTGGGCCGGGACTCGGGCAGCCGTAGGAACACGACGACCGCGCAGACCGCCGTCATCCCGGCCTCCAGCAGGAACCCGGCGCGGTAGCTGACCTCGGCGATGAACCCGGCGGCCATGGAGGAGATGGCGAAGCCGAGGTTGATGGCCCAGTAGTTCAAGGAGAACGCGCGGACCCGGTCCTCGGGGCGCACGATGTCGGCCATCATCGCCTGCACCGCCGGGCGGGACGCGTTGCTCGCCGCCCCGACGAGGCACGCTACGGCGGCGATGGCGACGGGGTCGTGCATGAAACCGAGCAGGGCCACGGACGCGGCGGTCGCCGACTGCGCGATGAGGAGGGTGGGACGGCGCCCGATCCGGTCGGTCATGACACCCGAGCCGATGGAGGAGGCGACCCCGCCGAGGCCGTAGAGGGAGGCGACGAGACCGGCATAGGTGGCGGAGTAGCCGCGGTCGAGGGTGAGGTACAGGGCCATGAAGGTCGAGACGAACGCCCCGAGCCGGTTGACGAGGGTGCTGGTCCACAGCCACCAGAACTCGCGGGGGAGGCCGGAGACGGTTTCCCGGGCGGCGCGCCTCAGAGCGGCGAGTGACATGGATCGATCCCCCACGGTCGGACAGCTGGCCCGTAAGTGGCCAAGTCGGTGATCACAACTTACGAAGGGGAGGGTCCGGGGGACCACTCAATTAACAGAAGCCGTCAACTGTGGGGCTGGGAGGCAGGCGCCAGGCGATGGCCCGAATGCGTGGATTACGCTCTGAGGCATGGCCGACGCACCGTACAAGCTGATCCTCCTCCGCCACGGCGAGAGCGAGTGGAACGCGAAGAACCTGTTCACCGGCTGGGTGGACGTCAACCTGAACGAGAAGGGCGAGAAGGAGGCGGTCCGCGGTGGCGAACTCCTGAAGGACGCCGACCTCCTCCCCGACGTCGTTCACACGTCCCTCCAGAAGCGAGCGATCCGCACGGCCCAGCTGTCGCTGGAGGCCGCGGACCGCCACTGGATCCCGGTCCACCGCAGCTGGCGCCTGAACGAGCGCCACTACGGCGCCCTCCAGGGCAAGGACAAGGCGCAGACCCTCGCGGAGTTCGGCGAGGAGCAGTTCATGCTCTGGCGCCGTTCCTACGACACCCCGCCGCCCCCGCTGTCCGACGACTCGGAGTTCTCCCAGTCCGCGGACCCGCGCTACGCGTCGATCCCCCCGGAGCTGCGCCCCCGCACGGAGTGCCTGAAGGACGTCGTCGTCCGCATGCTCCCGTACTGGTACGACGGCATCGTCCCCGACCTCCTGGCCGGCCGCACGGTCCTCGTCGCCGCCCACGGCAATTCGCTCCGCGCCCTCGTCAAGCACCTCGACGGCATCTCCGACGCCGACATCGCGGGCCTGAACATCCCGACCGGCATCCCCCTGTCGTACGAACTCGACGCCTCCTTCAAGCCACTCAACCCCGGCGGCACCTACCTCGACCCGGACGCGGCCGCGGCCGCGATCGAGGCGGTCAAGAACCAGGGCAAGAAGAAGTAGGTTTTGTGATCATGTCCCCGACCTGCGCTCATGGCGCGGATCGGGGGCATTTTCACGGCCTGGGCCCTCTGTGGGACCTCAGCGCGGGGGCTCTTGCGTCGGTCGGAGTGCCTGAGCGAGAGCCTTCCGGGCGCGGTCTCGACTACTGGGCATGAGGTGCGCGTACACCCTCAGCGTCAGCCCCGGGTCGGAGTGCCCGAGGTACTCGCTCACGGCCTTGATGCTCTCTCCCGCGTCCAGCAGAACGGACGTGTAGAAGTGCCTCAGGGCGTGCATGCCGTGCTCCCGCGCGGCGGCGTGCTCACGGCTCTTCGCCTTGGGGATGACGCCCGCCTTGGCGAGAGCGGGCTTCCAGTGGTCCTCGTTCAGCGACGTACGCCAGACGTGCCCGCCGTTGGGCCCGCTGAAGATCAGACGCTTCGTTACGGGCTGCCCGTTCGCTCGCATCCACGGCAACGTGATCTCCACGGGTGGGAAGCGCTTGATGTGTTCCTTGAGTGCTTCCGCCACGGGATCGGGCAGAGGCACGTCACGGAGCTTGCCGCCTTTCGGGGGTGCGAACACGGCCTTGCTCAGGCTCAGTTTGAGCTGCTGCACCACGTGCAGGGTGCCGCTCTCGAAGTCCACCTCGTCGACGCACAGCCCGAGGATCTCGCCTTGCCGTAGTCCGCAGCCGGCGCCCATGTCCACCATGGGCCGGAAGCGTTGGACCATCGCGGCCCGCATGGCGAAGACGCGGTCCGGCTGCCAGGGGACGACGCGGCGCGTGCCCATCTCGGGGAGCGCCACCGTGCGGGAGTTGCAGGGGTTCCGGCGAAGGTAGCCGTCCTTTACGGCTGCGGAGAGCACGGCGCGGACGTTGGAGAAGATCACACGGGCGTAGGCGCCGGACATGCCGGACGCTTCGAGCTGCGTCACGAACTCACGGATGTGGCTCGGCTGGAACGACCCCAGCGCACGCGACCCGATGCGGGGGAAGGCGTGCAGATTGAGTTGGGACTGCATCGAAGCGCGGGTGTTCGGGTCTCCGCTCTGGCTCGCGAGCCACCCTTCCGCGAACTCCTGAAACGAGGTCTTGGACGCGCTCGGGTCGATGTAGTCGCCGCGAGCCACGTCCGCAGTGATTTTGCTCAGCCACTGCTCAGCCAGCCGCTTCTGTCCGTCGGGGAAGGACTTGCCCTTGCGCTTACCGTCGGGGGCGAAGTAGCGGGCCCGGTAGCGCATGCCGGTCCCGTGGCGGCCGGTCTTGATGCGGACGGCTTTACCATCGTCGTTCGTCTCGGTCTTGAACCATCGGTCTTGGATGCTGCCTGCCATCTTTGGCGGAACCTTCTCTCGGT
>Ga0307510_10011807_pt1 | contig 10363 bp, 7 predicted proteins | sample 12_EM_MG_FD_207224 | JGI IMG/M metagenome (GOLD analysis project Ga0307510, IMG submission 207224) | Populus trichocarpa ectomycorrhiza microbial communities from riparian zone in the Pacific Northwest, United States - 12_EM | ecosystem: Host-associated > Plants > Roots > Unclassified | place...
CTGGACGCTCGCTTCCGATGTGGGATCTTACAATCCCCCCACCTTAAGACGAGTCGTCCTCGGCTCTGATACCAAATGTAACACCCCACCTCACTAGCAAGATATTGTCCGCTTTGGGCCTCCCAGTCCACCCATGTCCAGGGCTTCCACCCAGGTCCCCCTCACGGGTTTGTTCTTGGCAGCCACGCATGGCCCCAAAACGCGTCTTACTAGTCAAGGTGAGCATGCACTTATAAGGCCCTGGCTCTGGACGCTCGCTTCCGATGTGGGATCTTACAACTAAGAAAATATTAACTAACTAGTTTGACATGAAAGACTTAGGTGTTGTAGATATCATACTAGGAATAAAAATTTCCAAGAGATTTGATGGATTGATATTGTCCCAATCTCATTATGCTGAGAAGATTCTTGATAAATTTTCTAAATGTGACAATAATACTGTCAAAACACCAATTAATATAAATGTACATTTGTCCAAGAATAGAGGTAAGGGAAAAAAGCCAATTTGAATATTCTTGAATAATTAAAAGCCTAATATACATTATGAACTGCAAAAGGCTTGATATTGCTTACTTAGTTAGCAAATTAGGGAGATTTATTAGTAATCTAAGTATAGATTATTGTATAACAATAAAAAAAGGTACTCAAATATTTGAGATATATCTTAGACTATGGGCTACACTATACTAGTTACCCTCAATGGTACTAGAAAGGTATAATGATGCAAATTGAATATCTAACACTAAGAATTTAAAATCTACTATTGGATATATCTTCATACTTGATGGAGTAGTTGTGTCATAGAAATCCTCTAAACAAACATATATTGCAATATCCACAATGGAATAAAGTTTATTGCCCTTGATAAAGATGGAGAAGAAGTCAAATGACTTGATATTTCATGTTGGCAAAAACTAGTGTTGATTATTTATGTCTATTGCGATAGTCAATCAGCAATTGGAAAGACACAAAGTAATATGTATAATGGTAAGTCTAGACATATATGTCATAGACATAATACCGTTAAAAACTTGCTCTCAAATGATATTATTTATATTGACTATGTAAAATCAATGGAAAATATTATGAACCTGCTAACCAAAGGTTTATCGAGAGAGCTTGTATATAATTCATTAAGGGTAATAAGCTTAAAGCCTTTAAAGATAAAATATTGTAATAATAATAATCATACATAGTTGACCGGAGACCCCAAATCTAGGTTCAAATTGGAACACTAAGTCATATAAAATCTTGATAACACTTAGAAATTATTATTTCCTACTTATTGTGTCATCTTGAAAGAGGTGTTAGTTGTAGTGAGATAACATGTGAGAAATGCTCTTGATAATTTTGGGATACCAAATGGTATCTAACATAATACTCTTAATGAAAGATCACTTATATAAGTGAGAAATGTGATCTAACATAATACTCTTAATGAAAGATCACTTATATAAGTGAGAAATGTGATATTTTTGAGAATTTCAAAAAAGAGTTGAATTCTTTAAAGCACCCATAAATCTGGAAGTTGTTAAGGGACATAATGGACACAATTGTAACAAACCGGCTTTTCAAGCCCAAAACAACAGTAAATTTTTTTTTTTAATACTTGACACACATGGTGCCGGTAATCGGCGAACCTGATCCCTCTCATCATCAAAATACGATCCATACAATCAACATTTCATTTAAAAGTGAATCTTACTAAACACATAATACTATGGTTGCATGATTAAAAGTTCATATTAAAAAATATACATACATAGACATGAGTTTGCATTCCTATCCTACTAATAGCCATTACGAATTTAAACAAAAGGATCTAATAAAAGTTAGACATTCAATACATTGATTCATACAAAATACATTGTGATTTAAAATGCATCTACATGATTCCTTGCAAAAATAGGTTCCTGTGTATTGGGTTTCCTAGACATCTCGTTGGTGTGACGTCCCTACTGCAGTACAAAACATTTAAGAGAATGCAATTACTTAATAATAATAATAATGATAATTAAACGGTTTGGCAGTTAAATGAAGCATTAACATTTATAGTTTCTTCATATACTTGGTATAAACAACTTGTAGTACATATAGATGCACCAATTCTTGCAATCAACCATAATCTTAAACCCGGCTATCCTCTTAAGGCATCATTTGTTGAGGTTAACCGTTCACTCACCCCGGTCATCCACTTCGGATGCCATTAGCCGAAGCTAATCAATCGTTCATCCCGGTCATCCACTTCGGATGCCATTAGCCGAAGCTAATCAATCGTTCATCCCGGTCATCCACTTTGGATGCCATTAGCCGAAGCTAATCATTCATTTGTCCCGGGCATCCATTCGGATGCCATTAGCCGAAGCTAATCAATCGTTCGTCCCGGTCATCCATTCGGATGCCATTAGCCAAAGTTAATTAACCATTTGTCAACATTTAAGCGTTCAACAATCTAATATATGTTCTAACGCAATATGGTAACATTCATGATAAAGTATTTTATTATTCAACGTATGAAAGAGGAAGGTGCAAGTCACCTACTTGCTCCACTTGCGGGTTGTTCTGGTCTTGATGATGGTCCAATCCCGACCGCACCACCTAAAACATCAATAGTCACAAATCAGTACATGGGTATCTTTGAATCACATTCGTCACCACACTTATTTCAAGAGTTCATATGTTCACATTCAAGTGTCCCACATTTTACATCATCATACCATGAAATTTTTACTAGCATTTAAGTCATTTCAACCTAGGAGGCCTATTGTAGAAATTAGCAGCGAAAACTGGTTCGCTGCAGGCTGCCAATTCGGCAGCGAAGCTGGTTTTCTGCAGGCGGCCAATTCGGCAGCGAAAACTGGTTCGCTGCAGGCTGCCAATTCGACAGCGAAGCTGGTTTTCTGCAGGCGGCCAATTCAGCAACGAAAACTGGTTTGCTGCAGGTTGCTAATTCGGCAGCGAAAACTGGTTCGCTGCAGACAACTCAATTTTGACAGCGAATGTTCATTCGCTGCAGCCGACACAGTTTCGGCAGCAAATCACAATTTCGCTGCAGAACACCCAATTCAGCAGCGAATGTTAATTCGCTACAGAAACTCAGTTTCGGCAGCGAATCATAAATTTCGCTGCAGAACACACGATTCGGCAGTGAATGTTAATTCGCTGCAGACAACTCAGTTTTGGCAGCGAATCACAATTTCGCTGCAGAACACAAAATTCGGCAGTGAATGTTAATTCGCTGCAGCCGATACAGTTTCGGCAGCGAATCACAATTTCGTTGATGAACACCCAAGTAGAAACTCAGTTTCGGCAGCGAATCACAAATTTGCTGCAGAACACGTCATTCGGCAGTGAATGCCAATTCGCTACGGACGACACAGTTTCGGCAGCGAATCACAATTTCGCTGCAGAACACATGATTCGGCAGTTAATGTTAATTCGCTGCAGACGACACAGCTTCAGCAGCGAATCACAATTTCGCTGCAGACAACTCAGTTTCGGCAGCGAATCACAATTTCGCTGCTGAACATCCAATTCGGCAACGACTGTTAATTCACTGCAGCCGACACAGTTTTGACAGTGAATGCTAATTCACTGTAGCCGACACAATTTCGGCAGTGAATGCTAATTCGCTGTAGACAACTCACATTTTGGCATGAACACACACCTCACATGCTGTAACAATCCCAGCATATCAACTGTCACTAAGTTCCAGCAGAACACACACACATTGAAACCATCAATTTCAGCATATACTATTTCAAAATTTTCCAGCAGGACACACACATTGAAACCATCAATTTCAACACATAATCTTTCAATAATTCCAGCAGAACACACATACATGCATGCTGGCCAACCTTATAGTTAAGGCCAACTCTCTACCATAATTTGTTATTTCCATTTTATTCATTTTTCTTTGTTAGATGTTCTGGGAATTTGGCCTCATTTCGTTTCTGTTTCCTTATCCTCTTAGTTAATTTCAGTTTCCTTCACAGCTAGCTTAGGTCTTAGGTCAATTTTTCTTAGGGTCTTCTTCTTCATTTCCGGTTTTGGGTCTTAAGGAGAAGAGGAAGGGAGTTTCATAACCCATACCTTTCAAATCTAACTAAGTTTGAGGAAGGTTTGACACTATTCTTTCTCTTCTCCTGCTGGTTCTCCTCCTTCTTCCTCTCACGTTTTCTAGCCCCCTTTTCCTTTCCCTCTAGGCAGCTGTCCAATCTTCTCTCAAGGTCTCATCTTTCCCTCACACGTTCACAAGGCATTCTCTACTGGTTTGGTTTAGGTTTCTGTTGGGAAAGAGGAAGGGAAGAGCGACATGCAGCTGCTGGAGACAACTTTGGGAAGAGGATGGGTCATCCTCTCTCTCCTCCTTGTATTTATACTCCTCATTAAATAAGGTGGGTTGTTTGAGATTGGTTTAGATGTGTTCTTATCCTTGTTTTGGTCTATCTAAAACCGGTTTTACCCCTCCCTCCCAGCTCCTTAAGTTAATTAATTTTTTTGCGTCGCTGCCGATCCAAAAATCAGCAGCGAAAACTGCGTCGCTGCCGATCAAGAAATGGGCAGCGATGCAGTTCGATGTAGAAATCGGCAGCGAAAACTGAGTCATCAATTCTATATATATATATATATATATATTTTCTTTTGGGTGTTTACACAATAGTGAGAACTAAAGAAAATCTCTAGGTAAAGAACTATATGAATATTATTGTCTTGATTTAGATAAAAAGTTAAATACTTCGAGACATCATGTTCGCTAATTAGCCAAGTAAATTCGATAATATTTTATTAAGATACTCTTAATGTAGTGATCTATCAAATCAATATTTTTGTATCAATCTCCAAGTCATTTTTAAATTGGTTAGACAATTTCTATTTAAATGGGGGATTATTGAAAGTTTTATTTGAGAACATGACTAATGGGCATATTTGAGGTCAAGTTTAAAAATGAGATCCACTTACTTTTAGGAATAAAACTTTGTTAGAATCTATTTTTCAACTTAAGCTCTTTAACATGGAACATTAATATATTTTAAATAAATTATAGGTGAATGAGTAATTAATCTCAAAGAACTCTTAGTTTGCATATTGTGGTGAAACTCAAAACCCTTTAAAAGCACTTTATCCCACATAGAAAAAAAACAAAACTTTCTTAGTGTTTATATAATGAGAAGTTAAGAAGTTAAAACTAGGCCAAAAGGAGGGTTTAACTTTTTTTGTAAATTAATATTTTGGGCTACAAAAGATTATTTTTTGCCAATTAAAATTTAGGCTTAAGTTTGGTTAGAATGTTAGAAGTATTTCTTATAGACGAATGTTAGAATCTGATCGTTTTTTCTAGGACTCTTTCAATAATACCTCAACAAATTTTTCAGCTAAAAAATCACCTGATTTAAATAAAAAAATATTTAGGTTTAATTCTAGTTTCATGGTAGGTAATCAAAGTTGTTAGTGGAAAAAGTCCATCAACTTTTGATTCCTAAAGTTCTCTATAAAAAAGGTTGAAGAAGAGTATTTCAGGTTGGATAATTCTGTATTTTTTTTTTTGACATAATTTGTCAATTTTCTTCACCTAATTTTCCAGCATTACTCTTTTGGTTTTGAAATTTGTTTCCTCTCTAAACTTCCTTCTTATATCATTGTAGATGAATAAGTGAGTATTATTTTTATGGTTCGTTGAATTTTATTTAGAAATGTATCTAAATAAAGTAATGTTATTGGAATTTTAGAAGACTTAATGAAAAAAAAACTCTTTTACAGCAAATGAAAAAACAAAAACCCTTAAAGACATAATTAATTATGGGCAACAACAAAGCTTGATGAATTTTAAAATATATTTTTTTTTTTTGTTCAATTTTATATATTAGCATAAATATTATAATTATGATTCAATCATTTATGCAATGCAAATTTATATATTTGTTTAGTAAACATTTTAGTATTTTTATTATAATTACAAGTTACTATATTTTTATATTACATGTTTATAAATTAAATATATTTTTCTCACTTTAATTTTAATTTTATCCGTGAATTTTAAACGAGCGGAGAAAGAAATAGAAGCAACCGCAGCAAATCAACATCTGGCGGAATATAATCAATATCCACAATCTATGGGGTCACATCTATTACATATCATCACAGGATTTGCTAAATTATCCAAGGGACAACATTCTCCAAAGAGTTTCGCAGAATTAGCAAACGAGATTTTCCTTCTTTTTTTTCCCCTACAGTTAACTCGTAAATTAAGGAACCAACAAGACAGGTTCAAGAAATACAAAATACATTTGATAACATTGTCATTTCCACTGTTGATCCCCCAAAACAAATATATTATTATACTAGGCTGCTGTTAAAACATAAAGTCAATTTTTCTAATTCAACAACAAAGTGGAACTGTGAACTGCATGAAATGAAAGAGCATCAAATAATCTCATCTTATGGAGAATCAGAATCCAATGCAGGGCTTATAATCGACCAAACCTTTTGGATAAAAAGGGACTGGCAGGAATGGTAGATGTTTCTTCCTTTCCACATGTCAATCAACATGATATATCTAGTGTTGACCATAGTTTAACCCCAGAAAGTCCTCTCCAAGTTCTGCAAAGCAAGCTGATCAAAATTTGTCAATGTACTTTAATTGGCCAGGATTGTGTTAGGCATGCCAATCTTTGCACACGAACGAAGCTTTAGCATGTCCATCAAAAAGGCTGCCATGTGTAGGGCCTATTCAGGGCACTACAATGATATTCTTTGAAAATGGCATCCTGTCGACACAGATCTCTCATCATTCAATTCCTGGTTGAAGATCCTGACAGCTATTTGTGTCACTTGAGGCCCTGTACGAATGCATTTTCTTCATTTTTGTTTTCAAAGCCTTATCGAAGTTGTGATATGACAGGGATAACACTTGATTCAGCAGAAGTTTCACTCCAGCTTCCTTCACTAGTGCATACCTTGGTTTTATCCTTGCTTCCAAACTGTAGCCAAAATACTGTGGGAATTTAACAAGCTCTTGTTTTGGATAATCCATGGTCAAAAAGAACTCCCACTTAGGTATCACATTCTCTGCCAGGCTGAAAGTATATAGAGCTCCATATCGTGATATCATAGTTCCAATATCCTCTATACTGTATCCCCTTTCCAGAAAGAATTCTGTCACAGGTTTCAAATTGGCCTCGATACTAAGACCAAATGTCTGCGGGCATCGATGAAGAAGTATAGCGATATCAACTCCTAAGGAACGAAAGTACTCAGCAGTGGGTCGCAGCTTGTCATCCACATTGTAACTTACAATATTTGGATATCGTGTTAGAATCTTACCAATGCTCTCCGCAGAGAGACCCATCTCAGAGAGAAAATCTACAGTCACCTCAACCTTCTGCCTGCTGTATGTAAGAAGTGCTGGAAATCGATAAATGACTTTTGCCCATTGTCTCTTGTCTACACCCAGATTTTCTAAGAATGTCATAGTAGGTATAAGATTTTCAGATAGACTGATTCCACACAATTGAGGCCTTTTGGTTAGAACAGTAGGAAGGTCTGATTTAGGTATTCCAAGATCAAGAAGGAATTCAACCACCGGTTTGATTTTCCTTTCCAAGCTGTAGTAGGCAAAAGCAGGAAATTTGCGTGTAATTCCTTTGATCTGCTCAAGATCCATGCCAAGATCTATGAGATATAGAATGTGAGGAGGAAGCTGCCCAGCAGGGCCTGTCTCACTCACTCTAGACACGGCCCTTTGCTTCTTGGACTCGGGGGTCAAATGGGATGGAGAAACATGTCCGATTGGTTTTTCTTTACCAGGTGGGTTTGGAAAGTTTTCCAATAAATCTACCAAGATGCTTCCATGCTCTTCACGGAGAGATTCAAGGTATGGAATAAGAGCATCCCTGATCTCAAGAGTTGTTAGCTCTCGCCCTGCAATGTTCAGTCAAATTTCATTAGTAAAGACCAATTAAGAATCTGTTTGGGAAAAAAAGAAAAATCATGGAAGACATTTGTGGTCAAACAGACGCAACCGAACCTACTAGATACCGAGATTTATGAACTGAATGAAGCCTTGAGACAAGGTGGTCAATGAAAATGTCCGACTTGTTGATAGTTCTTGCTGCAACTGCATTGCTCAAACCTTGTTTCTTCAAGAACAAGTTTAGGACAGCCTTCGCTTCTTCTTTTTCTGCTGCCACCAGAGTTGCTGGCACCACTCTCACTCTCGAGCTGAAGGATCCATCTATCCCAGAATCAGCATTTATTATAATAGCTTTATAACTCACTCCTGGAATAGAACCAGTACAAAACACTACTAAAAGAAGTAAATGGCAATAACAATAACACAACATAAAGTCAAAAATTGAAGAACCGCCAGGAACTTCCCTGTAGATCGTTATATAGTCCAGAATGAAACCTTTCCAGAAGAAATCGAGAGCAAAAAAAATGTGCAGCCTTCAAGGTTTACTTACAAGTCATCTATTATAAGCTCATTTGCTCTCCACAAACTGTTAATAAGGCTTCTCGTGATTGTTCATCATTGATTATATTACTGCTAATTAAGTTTCATGCATTCCCAGACTGTATTTTTCACCAACTTCGAGAAATTTCCACCCTTTTAGTCATCCCCTTACACTATTTAAAATTTATTAATAAACTTTAATTCTTTTTGCTGCAGGCATTTTTTTTAATTGTCAGAGCAAACAAATACACCAAAATTCGCATTCATGCCAAAAATAATATGTCAAGTTTTGTCCACATGGATCCTAAACAAAATGCTCAATTTCTCTACAGATAAAAAAAAAAAAAAAAAACTGGTCAGTGCAACCAAAGACAATAGGAAACTAGCAAATTGTGCGCAGTATTGGCTTCAACTCGATTTAAAATGGAAACACGAACACAAAGCAATGCTTGATAAAAAGAAAAGAAAAAGAAATTCTAAGATGGAATTCCTTACCAAATTTTGCTCGGCAAAAAAAGAGCTTCCTAGGAATAGAAAGTTGAGACCTGTGGCAATGTAAACCCTAGTAAATACAATATAATACTAACCCACAAGTATAGAAGGGTAAAAGCATTTTTTTATTTTTTTTAAAAAAAAAATTAAATGTATTTACCCACCGATCCCCTAATTAACCCTCCGACGAAAAGACGGTATCTGACAAGAAACTGAAACCTCAAAAAAAATTTAGAAACCGAAATTCAGAGGATGAAACAAGCTCTAGATAAGATATTATTATAACTCAATGTTACCTTGATGGCAAGTGAAAAGTGCTAAACATATTACAAAAGAAAAATGTTGCCATCATGTCTTGCTTAAAATGAAGACTAACTACACATTAGTGAAATACTGGAAAATTTGATTAGGAGAGACATGTATACTTTTCTTTAATAGTAGAAGAAGAAGAAGAAGTACCGCGAAATGTCGACAGGTCCTCTAGAGAGAGAAGTGGATTCTAAGAAGTGAAATGAAGTACTGGAAGCTCTCATTTTCTACAAAAGATTTAACCTGGAAGAGGAAGAGGAAGAGGAAGAGCTGTGGAAGAAGAACGCTGCTTCTGCTGTCTGTTGGTGATAATAAGGAAAATATCTGCTTTCTTAAAGGTAAGGAAAATATCTGGTGTTACATATTGTAATTGGTTGTAAATCTCAGCGGCCAACTAGTCTTAAGGAAGGAAGACGACACAATTTCCACGTTTCCGGATAACAAAAGAAAACGATAAGAATTACATAAAAAAAATTTGTTTGGTTCATTTATTGTTTGAAAAATTATTATTTTTATCCGAAGTCAATACAAAAAATAATTTAACAAAATTATCAAATTATCTTTATATATATTAAATATAAAATAATCCAACAACATATGGATCTTCTCTTTCTTCTTCTTTTCTCTTTTCAGCAAGAATCTCTTTTAGTAAAAAAAAACTTATATTTTTAAACGAAATCTTGAGATTTTTGCCAAGTAATTTCTTGGTTTATCTTGAAATAATGAGATTCTCTCATTTCAATTTAAAAATCCCACAACATAGCAAATTGCCTGTTAACACACAATATATCCACCAAAATATAACAACCTTTTTATTTTTAAGCGCAAAAAAAGAATATATTTGACATTATAAGTTTATCATCAAGTGACATGTCACTTTACTAAATATAAAATGATCACCTTAAAAACAAAAACTTAAACTTAAATTGAATCCAAACTCTATCTTTGTTCTTCTAATCTCTTAGTCAAGATAGAAATCTTTTTGTTTCACTTCACATTATCCTTGTAATGTAGTTATCTGTCTCAGGTTCTTTGGAACCTTTGGAATTGAATTCAATTCTAGGCCATATTTGTTTCCCGAAAAATAGTTTCCGGAAAACTATTTTC
>Ga0307510_10011808_pt1 | contig 10363 bp, 8 predicted proteins | sample 12_EM_MG_FD_207224 | JGI IMG/M metagenome (GOLD analysis project Ga0307510, IMG submission 207224) | Populus trichocarpa ectomycorrhiza microbial communities from riparian zone in the Pacific Northwest, United States - 12_EM | ecosystem: Host-associated > Plants > Roots > Unclassified | place...
GAAACGCGGCCCTTTGCCGCGAACGCCGCGACTTCCTCCACCGTGGCGCGCCGCTGCGAGACGACCAGCTCGACGTCGCCGCCGAGCATCTGGCGCCCCTGCGCATCGAGCGCGGCAATCAGGCTGGCCGAGAGGCTGCCGATACCGGCCAGCGCCGCCGTGCCGAGGAACAGGCACAAGGCCAGCAACAGCAAACCGCGCCCGCCGCGCCGCAGGTCGCGCAGCGCCAGCCGCCAGGCGATGTTCACGTCGCGCGCCGGTCGGCGACGATCCGGCCATCGGCCAGTTCGATCACCCGCGCACAGCGCGCCGCGAGCGCGGGATCATGCGTGATGACGAACAACGTCGCGCCGCTCGCCGCGTGGCGCGCGAACAGCATGTCCATGATCGCCACGCCGGTCGCGGTGTCGAGATTGCCGGTCGGCTCATCGGCGAACAGCAGGGCAGGTGCTGCGACCAGCGCGCGGGCGATCGCCACGCGCTGCTGCTCGCCGCCGGACAATTGCGCGGGATAATGGCCGGTGCGATCGGCCAACCCGACCGCGGCGAGTTCGACCTGCGCGCGGGCGAAGGCATCGGGTTCGCCGGCCAGTTCGAGCGGCACCGCGACATTCTCCAGCGCGGTCATTGTCGGCAGCAGGTGAAAGGCTTGCAGCACGATGCCGATCCGCCCGCGCCGCGCCACCGCCAGCGCATTCTCGTCGAGCGTCGTGAAATCGAGCCCGGCGACCCGCACCGTGCCGCCGCTCGGTTGTTCGAGCCCGGCGAGCACCGCCATCAGCGAGGATTTGCCCGAACCGGAGGGGCCGAGCAGCGCGACGCTGTCGCCGGCCGCGACGTCGAGGTCGATGCCGCGCAGGATATCGACCCGGGCGGGCGGCTTTCCCAACGACAATGTCACGTTGCGCGCCGAGATCAGCGCACTATCTGCGGGGGATGATGAAATGGTCACTGCGCCAACGATATGGATGGCGATCGCGATTTGTCCATCTCGCGATGGCGCTGATCGCAATGATTGCTACGCCGGCGACCGCCGAAAAGCGCGCGCCGCTGATCTGGGCGTTCGGCGACAGCCTCGCCGCCGGCTATGGCCTGCCGCCGGCGGAGGGCTTTACCACCAAGCTCCAGGCCGCGCTGCGCAAGGCCGGTGTGCCGGCGACTGTGCAAAACGGCGGCGTCGCCGGCGATACTGCGGCACAGGCGCGCGCGCGATTGCGCTGGGGCCTGCGCGGGCTCGGCGCGACGCCCGATCTGGTGATCGTCGAGCTCGGCGCCAACGATATGCTGCGCGGCCTGCCTGCGGCCCAGGCACGCGCCAATCTCGACGCCATTCTCACCGAATTGCGCAGCCGCCATATCCCGGTGCTGCTCGCCGGCATGCGTGCCGCGCCCAATCTCGGCCCGGACTATGTGCGCGATTTCGAGGCGATGTACCCGGCGCTGGCCGGGGCGCATCGCGTGCCGCTCTACCCGTTCTTCCTCGACGGTGTGGCGGCGCAGCGCCGGCTGCTGCAAGGTGACGGGCTGCACCCCAATGCCCGCGGCGTCGACATCATCGTCGCGAAGATTGTACCGGCGGTACGGGCAGCGCTCAACACTCCACAACGTTGACCGCGAGCCCGCCGAGCGAGGTTTCCTTGTAGCGCTCGGACATGTCGAGCCCGGTCTTGCGCATCGTCTCGATCACCTGGTCGAGGCTCACCCGGTGCGTGCCGTCGCCGAGCATCGCCAGCCGCGTCGCCTCGATCGCCTTGACCGAGCCGACCGCGTTGCGCTCGATGCACGGCACCTGCACCAGCCCGCCGACCGGATCGCAGGTCAGGCCGAGATTATGCTCCATGCCGATCTCGGCGGCATTCTCGATCTGCCCCGGCGTGGCGCCCATCGCCGCGGCGAGCCCGGCCGCGGCCATCGAACAGGCCACGCCAACCTCGCCCTGGCAGCCGACCTCGGCGCCCGAGATCGAGGCGTTCTCCTTGAACAAGGAACCGATCGCCGCGGCGGTGAGCAGGAAATCCTCGATCCCGCGCTGCGACGGGGCGGGGGCGCAGCGTTCGTAATAACGCAGCACCGCCGGCACGATCCCGGCCGCGCCGTTGGTCGGCGCCGTGACGACCTTGCCGCCGGCGGCATTCTCCTCATTGACCGCCAGCGCCCAGAGATTGATCCAGTCGATGATCGTCAGCGGATCGGCCAGCGCGCGTTCCTGTCGGGCGAGCAGGGTGCGATGGATGCACGGCGCGCGGCGCTTGACGCGCAGGCCGCCGGGCAGCTCGGCCTGGTCGGAGCGGATGCCGCGATCGATGCATGCCGCCATGGCATCATGGATCGCCGCCAGCCGCCGCGATACTTCCTCCGGCGGAAGGTTCGCTTCCTCATTCTCGCGCATCATCTGCGCGATCGACTTGCCGGTCGCCTCCGCGCGCTCGAGCAACTGATCGCCCGAATGAAAGATGTGCGGCACGTCCCAGCCGCCCTCCGCCGGCGCATTGCGGTCGGTCTGGTCCTCGTCGAGCACCGCACCGCCGCCGACCGAATAATAGGTCCGTCGCACGATCTCCGCGCCGCTCGCATCGAACGCGACGAAGGTCATCGCGTTGGAATGATAATCGAGTCGTTCGCGCTGCTTGAACAGCAGGTCGCGCGGTTCGTCGAACGCGATGTCGTGTGTGCCGCCAAGCATCAACCGCCCGGTGGCGCGGATCGCAGCGACCATCAGGTCGGCTGCATCGGGATCGATCGTCGCCGGGATCTGCCCGCTCAGCCCGAGCAGGATCGCCCGGTCGGTGGCGTGACCCTTGCCGGTCAGCGCCAGCGAGCCGAACAGCGACACCTCGATTCGGCTCGCGCGCCCTATAACGCGAGTCGCGAAATTGGCTGCGGCGACCATCGGGCCCATGGTATGCGAGCTCGACGGGCCGACGCCGATCTTGAACAGGTCGAAGGTGCTGGTGGTCATGGCGGGCGGGCTACCAGCTTTGCCGCCAGCGACCAACCCGATCGCATGATTCGGGCGCTGGACTTTTCCATCCGGCCTCTTATATACCGATCGTTATGGAAGCCTTGGCCTGCCCTGCGATCAAAGGACGCCCGCGCGAATTCTGCCTCGATGAGGCACTCGCGGCGGCGCTGCGCGTGTTCTGGTCGAAGGGCTATGAAGGCGCCTCGATGACCGAGCTGACCGAGGCGATGGGCATCACCAAGCCCAGCCTCTACGCCGCGTTCGGCAACAAGGAAGCGCTGTTTCGCAAGACGCTCGACCTTTATGAGCGCGAGAAGATGGCCTATGTCGGCCAGGCTTTGGCCAAGCCGACCGCGCGTTCGGTCGCCGAGCATATGCTGCGCGGTAGCGTCGAGAACCAGACCAGCAGTTGCGAGCCGCGCGGCTGTCTCGGGGTGATCAGTTCGGTCGCCTGCGGGGCGGAAGCCGAGTCGATCCGTGCCGACGTCCATGAGCGCAGCAAGGTCGCCAAGGCGGCGCTGGTCGAGCGCATGGAGCGCGCCAAGGTCGAGGGCGATCTGCCCGACCATGTCGATGTCGAGGCGCTGACCGGTTTTCTCTATGCGCTGATGCAGGGCATGGCGGTGCAGGCCGGCGCCGGTGCGACTCGTGCCGATCTCGACCGGCTGGTCGATACGAGCATGCTGATGTGGCCGAGCCGCTGACCTTCTAGCGGTGGCCCGAAAATATTTCTAACGGCCGGTACAGAAAGCTGTTGACGCAGCGCAGCAAGACTTATATACCGAGCAGTATAGAACGTGGGGCCTCTTCACGAAGCCCGGCTGTCGCAAAGGAAGCCATCATGCGTCACCATAGTCGCGAGGGACCCGACACCGGGTTCTGAGCCTAGCTCGATTGTCGGCAAGTTTCCGGCTGCGCCTTGTTTGGCGCGGCGTGTCGGAATGCGTCCTGCCGCAACCAGACGCCGCAACCGGAGAGAAACATACCGGCGACCTGCGTGTCGCCGGCAGCGGACGCGCATGCTCGCGCCGCACAAGCAGGGAGAAACATCATGGCCTATCTTGCCTTTGCCGAAACCACCGGTGGCGATGTCGTCGAAACCGCGCTGCACCAGATGCTCCGTCCGCCGGTCGGCGAAAGCCGGCTGAGCGCTCTGGAATGGTCGGTCGTCGCGATCGCCGAGCGGGATTCGCTGGCCACGCTGCGCACCCCAGGCCGCATGGCGATCGCCATGGGCATGCTGTTCGGCGAGCGCCCCAATCCGCGCCTCGCCGACGAGAAGCTCGAGGCGCTGCGCCGCATGGCGGTGCTCGCCTGGCACCATGGTTATGTCGTGCCGTCCTGGGAGATCCGCGCCTTCGTAGCCGCCGGCTACACCATCGAACAATATGAAACGCTCCTGAAGAGCATCAGCGCGGGCCGCGCCGCCCGCAACCAGAGGTTCCGTCGATGAACATGATCACCACCATCACGCCCGAGAGCGGCGTGGAAACCCGCATCGAACGCTATAAGCGCTTGCCCTTGTGGCAGCGCATCGGCGTTGTCGTCCTTCCGCTTGCCGTGATCGGCGGCGCGGTCGAACTGCTCGATCGTCCGGCACCGGCGATGGCCGCGATGCCGGTGCCGACCGTCACCGTCGCCACCCCGCTGGCGCGCGATGTCGACCAGTGGGACGAATATGTCGGCCGCTTCGAGCCGAGCCGCAGCGTCGAGGTGCGTCCGCGCGTTTCGGGCGCGGTGACCGCGATCCACTTCACCGACGGCGCCGTCGTGCAGAAGGGCCAGCTGCTCTTCACCATCGACGCACGGCCCTTCGCCGCGGCCTTGGCCGAGGCACGAGCGGGTCTCGCCAGCGCGCAGAGCGACCTCGCCCTTGCCAACGCCAATCTCGATCGCGCGCACCGGTTGCAGGCCGATGACGCGGTGTCGAAGAGTGACGTGGATCAGCTGACCGCCAAGGTCCGTGCTTCATCGGCCGCGCTCGCCGCCGCCGAGGCACGGGTGCGCAGCCGTGCGCTCGACATGGAATTCACCCAGGTCCGCGCGCCGATCGCCGGCCGCATCTCGGATCGTCGCGTCGATGCCGGCAATCTCGTCGCGGCGGGCGATGCCAATGGCACGCTGCTGACCACGATCAACGCGCTCGACCCGATCTACTTCAACTTCGACAGTTCGGAAGCGCTGTTCCTCAAAGCCAAGCGCGCGCAGCAGGCCGGCGGCACGCCGTCCCCGGTCGAGGTGCGCTTGCAGGACGAGGCGGGTTATCGCTGGCAGGGTCGGCTCGACTTCACCGACAATGGCCTCGACGCCAAATCGGGCACGATCCGCGGCCGCGCGGTGCTGGCCAACCCGACAATGTTCCTGACCCCCGGCATGTTCGGCAATATGCGCCTGTCCTCGGGCGGCTCGTCGCGCGCGCTGATGGTGCCCGATGTCGCGATCCGCCCCGACCAGGCGCGCAAGACCGTGCTCGTGGTGGACAAGGACGGCACTGTCGCGGTCAAGCAGGTCGAGCTCGGCGCAGTGGTCGATGGCCTGCGCATCGTGCGCTCAGGTTTGGCGCCGACCGATCGCGTCGTGATCAGCGGCACGCAGCTGGCGATGCCCGGGACCAAGGTGCAGACCCGCCCCGGCCATATCGCCCCGAGCGTCGCGCCGACCGCACCCACGGTCGCGGCCCCGGTCACCGGCGAGGCGACCTTCGCCCGGTAACCCGCCGCACCACTGCCCAATTCCACTTCATCCTCTCTCGGGGAGCCTGTCATGCGCCTTTCGCGCTTCTTCATCACGCGGCCGATTTTCGCCGCGGTCCTTGCGGTGGTCATCACCATCATCGGTGCGATCGCCTATGCCGGGCTGCCCGTGTCGCAATATCCCGACATCGTGCCGCCGACCGTCACGGTCAGCGCGACCTATCCCGGCGCCTCGGCCGAGACGGTCGCGGAAACGGTCGCCGCGCCGATCGAGCAGGAGATCAACGGCGTCGACAACATGCTCTACATGTCGTCGCAATCGACCGGTGACGGCGCGGTGACGATCACCGCGACCTTCAAGATCGGCACCAATCTCGATGCCGCCCAGGTGCTGGTGCAGAACCGCGTCGCGGTCGCCGTGCCGCGCCTGCCCGAGGAAGTGCAGCGCCTCGGCGTCGTCACGCGCAAGACCTCGCCGGACTTCCTGATGGTCGTCAATCTGGTCTCGCCCGACAAGTCGCTCGATCGCGGCTATATCTCCAACTATGCGCTGACTCAGGTCCGCGACCGCCTCAGCCGTATCGATGGCGTCGGCGACGTGCGCCTGTTCGGCAGCCGCGATTACGCCATGCGCGCGTGGATCGATCCCGGCCGTGCCGCCGCGCTCAACCTGACGGCGGGCGACATCGTCTCGGCCCTGCGCGCGCAGAACGTGCAGGTCGCCGCCGGCACGCTCGGCCAGCCGCCTTATGCCCAGGGCAATGCCTTCCAGCTCAATGTCGAGACGCAGGGGCGGCTGACCGATCCGGCGCAGTTCGGCAATGTCGTCATCCGCACCGACGCCGATGGCCGCCAGATCAAGGTGTCGGACGTCGCCCGGGTCGAGCTCGGCGCCGCCGACTACAACTCCAACACCTATCTCTCGGGCCAGCCGACCGTGATCCTCGCGGTGTTCCAGCGCCCCGGCTCCAACGCGCTCGCCGCCGCCAAGGCGGTCAGCGCCGAGATGGAGACGATGTCGAAGCACTTCCCCAAGGGCCTTGAATATCGCGTCATCTACAACCCGACCGAATTCATCAGCCAGTCGATCGACGCGGTGATGCACACCCTGATCGAGGCGATGATACTGGTCGTGCTCGTCATCCTGGTGTTCCTGCAGAAATGGCGCGCCGCGGTGATCCCGATCGTCGCGATTCCCGTCTCGCTGATCGGCACCTTCGCGGTGCTCGCTGCCTTCGGTTATTCGCTCAACAATTTGTCGCTGTTCGGGCTGGTGCTGGCGATCGGCATCGTCGTCGACGACGCCATCGTGGTGGTCGAGAATGTCGAGCGCAATCTCCAGCGCGGGCTTTCCCCGCTGGAGGCGGCGCGCGCCTCGATGGACGAGGTCTCGGCCGCACTGGTCGCGATCGTGCTGGTGCTGTTCGCGGTGTTCGTGCCGACCCTGTTCCTGACCGGCATGTCTGGCGCCTTCTATCAGCAGTTCGCGGTGACCATTGCCACCGCGACCGGCATCTCGCTGATCCTGTCGCTGACCCTGTCGCCGGCGCTCGCCGCCTTGCTGCTCAAGGCGCATGACGAAGGCGAGGGCGGCAATCGCGTCACGCGCTTCGTCCGCGCGGCGGGCGACAAGTTCAACCGCGGCTTCGAGCGGCTGAGCATCGGCTATGCCGCGCTCACCACGCGTCTCGTCGCACGGCCCAAGCGGATGATGACGGTCTATGCCGGCCTCATCGCCGCCACCGCCGCCCTGTTCTGGGTCACGCCGAGCGGCTTCATCCCGGCACAGGATCAGGGTTATTTCCTGACCGTCATCCAGCTCCCCGCCGGCGCCTCGGTCGAGCGCACCGATGCGGTGATGCAGAAGGTCGCCAAGCGCATCCTGCCGTTGGCGGGCGTGAAGGGCGCGGTGATGCTCGCCGGCTTCGACGGCCCGTCCCAGACGCTCGCCCCCAATGCGGCGGCTGCGTACATCCCGCTCAAATCCTTCGAGGAGCGCGAGAAGCTCGGCGTCACCTTCGCCTCGATCATGGCCGAGGCGCGCAAGGCCACCGCGGACATCGACGAGGCACGCCTGATCATCATCCCGCCGCCGCTCATCCAGGGCATCGGCTCGGCCGGCGGCTACCGCATGATCGTCGAGGACCAGGAAGGGCGCGGCTATCAGGCGCTCGCCGACCAGTCATACGGGCTGATCGGCAAGGCCAACCAGACCAAGGGGCTGGCCCAGGTCTTCACCTTCTTCGACACGACGACGCCGCGCATCTTCGCCGATATCGACCGGCCCAAGGCCAATTTGCTCGGCGTGCCGCCGGAGCGCGTGTTCGAGGCGCTGCAGGTCTATCTCGGCTCAGCGTACGTCAACGACTTCAACCTGCTCGGGCGGACCTATCACGTCACCGCCCAGGCTGATGCGCCGTACCGTGCAACGGTTGCCGACATCGCCAATCTGAAGACGCGCTCCAACTCCGGCGCGATGGTGCCGATCGGCTCGGTCGCGACCTTCAGCGACAAGACCGGGCCGTACCGGGTGACGCGTTACAACCTCCACCCCGCGGTCGAGATTGATGGCGACACGGCGCCCGGCTTCTCGTCGGGCCGCTCGCTGGTGACGATGGAGAAGCTCGCCGCCGATACGCTGCCGGCCGGTTACGGCACCGAATGGACCGGCATCGCCTTCCAGCAAAAGGCCGCCGGCAGCACCGCCGGCATCGTCTTCGCGCTGGCGGTGGTGTTCGTCTTCCTCGTGCTCGCCGCGCAATATGAAAGCCTGGTGCTGCCGCTGGCGATCATCCTGATCGTGCCGATGTGCCTGCTCGCGGCGATGATCGGCGTGAATTTGCGCGGCATGGACAACAACGTCCTGACGCAGATCGGGCTGGTCGTGCTGATCGCGCTCGCCGCCAAGAACGCCATCCTGGTGGTCGAGTTCGCCCGCCAGGCCGAGCAGGAGGACGGGCTCAGCCCCGCCGCCGCCGCGGTCCGTGCCGCGCGCGACCGGCTGCGGCCGATCCTGATGACCAGCTTCGCCTTCATCCTCGGCAGCGTGCCGCTGGTGATCGCGAGCGGCGCCGGGGCGGAGCTCCGCCAGGCGCTGGGTACCGCGGTGTTCTTCGGCATGATCGGGGTCACCGGCTTCGGCCTGCTGTTCACGCCGACCTTCTATGTCGTCTGCCGCGCGCTCGGCGACCGCGTCGCCGCCCGGTTCGCCGCCCGTCGTGCGCATCATGCCGACGCCCATCTGCAACCCGCCGAATAAAGGAGCCGCGTCATGCTACGCCTTCGCTCGCTTGCCGTAACCGCCTCCGCGCTGGCGCTCGCCGCCTGCGCGACGGGGCCGGACTATGTCGCTCCCCACCCCCCCGTGGCAGCGTCCGGCCCGTTCCTCTCGACCGCGCCGGCGCTCACCACGCCCGCGCCGGTCGAGGGGAACTGGTGGCAGCTCTATCGCGATCCGATGCTCGACAAGCTCATCGCCGATGCACTCGCCGCCAACACCGATATCCGCGTCGCGGTCGCCAATCTCGCCAAGGCCCGGGCCGGCCTGCGCGAGGTGCGCACCGATCGCCTGCCTCAGGTCGGCGTCGGCGCGAGCGGCCAATATGGCCGCGCGTCACAGTTGCAGCGCGCGCCCGGTTCACCCCGCGAAAGCTGGACGGTCGATGCCGGTCTCGACGTATCGTACGAGGTCGACCTGTTCGGCCGCGTCAGCCGCGGTGTCGAGGCGGCACGCGGCGATGTCGACGCCGCGCAGGCCGACACCGACGCCGTACGCGTCGCCGTCGTTGCCGACACGGCGCGGGCTTATGCCGATGCCGTCTCGTCCGGCGAACGTCTCGCCGTCGCGCAGCGCATCGTCGATCTGCTCGATCAGTCGCTCAAGGTGACGACGCGCCGCGTCGAGGTCGGCATGACCACGAGGCTCGACAGCGCGCGTATCGGGGCACTGCGCAACCAGCGCGCCGCCGACGTGCCGGCCATCGCCGCCGAACGCCAGGCGGCGCTGTTCCGGCTCGCCACGCTGACCGGCCGCACGCCGCAGCAACTGCCGGCCGAGATCGCCGAGCGCGTCACCACGCTGCGCCTCGACCAGCCGATCCCGGTCGGCGATGGCGCCGCGCTGCTCGCCCGCCGCCCCGATGTTCGCGCCGCCGAGCGCCGCCTCGCCTCGTCGACCGCCCGCATCGGCGTCGCCACGGCGGATCTCTACCCGCATATCAGCCTCGGCGCGTCGATCGGTTCGACCGGCACGGGGGTCAGCGACCTGTTCGGCGGCGGTCCCCTACGCTGGCTGCTCGGTCCGCTGATCAGCTGGTCGTTCACCGATCATGAGCGCGCCCGCGCCCGCGTCGCGGGGGCCGAGGCCGACAGCCAGGCCGCGCTCGCCCGCTTCGATGGCACGATGCTCAAGGCGCTGGAGGAAACCGAAACGGCCTTGTCCAACTACGCCCATGCGCTCGACCGCCGCACCGCGCTTCAGGCGGCATGCGATCAGGCCGGGATCGCGGCAAAGATCACCCGCGCCCAGCAGCGCGAGGGCCAGATCGACTCGCTCGCCGCGCTCGACGCCGAGCGCACCCTGGCCGAAACCCAGGCCGCCCTCGCGCTGCAAGATGCGCAGATCGCCGATGCGCAGGTCGACCTGTTCCGCGCGCTTGGCGGCGGGTGGCAGAACAAGGCATGACAAAAGCGCCGGGCTTCCCTGGGA
>Ga0307510_10011811_pt1 | contig 10361 bp, 10 predicted proteins | sample 12_EM_MG_FD_207224 | JGI IMG/M metagenome (GOLD analysis project Ga0307510, IMG submission 207224) | Populus trichocarpa ectomycorrhiza microbial communities from riparian zone in the Pacific Northwest, United States - 12_EM | ecosystem: Host-associated > Plants > Roots > Unclassified | place...
AGATTGGGCTCGGAACGGAAGAGGCTGTGTGGACTGCGCCGTAATCGCTTTCGCTTCTTTTCGCTTTGCTGGTTGCTCACGGTCAACCATCGATCGTATCGTCGTCCGATATGCAATTTCCACTTGCCCCAGGACCAGGTATGGAGCTCCAAGATGCAATGCAAAGGCTAGACATCTCTCGCGATCCTCGCAGGTCACAACAACCCCCACCCCAACCTCAGCCTCAGCCTCAGCCTCAACCTCAGCCTCAGCCTCAGCCTCAGACTCGACCTCAGCAGCAGCCGCAGCAGCCAGCGCAAACCAGTCGAGAGCCGAGTCAGGCGACCTCGGATCATCCTCATCCTCATCACGAAGGCGGTCAAGCAGACTCTTCGCAGACCGCTGCGAGTTCGCAATTCGAGAATGCGTTGAGGGCCTCGCACGAGCAGGTTTGGTACCTCAAGTCGATCGACTTTATCTCTCCCTCTGGTGCGAGTCGTAAATACAACATCATCTTGCAGAACTACAACGGGTGCGCTTCTTCTCCTCCTTCTCTCTCTCTCGGTTGCTGACCTCTATGACGGAGAAAAGGCCATGTTCGTTCATCGCGATATGCAATATCCTGATCCTCCGTGAACAGATAGAGATCCTTCCACCAGGTCGTAAAACCGTTTCATACGACTTTCTCTCCCAACTCGTCGGCGAGCATATCCTCCTCACCGCGCCAGACGTGGACGTGTCTGCAGCGCTATCGATGATGCCTCTGACCACGAGTGAGTCCCAACCCAGCCTTCCATGTGGAGGCTGACTCAGACGGACTCAAGGGGGGATGGATCTCAATCCCGTCTTCACATCCACTACTGCGTTCCGCCCCGCCACGACGGGTGGAGAGCTTGCCCTCTTTTCGAGTGCAGGCATTACACTCGTTCACGGCTGGCTTGTCGATCCCGAAGGCCCCGAATACGCCGCGGTCAAACGCGTAGAGGACTATGACTCGGCAATGAATCTGATCGTTGAGGCGGACGTGCTCACGAGCGGCTTGCTCGTCGGCACAGGTAATGCCGATGATGGTGATGGTGCTGGCCCCAGCCAGGCAGGCCCAAGTAATTCAAACGTCAATCTAACAGACGAGGAGAGACAGAAGGTGGAGGACGGTGAGTGTCACACCCGGTGCGACGCAACGTAAGCTGATACACAATCCTTAGCCTTCACGGTCCGAACGTTCCTCGATAGTACGCGCTCACAACTGACATACCATGGCCTGTTTACTCTGTCTTCCATCCCTCCCAATTCAACTGGTCTCTCACAGTCCACCCCTGCTTCTGAACCGGTTTCTCCGTCTTCGCCAGCTCACCCCACCCCTGCTCCTGAATCTGCTGAAGAGCCAGCCGCACCTCCCCCTCACGCAGAGCTCTTTGCACTCTTCCGCAACTCGCACCTGGCTGTGTTATACCGGCGCGGCGGTACGCTATATACCCTCGTCACAGACCAAGTGTTCCTGCACGAGCCGACCGTCGTCTGGGAGCTTCTGGGAGACATCGACCAGGGCGGGGCCGAATTCGTCAATAGTGCATTTGAACGCGCTGTCCCCGTTGGTGGCGACTTTGCAGGTTGGCATCCACCTTCAGAGTCATCAGGAACGGTCGATCCCGCAGAGTACGCCTTCCCGTTTATACATGGGATACAGGGTGTTTATTGACTTTTGTCAGTCACGCGCTTGCATTGGAGCTGCAAAACGAAGAGGATGAGCGGGCGAGGCGAGAATATGCCCGACGGCAGCAGGAAAGAGAGATGCAGAGGCGAAGAGAGCAAGCCGAATATGAGCGACGACGGTGGGAGTGGGAACGACAAGAGAAGAAGAAAGAAAAGCAGAACAAAAAGGATAAAGAATGTCTGATTATGTAATATCGATACCAGCACCATCACGTGGTCGTGTTTTGCACACCCCGGAAAGAGAAAGCAGCTTTGAGACGCGCTCGAGTCTCGTTATGCCTTCAAACTTGGAGAATAGCGAAGACGATTACATCGATGACCCAGAAGAACTTGACTCGGACGTATTTCACATATGGGACCCTCTCCAGAAACCCGTCACACTTCAATACACCACAGAGCAATTGCACAGTGCGCTTGCCATAATCCCTTTCAGGTTTCATTCCGACTAATGGTCGGCTTCTGCAGAGATGATACACCAAGGTGACATCGATCTCGACCCCGAGTACCAACGTGGTCGGTGCCGCATCCTCATCCAACCTCATATACCCGCTCCATGTTAATCACCGTTTCCGTGGCTGCCCTACTCCTGTAGCTGTCGTATGGTCCGCTGCAAAGCAGATGGCCATCGTCGATTCGCTCTTTCACAACTATTACATCCCACCTGTCGTCTTTGCCATCTCGAGAGATCCAGTAGACGGCTTTGAGACCAGACTATGCGTAGACGGGAAGCAACGCTTGACGAGTATACAAAAGTTCTTTGATGGTCACGTACGCCACTTCATTCTCCTTATGCCTTTGGCTCTATCCTCACCAATCGTCCTCCCTTGACGCACCACAGATAGCTTGTACGATTACCAAAACTTTGATGTTTGAGCAAATATCCACACACCTTACACAGATCGCTGTCCGAGAACAAAAAAATCGTGGTGGTATACAACCTCAACTGCCACACGCGCATCGCGCGCCGAAATCCCCGCATTCGAAAAGCGAACATTCGCACAAAAACTCATCACATGCAGTACGTATTCTCCTCTGCCCCAACAAAAAAATAACATGCGAATCCCCGCTCTCCAAAACCGGCAAGTCGAATACAACAACCTCTCGCCGGCAGCCGAGCGCGAAGTGTTCCAGCGCGTGCAGCTAGGCGTGAGCCTGACGACGGCCGAAAAGCTCCAGGCGATCTCGTCGCCCTGGGCGAACTACATCACGCACCTCGAAAAGACGCACCTGACGATCGACGGCGGGCTCGTGGACCAAATCGCGTTCGACGACACCCGCGGCCGCGCGTTCCTGAACACCGCGCAGCTCGTGTACTGCTGCGCCGGGCTCCCCGCCGCGCAGCGCATCCCCTCGGCCGCCAAACTCGAAAAGTGGCTCATGGCCCTCGACGAGCGACCGAGCGCGGCGTTCAAAGACGCCATGGCGGCCGTCCTCGATCGCCTATGGGAACTCGCGCGCAGCGCGGAGCTCGACGCGCCTTTCCGCAAGTTCAAGCCCAAGGTTTCGCCCGTCGAATTTGTCTTCATCGGTGCGCGCTACCCCTCGCTTTTTCTGTTTTCTGTTCCCCCATCCTTTCATCATCTGATCTGCCCCCTAGGCATACTGCTCTATGTACTGCGCCACGGCTACACGGCCGCGGAGCAGTCCCGCGCCGCGTTCATCTTCCGACGCGACATCCGCAAAGCCCACGTCGACGTACGCTTCAACGCGCGCGTCGCCGCCGACTGCTGGCGCCTCGTCGACGCGATCGAGAATGGCGAGGTGGACATCGCCGCACCCCCGTTGGCGGGGTCCAAGGCCTCGTTCCCCAACGGGAAGCGCAAGTCTCTCGACTCTCAGGCGAGCGCGGCGAGTCCTAGAGGGCAAGTGGCGAAGAGAGGCAAGAAGAGGGGCGGATAGAGTGATGTTTTTTTCATGATCGACGCCGGACTCCCTTTCGATGCTGCTGCTGTGCTATACCTATCATACTGCCATTACTGCTCCCCCCTTCCCCACCCTCCTCGGTCTAATTGTGTGCTGTCCCGCTATCGACAGACGTCGCTACGTAATTTTGCAAAGTACAAACTGTATAACAAATATATTTGCTGTCCATGGTTTTAACATCTACACTGTGTGTCTGTTGCAAGAAGAAAACTAAAAGAGTGTCCCTTTTCTCCCCTACAAAGCAAGAAGGGTTTGACCTCAAGCAAGTTCGCTCAAGGCACGCAACGCAGCGACGTGCGCTTCGCGTTTCTTTACAATATCGGCGTGTACGATCGTCGGGCGGAGCTCGAGTTCGTGCTGGAAGAAACGTGGCGGCACGACACGACACAGGACAAAGACACGATCAGCACGATATACGTGTGCGGGTGGAGAGGGCTCTCACCTGAAGGAGCTTGTCCGGCTGCCACGTCCGTGTCGGCAGGCTCTCGAGCGCGACGTACACAGCCGGGATCGACTCGCAGCGGAGGAGCTCCGCCTCGTGGCTTTTGAGCACGGCCAGCGCAATGCGGAATAGGACGTCGAGTCCGTCAAGGAGCAAGACGTCCCACACGCGGAAAAGCGTCTGAAAAAACACAGGAGCAAACGATGCCAGCGTCAACACGTGTGGTAGTATGGTATGGGGAAGGGGGGAGGGCGCGCGTACCTCGACGGGGAGGCAGTCTGTGAAGAGGGAAAGGAACCAGGAGAAGCAGATCGCGGGGAGGTCGATGCCCAGCTCGGCGAGATGCGCCGCGAGCTTCGGCATGCTTTCTTGTACGTAGTCGAGGAGCACGAGCGGGCACGCGCGCGAGGGCAGCAGCGTCGGAGAGAAGAAGCCGTCTGGGAGGATGCGCTCGACGAGCGCCGCGAGCACCCAGAACGCTTCTTCCTCGTCCGCGTGGACCAACAACAGCGTCGACGCGACCAGGTTCATGCCCTGGCAGTACCCGACCGCGGGATTGCGTCTGTGCGTGCCGCCGACCTGTCAACGGGAGGGGCAGAGAGAGACAAAGAAAGAGAGGGACGACGCACCGGCTATAGGCGATGAGCACCCTACGCAGCTTCTGCACCCCGACGCCGTCCCCGCCAAAGAACATGTTGAGCGGCATCGTCCGTCCGACGTCCTTATCGATCTCCCGCACGACACCACCGCCATCGCTATCCGTCTGCGCCAACAACTCCGCAAACACACCAGGCTCCTGCATCTCGAGTCCGCCGCTCGACTCGAGCCACTCCTTGGCGCGGTACGCAAGCGGCACCCCGCCACGAACGAGCCGTCCGAGCTCCCGCCGCTCCTCGCGCCCCGCGGATCGCCCCAGCTGCGAAATGCCGATCAGCCCGTCGCTGTGCGCCAGCTCGTCCTCGGCGACTGGCCCATCGAGTCCTAGCAGCGCTGCCGCACCGCCCGCAGCCGATGGCGCCTTGGCTAAGCCCCCACCGCTACCGCTTCCACCACCGCCTCCACCGCTGGCGCTGGCGCTCCCGCCGCCCGAGGGCGATGACGTCGCCAACGCTTGCGCCCGGGATCGCCGTCGCGCGCGCACAAAGGCGTCCCAGTCCTTGCGCTGTGCCACTTGTCGTTCGTCGTGTATCACCGTGAGCTCGCCGAGCAGAAGCCGCAACACGTTCGCGCAGATGTGTCGCGGTGTATCCGGGCCGACGGCGAGTATCGCTGTGCATGCGCTTGAGCTTGGAGCAGCAGGAGTGGCAGCAGCTTTGTTGGTACTATTGCTGTTGTTGCTGCCGTTACTGGCTGACATATCTCCGCTGCCGGACGCTGCGTTTGAGAGTCTACTTGCGCTGACCGACGACGTCCGCGACTGTGGGCGGGGGAACAGTTCGATCTCGCCCGTACATGGGCAGGTATCTTTAACGATCTCGACGCTGGCTCCGCTGGCCTCATCGTCCGACCACTCGTCCTCCGTGCGGTCGGCGATCTTGACGCCAGTGAGGCAGGCAGGCGCAGCACAGCGGCATGTGCGCGCACGCACCAGCAGAAGCACATCATATAGCGCAACGTCGTACATAAAGCCGAAACGATCCACCAACGGTTCGCTGTCGGCGCGGTGCGTCGGGAGGGGCGGTAGGGCGACAGGACCGACCATGAAGGGGCGAAAGTCTCGAGCAGTGAGTGGGGTATAGGTACGGGATAGATACTCTGTCGGCGGCTTGGATGTCGCGGGTATGATGGATTCGAGGGGGACGGAGGTGTTCTTGCGGATAGCTGGCTGAGGTGAGCTGGTGCTACCTTGGGTAACATGGGATGAATCTATAGAATTAGCTTGGCGTCGTGGGCTGCGGTCTGCATTGACGGTCGGCCGTCGTTGCTGCTGTTGAAGGAGCGAGCTGAGAAGGGGGGATCCAAACGTTGCCGTACGCGACTTGGCTTTGACTGTTGGTATGTCTTCAGGCCCGCTCAGCGCCCGGCTGAGCGACGTCGCTACGTCTATGCTGGTACTTTTCACTATCGTCGCTTTGGGGTTAGTACCTTGCTCGTGTTCACGGTCCTGCCTGCGGTCACGTTTTTCCTTGCTAGGTGCACGAATTTCGATTCCTTCTTCCCGCGCTCTCTTCACCAGCTCAAAGGCAAGGTTTGCGATGAGCGGAGCCGTCCCGACACCATGCTCAACGAGCACGCTGTTCGGATCAGAAGTCATCACGCGCGTCGCATTGACTACCGCCTGAAGGGCAGAACCCTGAGGTAGTCTGTCCAATGCTGTGCGAAGAGAATGCAGAGAGGGTTCTCGCGACAGTACATCAGAGCGCTGTAGTTCTGTCGTCAGGCTGGGAGCTGCGAGAATCGCGGGCGTGAAAGCGGAGGTCACAGGAGAGCAGACGGCGATGGGAAGTTTTGGTACATCAGCATCGGCGACTGGGACGGTGATCGCATCCGTGGCCGAAAGATTGCGGCGCCTTTTCCCCGGCGTCGCAGGTGTAGGGTTCAGAATGGAAAATCCCAACGTGCCAAACACACTGCGTGAAATCTTGCGTCGACCAGGCTTGCCGGCTGATGGAGACGGAGGTGAAACGTCGTGAGAAGGCTCTTCGGAACCGAATGGGTCTGATTCTGAATTCCCGTCCTCGCTGGAGGGGATAGGAGGGCGTAGATGCTTATGTCGGGGCTTGCCCCACCAGGTCCCCATCCAATCGCTCAGGGAAGAGCGATCGGATTTGGTACTTTCGAGGCTGGGTGCGCTGTGGCTGAGTTTGCCAGTGGAGTAGACGCTGCTCGCATCCGCAAAGTCGGGATCCTGAGGCGGAACGGAGATTTCGGATACACCAGGACCAGAGGACTGTGTGCGCTCCGATGCCGGGGTGACAATGATTTTGGAACCCATTGGCGTTGCTGTACCAGGTTCCCGTTCACGTGGCACTTCGAGAGAAGGAAAGACCACAGCGTCTACCATGGCCTCGGATAAGGTGTCGGTAAGGGACTGTGAGATACATTCAGCATCCGGTACAGACCATACGGACGAGATCTCACCAAATGAGTCTGGCTCCTCTCCACCTTGTGCATGCCCTCGTCATCGTCGGTAAACAAGGACTGCATCACTCGGCGAGCAATATCCCTGTCCGATGGCTGCAGTTCCTTCATCAGCTCCTCGGCGCGTCGTTTTCGAGCCCGCTCCTTCTCTTGGATCACTCGCAAACTCTCCTCCATCTCTCTCCTGATTTTCGTGAGATTGTGGACGGCGGATGACAGCGCCCGCAGGGCCGTATGGTAAGGATGGCTGGAAACGGAGGCCGGGGAGTCGGAGACGCTGATCGCGGAAATGGCAGACTGTATGGCCTCGTCCGAGTAGTCGTGCCACTGGTTGGAGAGGATGCGAGACGCGACGTCGGTGGGTAAACCGTGGACTTCCACCAGCTCCGCAGCGCGCATCACGCCACTCGCAGAGAGACGGTCTTTTGAAGAGCCAACGACAAACGTGGGTGGCCGGTCCCAACCGGTGGGCAAGGGTTGTCGGGTGGCAGAGGTGTCACGGGTGGTGTGCGCACGGTCGGCCTTGCCATATCCGCGTACGCTACCATCCCTGTTCGCGTGTCGGTGCCTTGAGCTTGTTCGAGTGTTGGCATCCAGTCGCTCTCTGAGCGCGGAGGGGGTCGGCGTCTGGATGTGGGCGCTGTCCACGGAAGGTGGGTCAGCTTGCCCGTGCCGCGTCACGGGGCGGGAGCGACGCCCACGAGAGGGAAGGTCATCGGCGAGAAGAGGGTGTGAATGTACTGGCGTCGAGACCTGTGCTGTTGAGGAAGAAGCAGAGGCCATGAACGCAGGCGTGCGATATCATCTAACTGAACTCGTTAAACCGGCAGCCGAGTGTGACCGCGCGCGCGAATGATCTCTCTCGGCTCTTGCGTGGCACGTGGACAACGCCCGGCGCTCGGAGACCGCCTTTTCCCCTCTCACTTCGCTTTCTCCGAAATACCCTACCAAACACGACCATGGGCTGGTTTGGGAGTAGCAAGGCAGAGAAGCCCGACGCGACTTCGAGAGAAGATCGTTCGAAATGTTGGGAAGCTCGGGACGCCTATTTCGCCTGTTTGGATGCGGCAGAGGTCGTCGTGGCAGGAACCGAAGGCTCAAAGTGCGCCTCGCAGAGAAAGTTCTACGAGCAGAACTGTGCCAAGAGTTGGGTGAGTCTGTCTCTCAGCACGCGCGAATCGTCTGCGTCGAAATCTGAACGCAGCGTAAAAAGATCGACTATTTCAACCAGCGTCGGGTACTAGCCGAGAAACAGAAACCCATGCTCGCCCAGGCTGCTGAAGGAAGAAGATCATGACGAGTGTTTACATCGTCCATCCAACGCACACGGTGCTCCGCTCCCTTCGACGTGCGCAACTTTCCATGTGATGTTCTCCATTGGTCCTGACTGTACCACTACACCAGATCGACCTACATCAGCTATTCACATCATATTCTTACCATACGTTATTGTATAATAGACCACCCTGGATTTCTCCCCCGCGCCAATGAACTGTTCTGAACCATCACTTCGAAGAAGTCCGACATGTTCTTCCCGGAGATACGGCGTGCTTAACCAAGACCATATGTCCCGGGTCAGCATCTTTGCCATGTAACCCAGTGCACTATGTTACAAGACCCAAGAAGGAAGAGAACTATGCATCAAACGTCTACCCGAGATACCCCAGATCTTCCGGCCGCCGAGCCCCCGAGACAATGGTCAGCTCTGATGCTAACCAATCTCACTGCTGTTCCCTTCTACTCCAAACACTCTAGCACATGATTTCCGATCCCCCGCGCCCTTCTTGTCACAGGATTACCACCATGATGTATCCTTACAGCAGGTTGCCATGGCTCTCTACGGAGATCAACCGAAGTTATGGGGAATGAAGGGGCTATCCTCCACCGTCTTGATCACACATCATACAATGGAAGCATGACCATTCCCGAGGTTCGACGCCTTCCTGGGCTCTTCACAGCAAATTATTCTAGCACCTCGATACAGCGGGTATAACTATCTTCCGCAAAACTTAAGTCTGTAGAGAAGAAAAGAACACAATCGTCACTTTACTCCAGTGATCTCAACACCGCAAGCGCTCTTGGGCCGATGAGCCTGGTGCGCCATCATCTCAGTTCGCGACTCCCCTGGGGCTCATGTCTCGACGTTGGTTGCACTTTTGCCTCCTCATCTTTCATACGATGGGCGTTCCTCTTTAGGGATATCTAGGATCATGGTTTGTATGTTCGGATCCTTCCGTAGGAAGGCCCGAGCACATCCCATCGAACAATTTTTTTTGACTCAGCGGGGCGATCAGAAATGATTACTTCCAGTTGCTGATGCAAAAAAGCTAAGCGGTCGGCCCGTTTATCGGGCCAGTGAAGTGAAGACCGCCGCTGTCGACGGACGGCGTTTCTCTCTGGGGTTATTTCTGCCTCCCCTGCGGCTGCACGAACAAAGTGGAAGACCCCACCCTCATTATTTCGGCACTTTACATGCCACGGTGCTTGCTCGTTGCTAGGTAGAAATAGCGGAGATTGCACCAGGAAACATTTCTGGAGGAAGTGGTCCCGAAGCCTTTCGTTTTTGCCTGATCGGGGCTGAAAGCCCGCAACAGCGCCCAAACTGGGTCGATATGGTAGGATGCCCGTGCCAGTGCCAGCGGGGCAAGATGACGAGTTGTCAACCGACGATGGACGGAGCCGATCATCTGAAGGATGATGCATCCACCTACAGTCGAACTCCGAGTCGTCACGCGTTTTCTATTGCTGTGCGCGTACATAATTCTCTCTCATCATGCATGGGCCGCTCAACATTATACATTGTATGGTACGGGGAGTGTTCAATCATTCTTATGATCTTATGTCCCAAGGTCCAATACTGATCTGCTTATGCCAAGATGGGTTGTTCCGCTCTGGCTGGTCGTTGTGTATAAATCCTCTTATCTCGAAGCTTTAATTTCCGAACATCGGAAAATGGCTTCGCTTCGAAAGGGGAAACTAGAGGCACAAGCCACTGGGGCTCGGGGGGAGGAAGGGTGCCTTCTTCTCGGGTGCAATTTTCACTCCGTGAGGGTGTCAGTCCGTGCCCGATCCACCCATTCTGACTCGGACTTTGAATGAACCAAAAATACGACTTGAGTTCAACACAAAGTGAAAACTCTGAGCTTTTTTGCCAGCGCGCCGACTTATTCGACGGCTTCTTTCGCCGGTAGTCTTGGATTCGGTCTCCTTTCATGATGTAGCA
>Ga0307510_10011812_pt1 | contig 10361 bp, 8 predicted proteins | sample 12_EM_MG_FD_207224 | JGI IMG/M metagenome (GOLD analysis project Ga0307510, IMG submission 207224) | Populus trichocarpa ectomycorrhiza microbial communities from riparian zone in the Pacific Northwest, United States - 12_EM | ecosystem: Host-associated > Plants > Roots > Unclassified | place...
TATATATATATATATATATATATATATATATATATATATTTTGAATATTTATTTTTCAATTTCATCTCTTAAAATTTAATTTTTATATTAACTTTGGTCCTTATTTTTATAATTGTTATTTGCTTTTCCATTATTATTTTTTTATTGAAATTTTTTATCTAACAAATTTGATCCTTATTCTTTTGATTGTTACTTATTTTATTTGAAATAATTTATGAAATGTTAATTATTATTATTTTAATTTTTTCATCTTTTATTTATTTTTTATTTTTTAGATTTGATCTCTATTATTTTGATTATTATTTATTTTATTTGAGATAATTTATGAATTTTTTTTTTAATTTCATTCTCATTCAACTTTTTAATTTGTAAGATTTGTTTCTCATTATTTTAATAAACTTGAGAAAAATAAAATATTAATAAGTTATTTTCCAGCTTATTTTCCATGATATAACCAAACACTGAAAAATATTTTCCAACTTATTTTTCATTACACTACCAAACATCAGAAAATAATTCATTTTCTCGAAATTCACTTTCTTGGAATTCACTTTTAAAAAGAAAATTACTTCCCAACAAATAAACAAGACCTTCAATAAAAAAATACTTTAAAAAATAACCATTAACACATTCGATCCCAATAAAAAGTTTTGTTTGTAACATGTTGTTACATGTAAGTATACCATGTCACTATTTAAACACCCCCAATATATATATATATAAAATTAGACAATTGTTTTGCAGTCAGTTCTTGCATTTTGCAAGCACATCAACTGCAAAATAGGAATTTAAACTCGAAACTGCAACGTAAGAAGATCACTGTATGGTCAGGACTCAAGTTAAATACTCAATCTCTTATGACAAGAAGCAAGGCCTGTGATACATTCCCTCTTTTCTGATAGCTGTTCTAGTATAGAATTGGAAGTTTTCTGAATCTCACTTCTCATTATAACTGATATATGTAAAAGCAGACCAAATAAGGCTTGCTTTCCATTAAACAAGTGTTAATCCTTGCAGATGGTGAGTCTTTTTGGAATTTTATTGCTGCACATATACAAACTTGATTAAACTGAACTAGAATGAGAAGCCGGTATTCCGCGGTTGAAATTCTAACATCTTCATGGTAGATTAATGGATGCTGCAATTCGCAGGCTTTTCAGCCTCAAGTTTAGGGTACGCTTTTGTTTGTTTTCTGTTGTTGCTCCAGCATTAGCTTCAGCTGCCTCCCATTTTCCTCATTTTGCAGCTGTAGATTTCGCTGAATCTGTTTCAAATGGGTAAAATACATGAAATGGGAAGCCTCTCAACCGAAAAAGAACTTGATCACTTTTCCGTTGGCATATGAAGCATTACTTCTGTCCAGTTTTAAGAACATAACAACTGGTTTGCTAGGTATTTCAAGATTTCAAGGCATAAGGCATACCTCTAACTGTTCGTGAAGATCCTTCTCAATATCTAGCTGCAGTTGCTGTACCTCCTTGATTCCCATGCTAATTCTAGAAGAGAAGACAAGTTGGGGCATGTCGTTGATTGTAGGTTTTGCTGCAGAAAACCAATACTGATGTGAAAATTACAAGTAGATTGCCTTCAAAAGTACTTCAACATGCAACAGAGATTTACCTTGATTACATTCTGACATGTACTTGTCAGATCGATATTTCTGCAAAACAAATTTATGAAAAAGGATGATAAATAGAAATAAGCTTGGGTGGAACCAAAACACAACCTGATCTTGAGTACGTACCTGCAAGTGACTTTTGACCTGAACGATGGTCAATCCTTTTGTTTCCATCATCTTCAGTATGGCCTTTGGTTTTGCTTCTATTATTATTTGATCAATCAATGGAGACAATCAATAAAAGATAGTCCTTTAACAATTGAGCAAAGCTCATACCAATTTACTTACTTGCAGCACCACCAAGGCTATTGACACACTTGATAAACTTCTCATGAAGACCTTGAGTCCATCTAATTCGTTTTTTACTCGAGAAAATTGGTCCAGAAGATCCTGAACCGCTGGAAGTAGAGGAACCATCCCCGAAATGTCTTGTAGATGATTCCAGCTGCTGAGACTTGAGAAGCTTATACCAGATTTGGACAGGAAGTTGAAATAAACACATTTGATACAAAAGAAAACCAGACATGATGTATGCACACAAGAACATCAGAATAAAGTTAAGTAGAGAACTTACTTCGGGATCATTCTGTCTATCAGAAGTAGGCTGAAGGGGCCTTCCAATCAAGGTTGCATTGTCTCCAAGTAATTGGACTCGCTCAAGTGAAAGGGATGTACTTCCCCCCAAATTAATGGAAGAAAGATGTTTTTGAGTCTTTTCACAATATTTATGGTGTTGGTTGCTAAATAAATAAGGTCTCAGAACTGTTTGCCAACTGGATTCATCGAAAATGTTACCCCTGGATGATTGATTTGATGACATCTTTGCATCATTAGGCCCAGGAACCTGTGAGCATGAAGGGAAAGTAGGAAATTCATAATCATCATCTTGCTGAAGATCGAACAAGCATTCACTTATGCAAAAAGCCGGAGCTAGCTGATCGAACTGACTTGGAATGATGTTAGTTGATGTTGCAGGCTCTACATCTTGACTTTGAGATACTTCCCCCATGCTTGATGGTGGCGAGCAACATTCCAATTATGTTGTCTTATGATTGGAAGGCTCAGTAAGCATTCTATGAAGTTGGGAATTTCACTCTTGATAATATTGCTCTTTCAAAGCAGATAAATCCTCTCTCTCTCTCTCTCTCTCTCTCTCTCTCTCTCTCTCTCTCTCTCTATATATATATATATATATATATATATATATATATATATTTGATTCTATAAGAGCAGGAACCCTAGGATGTTTCTGTTCTTTTTATATGTTAACTAGCTCTTAAGAGCTCATCAATTTTCATTTTCCTGGTACACTGCTGATAATACATGTGTACCAGCAGAGGATGTGATCAATATGCAGGCATCCTTTTATCTTTTTAGAAGAACAAAATATAACTTCCAAGTGGTAGGGTTTTGGTGAGATTCCACCTAAATGACAACATCTGCTATAAATTTTAATGATACGCCTTTCTGATGGTAACTTTCCAATAAATTATCCAAAATAATCGGGCATGGATAGTACAAGTTCTTGGCAGTTCATGAACCAATTTGGTTAGGATTAGGACACTTGTATATGTTAAATGTATTACCAAAGCAAGTAGTACTTATTGTACAGATTTAACAATGGAATGATAGTACACAATTATAGTACAAGTTCTAGCTATGGATTAATCATTGATAGGACATGAGCTCGCTCGCATGCATGTGCACAACAGATGCCCTCCTGATTGGCAGCAATGCAAGAACTATGACTTCATTTTCTCTGTCTGACCAAAAAGATACGCACCATCTTGCATATAGATTTTTTATTTGACTAATAATCACTATTATGCAACCCGAACCAGCCAAACAGGTGAAGTGGGACCTGGTTTGAGCCAGGTTTCATTAAAAATTAGAGGAAAATTAACGCGTTATGACCCGATAAAAATTCTAGATTGACCCAATTAAATCCGTAACCTAACTTTATACTGGATCGGCTCTTAGGTCAGGTTTAATAACTCTTGCTAATAAGAAAGAGATCACTCAATCTATAGTTTAATATTTTTATCAAATGATCAGGAGTCAAAGGCACATTCAAAGATAATTTGTTCATGTACAACTTTCTGCAGGATCTGTAATGTCCTTGTGTTGACCTCTCTAGCACAACTATCAAAAACATTGAAAAGAATGACGACATTCTTACAAGGTCTATGGGTAAGGATGGTAATGAATGACGAAACACTGACATGCCAAGGATTCTACCCTGCTCAACTGATTATTTATTTATTAGACAGAAAAGGCTAGGATTCTTAACCAATGGATCGCCTTCTGGGAAACTTCAGTTTAAACCCTTCCGTGATGGTCAGATAGTCCCACCATCGTAAGTGAAGGTTTCGAGACAGCATTATACATGCCGGCTGATATGGTGGATCTTATGGACAATTGGTTTTGGAAGCTAGTCGCAAGAAAATGGCCAAATTGTTTTTTTCTAATTAGCCAATGTTCTGCTGATAGCAGAATGAAATGGAAAAACTTGTACGCGTTATGATTTTTGGTTGACTTCTGATTGAGTGCAGCATACAGAGCTAACAGGATGGTTCATATCACCAGGCTAACAGAGAAGACATCAAAACTCTGGTACATTTTTATTAGGATGAACTTGAAGTACATAATAACGCAAGACTATTTTTCTAAAGCCGATGCTGAATTCGGAAGAATTTACAGTACAAGAACCACATTACTTTCTGTTTTGCAAAGAATCCCAACTTCCAAGCTCTAAAGAGTACTATGCTGTGAACACACATCGTATTCCTATGTTTTTACCCTTCCTGTGTAGGCACAATCAAACGCTTTCACTTTCTTTACAAAGGAGCAGAGATCATTTGCGATTCTGTTGTAGCTGGGGATTAGAAATCACTTTCGCTTGAAGCCATGAGTGCTTGCACATGAAAATGAGTCCTATGTGCTTTGAAGATCTAACTTATCTTGGATGGGAAATGGGTATTATTATTAGAGCCTTCTACAATAGAAACATCAATATCTTCGAGGCTAAATGTTGACTCGTCCGGAGAAGTAATGTTCAAGTTCTGATTATTCAAGAGACTATTAGTTTTTTTCTGTTGCTGATCAAACATCATCTTAAGCTGCTTGCCTTGTTCTTCAATGCGTAATTGTAGAATTTTTTGAATCTGCCATAAGAAAATGTAAGCGAAATTAGTAATTATTGGTAGGTGAAACTGAAGGCTAGGCCATTCAAAAGTCTGATCATCATGGTCTTGAATGAACCGAACCACTCCTCTCAGGAGGTCATCAGGAAACAACCCAACCAGTACCTCCAGCTGCTCGTGCAGACGCCTCTGGACATCTAATTGCACCTCCAGTGCCTCCCTGATTTGAAACCCACTGCTAGACATGGTCAACAATTTGTCATAAGATCAAATGATTGTCTGAGATGATAGGCACACATCATTAAGAAGAAGAAACAGAAAAGAAGACAAGAAAGGCAATTTCAAGTTTCAGAAATTTATCTAGCTTGAACGCTTGTTAGGATACGATTAGTATAATAACCAAGGAAGAAGGATTCATTATGAGATTACGTTTTGACATCGAGCTGTGATACATCATCTATGCTAGTTCTTTTCTCAGCCTTTCCTGCCACAGAATAGGTATTTGAATCAGAATTTTAACAACAGTGAAAGAAAGGATGCAAAAGTCCTTCAAAAGTTAAACATGCATTCTGCATCATCAAACAGAAAATTCAAGAACTATTTTGTTTTATAATAATTTCTGCTGTTGTTTTTTACAGGCAAGTTGGACTTCTAACAAATCGCAGACAAAACCACCAAAAAATAATATAGCAAATTATTGCATATCAGTAAACATCATCACAATTACTATGTACAGAGTAAATGAGTTGCTGAAAAGATAAATGTAAACCTAAGATTGCATCTTATGTCACGCTAAGAAACCATTCTGTTATTGAAAACTATTCTCAATTTGGTCCTCAACACCCGTTGACACAGGGGAAGTAAAAAAGATTGCTCGTCATTTTACTTAATTTAAAGTACTGAGAAAATTAATATAGATATATTCCTTGCTGCAAGAACTTGACAGGAACTGAAAGCCTACAGAATTCTCTCCTCTCTTCAAGTGTTTGAAGGGTAGTGCTAACATGGCAGTGATGGTCTGAATTAAAACCTCAAAGGTTCCATGAAGTGCTCTCCGCATGCATTCATATTCAAATTCAACACATAATCACCTCATGGCATTATTTTGTTCTAATATTAACTATGTGATCAATTTCAACTTTCAAGCACTTAAGGGATGAGGGGATTGAACCGTTTATCATAAGAAATAATTACAAAGGTTTACCTTCTGAAGAGTCTGGCATGTATCTTGCACTTCTATATTTCTGCAAGAGCAAATAGAAAAGAAATAACAAAGAGATCTTAGAAAGAATATCCCATATGGATTACAAAAAAATATATATATATAAAAAAATCCATACTATTTGGTTAAGCAATAATACCTGCAAATGACTTTTCACATGAAAGATAGTCAATCCATCTGAATCCATCAACTTTAGTATTGCTTTAGGTGTTGCCTCTGTAATTGATTAATCAATAGGTACAGATATGAACAATTTTTTCTTCTCAAATGGATAGAAAGCTCACACTGAAATCACTTACTCTCAGCACCTCCAAGGCGATTTACACACTCAACAAACTTTTTATGCAGATCTTGGGTCCATCTTATCCTTGTTTTACTTGACAGTGTAGTAGACAGATCTTTGCCAGAAGATATAGGAAAACCTCCCAAAGAAAATCTTGGAGATCGCTTTTCTTCTCTAGAATTGAAGCGGCCCAGCTCTGAAAATGGAGAATTATATGGATTATAATCAACCTGCACAGAGACAACATGACATGGTCAAAATGAATTTTCGTTAAGAGGCTAAAAGTAGTAAAACTAAATTACCAACCTGGAGAATACTTACTTGACGATTTTGATTTCCTTGGAAAGGAACTAAAAAGTGGTTCTCTAGGGAGACACCAGGATTATCCAGAAACTTGTTGTGGTGTTCTGAAGGAAGCTTGTTTCCTGAAGAACTGCTTAGACCTTTATCGGACTTGTCAAAGGATTTATGGCAAGAGAATTGGGGTTTTACAACCGATTCCAAAGTGCTCTTCAATCCAAAGTTGTGGTCAGCTTGCTCTCCTGAGTTAATATAGTCTGCCCCAGAGGATTGATGTGAAGAAACATGTGAATCGTAGGAGTTGGAGTATTGAGAGCAGAAATAATTACCAACTTGACAATCATACTGCGGAAATCTCATGTATCTTTCTGTCGCATAAAAGGCCGAAGCCGGAGATTCAAACCGGCTCATTATGCTATCGGGTGATCTTTCAAGACTAATATTCTGATTTTGGCATCCTGCCTCCACAGCGGCCGGCTGCAAACGAGATGCCATGTTCAAATCTGTTGGTTGCCGAGATATTGTGAGGATAGATGAGCAAACTCACCAATCACAAAGTTTCCTAACAAGATAGAGCAGAGACTGTTCCTGTTCAGGTTTCTTGGCAAGCATCAAAACGTGTATCAAGTTTAGTACTACTGTGAAGAATATAAAGACTACAAGCCACGCAAAGTACACGACAAATCTGGAAAAAGAAAGATGCAGATAAGTGGTATGATCCACTGCAAATTTGAATTCAAATGCATAATGCAAAAGAAATTCTCTTCTGATATTCTTCTAAAAAATTTCTTGCATAAGATATGAATATATAAATATATCTTCCAAGCACTGCGCACGCCTTTTAAGTTATTCCTAAAATGGATAGGGACGAAGGATGAATTTTGACATAACCAATGCACGACAGGAAACAGAACTCTTAGCAATAAACAAACAAGTCGATACAGATTTGTCTTCATATAAAACAAATGGTTACAAAAAGAATATCATGTCTCATTCAAGAAAATAAAAGTTCAGCAGTATAAAAAATCAGAATAAAAGAAGTCTTGATTTTTCTTTGGGATTTTTTAACTGACACTAATAATGAAACAAAGAGTTTCTCAAGCTTACAACCCCATAAAATCTTGTTTTGATATATTTTGAAATTTAATAATGCTTAAAATTATTGTAAGAATATTTACAAACTGTTTAAATAGGTGCTAAACAGATATAATTTAAACAAAAATTCTAAAATACCTCAGAAAATAAATAAAATTTTAAAATAGCATCTTTTGAATCTAGTTGGGGCATGATCTCGACACAACTAGTCATAACAATGGACTTAATATAGAATTGGGCATGTAAAGCACTCTTTACTGGTCAAATTTTACCATAATTTAATAGTTTGAAAAAAAACATTATGCTTTTTTTTTTTTTTTTGTTAGGTAGGTCGTTTGATGAGTCCAAATTAACTTATTAAACATGGATTTGTGGATATGGATCTACAAATAAACTTATTAATTTGATATCGGAAATTAGGTTGAAGATATTGAAGTTAATCGTGAGCATTTGTGAATTCAAACCAAGCTATATATATTTTATAATTATCCAGAAAGTATAGTGGAATTATGACGGCAAGATTCCAAAACGTGCTCAAAGAACCAATTGTGAGCTGCACCAATTGCAAGCATAAGAGTAATCTTTTGTGGAATTTTGACAGAGTCATGGAGAGTCATGTTGCTAATTTGATGCAGAAAGAGACCAAGAATTAGATCTCCTTTCCATTAGAAGAAATTGTAACAGTGAACCTACACGACCCCACTCTGAATTAACATTGGATGTCACAAATAATTATCTCAGACAAAATTTCTAGTGCCTAAGATTCAGTTAGAGAGGCTTAGTTTTAATGCATATATTTTTTTAACTCCTTAAGAAACAAATTTACTTTTTGGACATTTTGAATTGAAAAGGATATTTAAATAATAATATGATATATCATGATTAATTGGTGATACAAATGAACTGAAAGTACAAGACAATATGATAATTTTTTCTAACAATTTAAACTGATGACATATTGTTTAAGCTAATCCATCTCAATCCATCAACATCAACTTTAGTATTACTTTTGAAATAATATAACACAAATTAAAATTAAAAATAAAAGAAAATTTTACAAACAAAAAAGCAAAAAAATAAAAATCAAAGGAATAAGAACTAGAGTTGAAATACTAACAACAAAAAGAGTTAAACTCTAATTTTCAGGGGATGAGAGAAAAAAAAAAAGACTCATTGGTGATAAAATAGATCGCCACTGCCAACACGAGCCACACCACTAAGAAGAGGATGCGGCGGCGCTTCCACCGACATTACGGGAGAGCATTTTTGGACACTCGGAGGCGACATACGCGTCTTCCACATGCTGGAGAGAGTGCACCACAAGAGCCCAAACCTTTTTGTTTTTTGTTATTTTTTTATATTTTGTTAAATATCACATTGACTCTGAGCCGATGTAATGATAATGAAAACAACCATTGCGAAAAGATATAAAAGCCCCTCAACAACAATTGTATTTTTTTTTAGGAGTATTTTAGTCACTTCACTTTGATTTTATATATATATATATATATATCTTGGTTGAATTGATAATAACAAAAAAAACTATGGTGAAAAACATAAAATTACCCCTTGAATCTAATTTTATTTTATTTTTTCAATAATATTTTGATTGTTTCAAGCATTATATAGAAAAAGAAATAATTATTTCCTGTTAATTTATAATAACTATTAAATCTTATAAAAATATTTAAATATCTTTAATAACGGGTGTTGAGTTTTCTTTCACGAAATTACTATTCTAACGAGTAGTAATTTCACTCAGAAGCTACAGTCAATTTTGTTTATATATTTTAGCTTCTGTCAATGAGGACTCTTGAGCTTGACGAATTGAGATCAATTTTACGATCTCAACACACACACTCAGAGTCAAGCCATGTTCGTCTCGTCGCGTCACACATATATCCAGTTCGAACATTTCTGTTCATTGCAAGAATATTGTCGATTTAATAGTAAAATAGTTTATGACGAAACCAACGAAATAATAAACGATTACTAACAATGAAACAAACAGCCAATTAGACATCCAATACAAGAACAGATTGCCTGGCTTTTAATTTATTATTAAGGCAGATAAACACCATAATCAGCCAGCAATTAGTCATAATTTCTTCTTGGGAATCACCGATTTATCTTTGAACTCTTGGATCGTTAGAATCATTACGGTGGCAACTATTAATTTTGTCACGAAGTTATTAATTTTTTTTTTTATATCAAATATGTATTCTCTCTGGTTTCATTGTCAAGAGAAATTAATATCCAAGTCATATGCGTTAAAGCAATTAAAAGGATTGGTTAATATACAAAGATATTCAAAGAAAAATTATTGGTTTATTTAGTCAAAAAGTGCACAAATTCGGTCTTGTTCATGAACCATTTATAAAGCTTTCACCTTTACGTGCAGCATTTGAGATGAGTGAATAGAACTGCACCCAAAAAGCCAAAGTTTGCATGAAGCTAGAAAATTCGCACTTGTTCATACATAAGCAGGTCGCAGGGGAATGGTGCAAGATGAGAGTTGGGAACCTTGTTCCATGTCTCAATCAGATAGAAGTGCGAAGGCATGAAAAGGAGACGCTTTTATTTTTTATTTTTCTGGTCTTTGTAAATGGACGCTATAGATATGCTGGGACAATCCTTTCCATCCATCCAATCGACCACCTTTTTATCTAACATTTACAAAATATTATCATGGTTTGATAC
>Ga0307510_10011814_pt1 | contig 10360 bp, 12 predicted proteins | sample 12_EM_MG_FD_207224 | JGI IMG/M metagenome (GOLD analysis project Ga0307510, IMG submission 207224) | Populus trichocarpa ectomycorrhiza microbial communities from riparian zone in the Pacific Northwest, United States - 12_EM | ecosystem: Host-associated > Plants > Roots > Unclassified | place...
CGCGTTCTGGAAGACTTGATCGACACCTTGATCGTGAAGAACCTCATCGCGATCTCCGACCTGCCGGAAAGCGCGCAGGCCAAGGTGTATGCGCGCAAGAGCTACCGCGACCGGATGGGCGGCCAGGCGCTGCGGCTGTTCTCGAACTCCGGCTTTTCCGAGGTCATCGACGACACCGGCTTCGGGTCGCTCTGAGCGGGGCCGCGGCGCGCGGCCCGGGGTCACCCTGCGGTGGGTGCCAGCTCGGTGTGAACCTCCGTCGTCGCCAAGGTCATCAGCTTGTGAACCGGGCACTTGTTGGCGACGTTCAGCAGCTCGGTGCGCTGCGCATCGGTCAGCGCACCGGTGAGGCTCAGCGTCACGCGCAGCCGGTAGATGCCCTGGCGCTCTTCGCTGTCGTCGCGATCGACCGTGACCTGGATGTCGTCGACCGGAATCTGCTTGCGCTGGGCATACCAAAGCACCGTCATCGCCTTGCAGGCGCCCAACGCGCTGTCGTAGACGTCGTGCGGGGTCAGGCCCGTGTCTTCGCCGCCGTTCGCGACGGGTTCGTCGATCGCGAACGAATGCTGGCGCACGCTGACGGTGTGCTTCATCTTGCGCGCCCGGTCGCGGGCTATCAGGATCGTCATGGCAGGCTCCGGTGGTGTGGGGCCATTGTCGCGGCTCGGCCGAATCCGCGAAAATCGGCCTCCGTCCGCGTCAACCGAACCAGAAGCTCCCCATGAACGACACCCCATCCACCCCCGCGATGCCCGACCGTCTGTCGGTCGATCCGCGCAGCCCGTATCACGTGGCCGCCGTGTTCGAACGCGAGATCGGCATCCGGTTGAACGACAAGGAGCGCTTCGACGTCGAGGAATACTGCATCAGCGAAGGCTGGGTCAAGGTGCCGGCGGGCAAGGCGCTGGACCGCAAAGGCCATCCGCTGATGATCAAGCTGAAGGGGCGCGTCGAAGCCTTCTATCGGTAGCAGGACGGGCGCGACCTGACGAGCGGAAGCGGCGCAGAATGGAAGCGCTGGAAGCCGACCGCTCAACCCGGGAGACCGCGATGTTCAAATCCCTGGCCTGCTCGCTTGTCTTGATCTTCGCGCCGTTGGCCGCGCTGGCAGACGGTGCCCCGCCCCCGGAGGAGGTCAGCGCCAGCGAGGCGCGCGCCGTGCGTGCGGTCGTCGAAGCCCAGCTGAAGGCGCTGGCTGCCGAGAATTCTGCGCAGGCGTTTTCTTACGCGTCGCCTGCGATCAAGAGCCAGTTCCATGACGCCACGGCCTTCGCGGCCATGGTGCGCCGGAACTACCCGATGCTGATACGGCCGTCGGCCATCAGCTTCTTCCGGCCCGAGGCCAGCGACGGTGCCATCACCCAGGCGGTTCATTTCCGTGACGCCGAAGGCCATCTCTGGCGCGCCGTCTATGAACTGCAGCGGCAGCCCGATCAGAGTTGGCGCATCAACGGATGCGCCGTTGCCGCGGACGACGACGCGTCGACGACCTGAGCGCGTCCCCACAAACTCTTTGCGGTTCGGCGGCCAATCTTTTCACGATCTTTACGCGCACTGCTCTTCAATCGGAACCCGTTGGCGTGATCTTGTGTGAGAGCACGCCCGTGAACGGAGATCCGCTGTGACCGACCTCGCCATTCGCCGCCTGGCACCGACCGACTCGCTCGACGCGCTGACGAGCCTGCTGCACCGGGCCTTCGAGCCATTGGCGCGGCGCGGGCTGAACTGCACCTGCGTCGACCAGAGCGTCGCCACGACGCGAGAGCGGGTCGGGCTCGGCGACTGTTTCGTCGCCGTCGTCGGCCGCCAGGTCGTCGGCACCGTCACGCTGCACGCCACCGATCCGCGGGCACCGGTGGCTCGGTACCGCGACCCCGCGGTGGCCAGCGTTCACCAGCTGGCGGTGGATCCGAACCGGCAGGGCAGCGGCATCGGGCGCGCGTTGCTCCGTGCGGCAGAACACTGGGCGCGGCAGCGCCGTTGTCTCGAACTGGCCCTGGACACGCCGGCGCCTGCCGAGCACCTGCGCGCCTACTACGGTCGGCGGGGATTCGAGCCGGTCGAGATGGTGCAACTCGAAGGCAAGTCGTATGTCAGCGTCGTGCTGAGCAAGCAGATCGCACCCGTTGCGGCCCGCGCCGAGCCGGCGCCGTGGCCGGCACGCCACCCGGCCGAGATGATGCTGCTGTCCACGTCGGAGACGCGCGGCAGCTCTTGACGTCAGCGGCCCGAAAAGACCGTGCGCAGCATGCGGACCCATCGGGTGAGCGGCGGTGTCAGCAGACCCGCGCAAGCCAAGAGCAGCAGCGCGGAGGGGACAAGGAGTTGGGTCTTCATCGGGGGTCTGGATCCATGTGCCGTGGCTGCGCGAGAGGGGTTCGGCAGCCGATGGCGTGTAGTCGGCCGATTTCATCGGCAATGAAGCGCGGGCCGGCGCAGAAGAATCTGCGGTCGGTGCACTTTGTCCCGCGTTTTGCCGTCTCCGGGCTCTCGCGGTGAACAACGTCGCCGCGTTCAGACGGGCGCGGCCACGTAGGTCGAGGCGAAGCGCTGCTGCAGGTAGTCGTGGGCGCTGATCGGTGCGTGGCGCGGTGATTCGCCGTCGGCCACGCAGGACGGGATGGCGCTCACCACCGCGTCGGGATTCGGGTCGAGGAACATCGCGATCGAAAAGCGCTCGGCCGCGGGCTTGAGCACCCGGTGCGGGGTCGACACGTAGATGTCGTTGGTCCACCGCATCAGGCAGTCGCCGATGTTGCAGATGAAGGCGCCCGGCATCGCCGGCGCGTCCACCCAGATCCCGTCGCGCCGCCGCACCTGCAGACCGGCCACACCGTCGGTCGCGAGCAGCGTGACGTTGCCGTAGTCGGTGTGCGCGCCGGCGCCGATCTGGTCGGACGGCGCGTCCGTCTGCGGCGCCGGGTAGTGCAGCAGGCGCAGCGTGGCCAGGGGGCGGTCGATCTTGTCGGCGAAGAAGTCCTCGGCCAGCCCCAGGTCGGTCGCGAAGGCCGAGTGCAGCGTGCGCCCGACCGCCAGCACCGCATCGAAGTAGCGTTGCACGACCGCCTCGAATCCGGGCAGCGTGGGCCAGACGTTCGCGGGCCGCGTCAGCCCATCGGTCCAGATCAGGTTGAAGGCTTCCTTGTGGTCGGCGCCGGCCTGCTCGTCCAGCGCTTCGACGCCGGTGCCCACATAGCCGCGGTTGTGGCCGAGCCGGCCGATCGCCATCGCGCGCTTGATGTCGTCTGGCTGGGCGAAGAAGGCCGCACTGGCAGCGAAGGTGTTCGCGATCAGGTCCGACGGCACGCCATGGCCGGTGACGACGAAGAAGCCGACCTCACGGCAGGCGCCGCCGATCAGTGCCGCCACGACGTGTCGGTCGGCGCGGTCGGTGGAGTGCAGGCCTGCGATGTCGATGACGGGGAGGTGCTGCATGGCGAGGTGCTCGGTGTCCGATGGCGGATTCGACGCCATCTTGGTCCGCCGACAGGAATCTAACGGGTGGCTGCAGGCCGCATGAAGCCTAGCGATGCCGTTTCTGAAGGCTCCAGCTGCCCCCAAAGTTGCCCCCAGTCGAGCAAGTCCCGATTTTCACCCAGGCGCAGCACGCCGACTGGCCTCTTCCGCGACGCCGTCAGGCAGGTGTGTTCGAGGTCAGCCATTGACATTGTCCATGAGGCGGGCCAGCTCGTCGGCCTGGGCTCGGAACTTCGTGGCGCCGCTCTTCTTCAGCTTCGCCAGGTTGAGCAGTTTCCATTTCAGCGCAGGCAACTCCTGCAGATGCGGGAAGGGCAACAGCGTCCAATCGGGTTCGGCCCGAACCAGCGACACCAGGAAGGAACGTTGTCGCTCTGTCAGCTGTCGCGGAAGATCGGCGATCAGCCGCGCCTGGGCAGCAACGAGAGCGTCCAGGCTGACTTCTTCTCGCGTCATGCCGGCGAACTCGTTCGAGAACGCGGGCTCCAGCAGCTTGGTCTTGGGGAAGAGGACTTCGTGCACCGGTCGGTTGTGGCCAGCGAGGTAAGCGACGAAGCAGTCCACGAAGGGCTCTTGCCAGCCGAAGCGGTCCAGCATGTGCAGCACGTCGAAGATGTCGCGCGGATGTTGGCGATCCATGGCGGCCACGAGTTTGCTGCCGTAGAGTTCTGCCGTGGCAAGCACGGGAATCGCGACTTCCGTGGTGAAGAGATCCTGAGCTGTAGCGACCAACGATCGTGTTTCAACGGGCAGGACCGAACCCCGGAACACGAAGTTGACTTCGACCTTGACCTGCGTCGCGTCGTTGCCGACCACGAGCTTGACTTCGTCGCCCTGTGTGTTGGCTGGGAGGGTCGCTCGATAACCCTTGGCTTTGAGCCCTGCCTTCATCGCGACGAGTTCGGCCGAGATGCTCTTGAGGGCGGCCTCTCGGTCAGGGCGATGGTCGACGTAGACCACGTCGATGTCGACCGACAGGCGCGGCATGTCCTGCACGAACAGGTTCAGCGCCGTGCCGCCTTTCATGGCGAATCGACCGGACGCGAACACCGTGGGTGCGATCGCGAGCAGCAGTCTGACGGTGTCGACGTAGTCCGGTGTCATGGGTGCCTGAGATCCAGCCGCTCGCCGGTCCGGCCGACTGCAACCCAGCGTTTGCCACCGCCGATGCGTTCGCTGTGCTTTGCTGCCAGATGCGCCCAGGGCAGCTTCATCTCTGCCGCGAAGGCAGTGGCGACGCGGACCACCTTGATGCGGGTCGTGTGCATGAGCAGTTCGTCGAGAACTTTCGTTCGAAGGTCGGACAGACTCTCGACAAGGTCGCGCGCTTCGACCAGAGATTGTTGCTTGCCGATATCGCTGAACAACTCGAGCATGGCGCGCTCGGGAACCGAGACCAGCACGCGCGGGTGTCCCGCAGGCAGAGGTTGCAGGCCGCGGTTCGCTGGCAACTTGTCGTCGAATAGTTTCGTTGCCTGGTAGTGGGCCTGGAAGCGTTCCGTGAACCAGTCGGGCAGGCGCTTGGGTTTGTCACCCCACAGGTTGACGACCTCCCGGAACGCGACGTTCTGTCGCACGCCGCGCCAAGCCAGCGCGGTCTTGCCTCCCACGTGAAGCGCCGGTATCTGGCCTGAGAGGAAGGCCAGGCTCCCGTCTCGCGTGAGCGTGTCGCCGGGCAGCATGTAGACGCCCCGTCCAAGATGGGTAAGCCAGCCGCTGCGCGCGAGTTTGGAGGCACGAAAGGCGCTCACGCCGTGCTCGGCAAGCGCGGTCGTGCTCAGAGGCTCACCTCTGGGCACCGTGGCCAAGAGCTGTTTGAGTGGTATCGGTTCCGGTTCCGCAATTGACTTCACGGGGCAACTATAAGAAGAAATTCATCCATATGCAAGTGAGATTTGAATGAATAAATAGAGTTACTTGATCCAAGGAGTCAACTGTAAAGCGTTTTTCACTCATGTCCTTGATCTCCTCGGCATAGCGAGAAGGCGAAATAGTCCCGAGTTGAAACGCTGACGCAATGCACTCAGCTCCGACCTCGCGACGAAAGACCAGCGAAAATTCATCGTCGAGCATGACGTCCGGAGAGCCGAAAATTGAGCCGACCCGAGGCGGTTCTGCGCGAGTTGACCCCGTGCTGCGGGGACGGGCGCCAAAGACCTGCTTCGGTGAGAACGCACAAGCCCGAATGTAGGGTGGCGTTGCCAAGGCCGGCGTTGGCTTGGCGCAGAGCGCCTTCCCGGGATAGGGAGGCAGTCGGCGGTCACTGCTCGATGACCCGGTGGCTCTCTCTGGCTTCAAGCACATCGCCGGAAAGTTCACGGGCGAAGCCGAATTTGGACCGCTGACGGTGCGTCAATTCCTCAGCGATTCGGCCGCGCTTGGCGACATGACTGCCGAGCAGGTCCAGGTTGATGCGTTTCGTCAGGTGGCGGTCGAGATCGCACGCTTCGTGCGAGACACGCCCTTCCTTCGTGATACGGGCCTGCCCAGGCGGCCCGACGGACGTTCGCATGCGGATCTGTCTGTGCGGCGCGAGTCGCAGGACCGAAGACCAGAGAAGGGTCGCTGAGCCCACCCCTCGCCCCGCCCCGAGGGCGGGGAAGTCCGGGTCGCCGGACGGGCTCGGGGGCTGCCGCCTGAAGTCGTCGCCAGCCCCACTCGAGTGAGCGTGCTGGCTTGCCGCGTCCCGTCAAGGGTTCGCTGCGCCGGGCGTTGCCCGCCCTGGACCGGACTCGACAAACCGAAGTCCGTGGGTCGGACGGTCCGACGGGAACGTTCTCGATCTGGGGCTTGAACTTGCTACCTCTCGATCGTCAACGCGCGGGGGTCTGACCGTCAGACCCCAGTCGACAAGTGGAGAGGCTTGCCCGCACCTGGTTTGCGGCTTCGCATTTGAGTCACTTTCATTCGCATACGAGTCACTACCGTTCGGATAGGAGTCACTTTCACTCGCATACGAGTCACTTCCGTTCGGATAGAAGTCACTATCGTTCGGACACGGTTCACTTGCGGGTCACCTATGTTCACCATGGTTCGCATGTGATTCACATGGGTCGGGTTTGCGTCGCGTCGAGGGCGCCTTTACGGCGGCTGCGAGCGGATTTCAGCGCCACGGCGACGGCAAATCGGCGGATTCGCGGCTCAAAGTCTTCGGTTTGGGTGCCTCGATCAATGGCGAAGACCGAATGAAGAGGCGATTGCAGGATAGGCTCAGCGCCAGCAATTGGCTGCCATGCAGCAGTCGAGTCGGGAATGCCGACGACACGTGACTTTGAGCCCGTGAGCCCGCGAGCCCGCGAGCCTGCGGGGCGCAGGGCCTGCCTACCTCAGGCGGCGAACCGATCCATGTAGCCGCCGAGGCCGCTAAGAGTGATGAACAGCGTGTCGGTCGCTCGAGTCGCGGCCACATAGAAGAGCCGCGCTTCATCCGCCTCTGACTCCCCGGTCTCCGGCATGTTGCCCACGCCAGGCAGCGCAACCACGGGAAACTCCAGCCCTTTGCTCGCGTGCATCGTCATGATCTTGATGCTGTCGGCCGATGGGTCGAAGTGGCCAGTGCCCTTCCGCACCTGGTGCGGAATCCGACGCTGGGACAACGCGTTCGCGCACTCCTGCATCACCGCGTAGCGACGGCAGATGATGGCCATGTCATTCCACGCCCGGCCTTCTTGGTGGGCCGCGTGGAATCTCTCCGCGATCTCCTTCGCCTCGTCGCGCAAGCTCGGCAACCTGATCACGATCGGCGCACGTCCGTCCCGTCCGCATCCGTGCGGAAGCCGATCTCAGCGCCGCCGCAGCAAGCGCTGCCATCGGCCCGAGGTATCGCGCGGGAGATCTGAGCGCGAGATCTGCCGTCTCGACCGTCGGACTCTGAAACGTCGGCCGCCTGGGCGCTCTCCTATGGCCACCAACTGGCAATCCGCCTTCTCTCGCGTCCGCGCTGCCCTGATGCGCCGAGGACGGTCGGAGCATGATGCCGACGACCTAGTCCAAGAAGCATGGGTTCGGTTGGCCTGCTACGAACGCGACCAAGCAGTTTCAAAACCCGAGGCTTTCCTGATGCGCACTGCGCTCAACTTGTCGATCGACGCGCATCGCACGCGCGTGAACCACGGCGAGGAAGTCATGCTCGACGAGGTGGTCCTCATCGACACCACTCCTACCGCCGAGGCCGTGGTGCTCGGCCGGGAGCGCGTTGCACGCCTGAGCGTGTGCCTGGGCCGTCTGAGCGAGAAGACTCGTGACATCTTCCTGGCTCACCGCATCGACGGCATGAGCTACCAGCAGATCGCCCAGCGCCATCACTTGAGCATCAGCACGGTGGAGAAGCACGTCGCCAAGGCCACGATGCAGGTTACGGGCTGGATGGAGGGCTGGTAGCGGTGCAGCAGCCCCAGGCGCCTGCCGGGCGGGGCGATTCTCGAGATGCGCACGGTAAGGTGACACCGGGGATCGCTGCGGAAGCGGCCGTCTGGATCGCCCGGCTTCATGGTCCCGATCGCTCGAACCAGATGGAGCGCGAATGCCTAGCATGGCAGGCACGATCGGAACTGCATCGCGTGGCCTTCGAGCGCTGCACGGATACGTGGCAAGACGTCGCCGGCATCACGCTGCGGGACGACGCGATTGGTGCGAACGTTGGTGCTGAGGCAAAGCACAGGCCTATGCCGACCAGGCGGACCAGCCGGGCTGTTGGAGTCGCTCTAGCAGGCGTGGCTGTGGCAGCCTTTCTGATGGTGATGCATCCCTGGCGAGCCAATGACACCTATGCGACCAACGTGGGTGAACTGAGGACGGTGATCCTGGAGGACGGCACGCGCATGTCGCTGAACACCTCCACCCACGTCCGGGTGGCGCTGGCCTCGGCGCAGCGCACGGTGAGCATTGAGAAAGGCGAGGCTCTGTTCGAGGTTGCCAAAGATGCGCGCCGGCCATTTGTCGTGCAGGTGGCCGGCCGCGAGGTGGTCGCGCTCGGGACCGTGTTCTCCGTCCGACTCACGCCCTCCAGCGAGATCGGCGACGCGTTGGACGTGATGCTAATCGAGGGACAGGTGAGTGTTCGCGCTGCAGGTGGACAGCGTGACACGGCGATAGACACGCGTCCCGTACTCTTGAAGCCCGGGGATCGATTGCGTCTCAGTGAGCCGGGCGGTAGGGCCACCAGGGGCGCGCAGCGAGTGACCGTGCAGATGGATCGGCCGCATGTCGATCAACTGATGGCGTGGCTGCGCAGCGAGGCAGTCTTCGATGACGTGCCGCTGTCCGACGCCGTGGCCGAGATGAACCGGTACAGCCGGCAGCCGGTCGTGCTGGTCGGCGGCGAGTCAATCAAGGGGCTGCGTATCAGCGGGCTATTTCGCACGGGCGACAACGTTGGCTTTGCGCGCGCGGCGGCTGCGCTTCACGGGCTGGTCGTGCATTACCGTCAGGATCACGTGGAACTCGCGCCGGGTAGCGGAGGTTGAAGAGATTGGGGAGTACAACGCTTAGTCCAGTTGTGGCCAAGTGAGGGCCCGTCGACTCGCCAGCGGATCCTTCGATTGAGCCCCAGCCGCGTCGCCTGCAGGAGAGTGCGGCAAGCCAGTGAAGTTCGGCGAATGGCAGATCGCCTCATCAATGTCGTATTGGGCGAGAAGTAGGTGGCAGGATCGACGATCGACTCGCGCTCGTACCGCACCCACCATGACGACGATGACGCCAAAATGTGCAAACCGGTGAGCCTGCGCGATTCGTTTGATCACCGCAGGCCCCTTGCCGAGACTGTTCTCGAAGTTCGTTGCTTGCATGGAATCGTTGGGGGGAATCCCGGACGCCAGGGGCGGCTGGCATTCGCGGGCGAGGCCTTGGGAGGGACCTCCACTCGATAGGAAATTGCGCGTGCGTTGGATTCGTTGTCTCTGTCTGCTGCTGTTGATCTTCGGTCTCGGTCAACCCACCTGGGCCGAAGACAAGCCCATCTCATTGGAGGACTGGTCAGCACCCAGCGTGATCGCCTCGATGAAAATCTCCCCCGATGGCAAATGGGTCGCGGGTATTGGGTCGACGCGCACCACCGCGGTCTTCCTCACCGAGATCGACACCTCTCGCACCACCATCGTCGCGCAGCGGGAGTCCGACAGCAGATACCTGTTCGGCTCGTGGCCGCTCGCCGTGAACTGGATCGGCAAGGACCTGCTGGCGGTCGACTACAGCACGCGCGAGTCCTACGCGATCGATCTGAATGGCAAGCGCGTCGCTAAGCTCGGCGAGCGCTTCATCCGGCGCCTTGTCGAAAAGGGTGAGTCTTCCGACTGGGTGCTGGCCTACCGTGACATCGACGACGGCGACATCGACGCCGTGAACGCCCGTACGGGCGAGCGTCGCAAGTACCGCATCTCGTTGCCTGGCAAGCTGATCCATTGGGCGTTCGCCCCGTCGGGTGCGCTGCGTGCCGTGACCATGATGGACACGGCCTTCTGGGCCGAGAAGACGAAGATCAGCAACTGGTACCGGACGGACGAGCAAGCACCTTGGCAGTTGCTGGAGGAGGGGCCGGTCACCGGCGACCATTGGATTCCGCTGCGCGTGCTCCCCGAGCCCAATGCATTGGCCATCTTGTCGCGGCGCGATCGGGACACTTATGCGGTCTTCCGCTACGACACCGCCGCTCGCCGGCACGTCGAGGTGATGGCGGGACACCCGAACGAGGACATCGTGGCCGTGACCGGGCTGGACCAGGCCAGCTTCGAGCACGTGACCACCGCCGGCATCAAGACGCAGATTTCGTGGTTCGATGCACGTTGGGCCGGCCTCCAGGCAGCGGTCGATGCCGCGCTGCCCGGGCGCATCAACCTGCTGCAAGGCAACAAGAACGGCAGGGTGCTGGTCACCTCCTATGGCG
>Ga0307510_10011815_pt1 | contig 10360 bp, 2 predicted proteins | sample 12_EM_MG_FD_207224 | JGI IMG/M metagenome (GOLD analysis project Ga0307510, IMG submission 207224) | Populus trichocarpa ectomycorrhiza microbial communities from riparian zone in the Pacific Northwest, United States - 12_EM | ecosystem: Host-associated > Plants > Roots > Unclassified | place...
GAAAAGGATATTTAAAGCATTTTAAATTGTAGGATATTTTCCTGGCACATTGACAAACACTAAATTGCTGGTGGTGTTTTGATTAGATTATGAGTGAAAACATCTACGATTCTTTTTTTTTTTTTTTCATTTGTTAATTAGTGATTAGACTTAATAATTTAATAAATAGAAGGCCGCATTGACAGCCTGCATGCCAGGCTGATTTTTTTTTAGCGTAAAAAAATAACAATAAAGCGTTGTTAATATATTATTTATGAAAAATTAGAAATATTATATTATTTTTCTATAAATTAGCACAACTTTGTTGTTAATATATTTTTTCAGAGGTTATGAAAAAATAAAAATATTATATTATTTATTGATTATATTAAATTTGATCCTTAAACTTTTGATTGATATATATTTTATTTGAATTTTTTTTTATTTCATCTCTTAAAATTTGATTTGATTTGATTTTTATATTAAATTTGGTTCTTATTTTTATGATTGTTATTTACTTTTCTCTTATTAATTTTTTAATTGAAAATTTTTATCTACTAAATTTGGTCTTTATTTTTTTTGTTACTTATTTTATTTGAAATAATTTATGAAATTGATATTATTATTATTTTAATTTCATCATCTTTCAATTTTTTATTTGTTAGATTTGATCTCCATTATTTTTATTATTATTTATTTTATTTGAGATAATTTATGAAATTAGATTTTTTTTTAATTTTATTCTCATTCAACTTTTTAATTTGTAAGATTTGTTCTTAATTATTTTAATAAACTTGAACAAAATAAAATATTAATAGAGTTTTTTTCAGTTCATTTTCCATAACATGATATAACATAACCAAATACTGAAAAATATTTTTTAATTTATTTTCCATGACACCACCAAACATCAGAAAATAATTCTCTTTTCAGGAATTCACTTTCTAAGAAAACCACTTTTTAAAAGGAAATTACTTTCCAGTAAACAAACGCGGCTTGTTCATGTTATAAAATATTTTTCGAGATTATTATAACAATTATTTTTTAAAATATTTTTTATTTAAAATCATATTAAAATAATTTGTTTTAAAATTTTTAAAATTAGTATATTAAATGATATAAAAAAATAAAAAAATAATTTAAAATAATTTTTTTCAAAAATATTTTTTAACTGTAAAAATAAACGCACTAAAAAAAATTAAGCAATTTTATATTAATTATTATTATTATTATTTATGCGAATTTAATTTTGATTTCTTATTATTTACATATATTGTCGGCATGCACTAGATAGAAACTCGAAGATGATGACAATGATTTAATCAGTACCCAAGAAAAACTTCAAAGGAAAATAAATTCTTTTTCCATCTCGAATATACCAAAAAGAGCACATCGAAATTGGCGCCCCTTTTTTCCCCTTTCCATCTCAATCTCCTCTCTTGCAAACAGTGAAAAACAAAAGGAAGTGGAAAACTGTTTCTTTTTCTGATTTGAATTTCATACTCCTTACTAGCAGTATAATTCGTGACCGTTAAAAAAAGAGCGGAATGTCAGCGCGTAGGCGTACCTTGCTCAAGGTCATCGTTCTCGGGGACAGCGGGTACGATTTCTAGGTTTTTTATTCAGATTTGTACACATACATTTCCTTAGAAACAAAATCTAATTTGGTATTGTGAATGTTGTCTGTGATCGTCAGGGCTGGCAAGACGTCGTTAATGAATCAGTATCCTCTTTATTAGATTTGGCTTTTCTCTGATCTATTAAACCTGCATTTTAATTAATGTTTTTAGTATTTTTTAACAAATTTAGTTACTGATTATATAGAAATTTATGGTTTGTTATGCGCTTCTTTTCGGGAATGGGAATGGGATGTGGATTTCTTAATCGACAACTCAGATATGTGCACAAGAAATTTAGTCAGCAATATAAGGCTACAATTGGTGCCGATTTCGTTACCAAAGAACTCCAGATTGATGACAGGCTTGTCACTCTGCAAGTGGGTTTTCTAGCTCTATTGATTTTTTGTTTTCTGTTTCGGAATGTCTTCAAGAATGCTTGCTAAAAAAGGTACTGGTATTTATGCGTGTAGATATGGGACACGGCTGGGCAAGAAAGATTTCAGTCACTTGGAGTTGCATTTTATAGAGGAGCAGATTGCTGCGCTCTAGTTTATGATGTGAATGTCATGAGATCATTCGATACTCTTGACAACTGGCACGAAGAGTTCCTTAAACAGGTTCACCGTTGCTTTTCTTCATTGTTTCTATCAACGATTTTTTTCTTTACCATTTGTCGATACAGGTTTGAGTATTTAGTTTCTGTATTGGGAAGTGTCACGTGTTTATGGTAGTAAAATAAAGCAGTGGATTAATTTGGCCTGTGCTACTTGCTCATAATCTTGGCTGTGGCAGCAGTTCTGGAGAATGGTTGACTGCCTTCTTCTGCCCCTGGAATTTATTATCACAGCCTTGATAAAGTTGGAGTTTCTTATGCGATGAGTAAATGGTTTGCTAGACAATTAGCCATCACTTTATCTTTTTAGGGAAACTTTTTAATGACTGCAACAGATAAAATAAATTATAATGGTAAACTAGTTAAAAGTGGCGTTCTGTCCACTCACTTGTCAAAGCTGCTATAACACAGATGTATATAGGTGCTTAAGGCTTCTTGATTCCTCAAATTATCCCCGCACATCTGATTCAAATTATCCCCACACATCTGATTGATTCTTTTGATGGACATTGACAGGCTCTCAATCTTTTTGAATTGAACATCACCAATGGTTTTTTTCTGGTGTCGTTTGCGTTGGGGTTTCTGTCTTCTGCAAGATCTTTTTTTTGAATTATGAGTGTGCAAATCAAATTGTTTTTTATTTTTTATTTTTTTTATCTAACTTGTGTGTTGGGATGTGATGGGCTGGGGTGGATATTTGGGTTTTTTCTGGTGTCTTATGCTTTGGGGTTTCTGTCTTCTACAAGATATGTTTTTGAATGATGATTTTGCAAATCAATTTTTTTTTTCTAACTTATGTGTTGGGATGTGATGGGCTTGTGTGGATATTAGCACCAAGGGATATTGATAATGTTTAAGTAACACGGTCCTGCTAGTGAATTGGGGCGTAGGGGGTTGTTCCCTTTATATTGGATATTGTGGTCTCTTTTGGAATGCTCCATATTACTTGGATTGTACCAATGGATTGGGGAATATGGAATTTTCATCACATGCAATTGGGTCCAGTTTCAGTAACGAGGGAAATGATAATTTCCGAGTATTATACTCATGCTAATGGTCCATGGTGTAGGAGGTTTCCTTTTATGTTAGATATTTTAGTCTTTCTTGGAATGCTCTATTTAGTCACTCCAACTCTGTTGCTCGACTCTGAAATAAGCATACAGTAGACCAAATTAAGATGATTTATATTTTCAGGCTTTGCTTCAGTGGGGTTCTCTAAAATCCGCGTGGATTTTGCCAGGAGTTTGTGTAAAGATAATAATTCTGTTACTTGGTGGTTAACGAATAGAAACATTTTGCTTTCCCTAGGGAATTTGTCAAGGATATTGACAGTTTTTGTGGAAATGCCTCAATTTATCTAACTTGGTAAAGGTGAACCATCTCAAGGCAGAATTTTGTGGAAACGCATCAATTTCTTTGACTGGGCATTTCATGTTATATAAAGGATTAGGGTAATCCTACCTATTTTGGCCATTCGTCACTTGCCTGCCCTTTCCTGGGTTTATGGTTTGCAAGATGTTAGCTGCTAATTCTTTATTTTGACATTTGTTGTTCTCTTTCCAATTTAACATGGTTTTCATTCCTATTCGGTCCCAGGCAAATCCATCTGATCCCAAGACATTTCCGTTTATATTGCTTGGAAACAAGATAGATATTGATGGTGGAAATAGCCGAGTGGTAAGGATGTACAGTTTGATGCTGGTAAATTCACTTTTCTTTACTCCTTTCACCTGGTCTAATATTTATTGTGTGCAGGTTTCTGAGAAGAAAGCTAAGGACTGGTGTGCGTCGAAAGGAAACATACTTTACTTTGAGACGTCAGCAAAGGAGGATTACAATGTTGATCCTGCATTCTTATCCATTGCAAAAACTGCTCTAGCCCATGAGCATGGACAGGACATGTAAGTTTGAATTGTCTGCTGAATTCTTGTTTGGATTGTATTAGCACCATATATAAGCAATGTAAGCTGTAATAACTACAGCCATAAGTTCATGAGAAAAAAAAAAGGATTGCTGATTTGATGTCAAGAAATGAGATGCCATCAGGTCTTCACGTGACCAAAATCAGAATTAAACAGAAGTCATGATTAACAACGAAGAATCTTAAAGGGAAATCTTTTTTGGAATGGGTTAAGAAATGGTTTAAAACTATTAATTTTGTAGAAAATGTATGGAGGGCATAGCATCGTCAACTCTGTAAACCAAAATTTAACCCTGTTTGGAACTGAGCATTTTTATTTATTTATTGAGTTATTTTGGTGTGCTCTCAAAGAATTGTTTCAATGTCAATTCTGCTTGGTCTTGCTTGCATCTTTGCTTGTGGTATGTGTTGGTATTGATGGTTAGTAAGAGGTGGTGAGGGGTATGTGTAGCTTGGATGCTTCTGAGCTGCTTAATGCATGGTTTGTGCTGCAAGAAGGCATTTGAAAGAGAAGAAAGGACTTGTTAAGTTACAATCAGCATCTCTGGTGACTTCCTTTTTTATGGCCATAGTTTTAAATAATGGCCATTATATTATGTAACGGCTCTTATTTAACTGAATCAGAGCACTCCATTACTGTTCTTCAGTGTTATAGTACTGTTATTGGCGATTCACAAAGTAATAGCTGTTATTGGCTGTTATATTGAAAATACAGCCCTATAACAGTCCACTTACAAAATTGATTTTTTACTATATTTTGTATTTCAAGTTCATATTTTCATATTTTTCATCTTTTTTTATAGTTATATAGGATGTTGTTTATATGACTTTTATCTACTGGAAGTGTTATTATTGTATATATTTAGCAAAATTATTAGAAAAGCATGTATTATTAAAGTTCGCTAGGAATTGCTAATGAATTCACAATAACGATAACCGTGACCAATAGAAGCCACATAAAACTATGTTTATGGCTCTGTATTGCTCCTCTCTTTTCTAATTCCTTTCTTCTTCTTTTTAATTACTTTAGGCTATTGTCATTTTTGTTTTTAGTGTTACTCTTAACAATTTTGGTGTTTTTAAATCTTTCATATTGTACCTATCAGGGAGGAAAAAAGAGAATCTTGTGCGCGTGTGTCTTTATTCTTTCTTGTTTTACATTATTTGGTTTAATATATGAAAAGGGCAGGAGCACAAGATTTCGGAAAACAAAAGGGATATAAAATTATTAGGTTCTTGTTGTGTGTCTTATCTTCTTTTGTCATGTGCTTGATTTTCTCTCCCAAGTCACTTTATTCTTTTCTTTTTTCCTAAAATTCCTTCTTAGCTTTCTTTTCTCACTAACTCCCAAATCTCTATAATGATAGAAAAGTGCTTAACCAGGATGTTCCACAATGTTTCCAAGCTTTTGTTTGCAACCATAGAAAATAATCAACTAAGCTTCTGGAAAGTTTCATGCTAGGAATAGAAGGCTTTGTTGTCTTCTTCTTTTTCAAGCTGATGGAGTGGCATTTAGTAGTTTCTCAAGAAGATTGGATATCCTTCCATTCATGATGTTTGTTCCATGGTGTTGTGTTAAATGCTGAGTTCTGGGACAAGATATTTCTGTTCCCCACAGAACATAACATCTAGAGTTTAAAATTTTAGGGTCTCTTAGTTGTGTGATTTGTGATTGCAATCATGCTTACACTTTTTTCTCAAATTGTTTGCTATTTATATTTAGGATATACATCTCAAGATGGTTGCCCATTAGTTTCGTGATATGTTATTTTAAAATAGTTGCTATCGATATTTAGGATCTACAGCCTAGGATGGTTTGCCATTGGTTTTGTTAGTGTGTTTATGTGCTTTTCTCTGTACTGATGCTTATTATTAACATACGACGTATTTTTGTATGGTGAGGTGGTGACCAAGATTTACTAGAAATTTGAACTGTATATGGACCCATTCAGTTTCCACGGGACGCGTTCTTTTTATTATGCTTTCATTTGTAAGTTATGCTTTCCTTGGGATGTGTTCTTCTTGTCATGCTTTCATTTGTAAGTAAAACCTTTTGGATTGGTCTTATTTTAGAACCCTAAATCCTTGATTTAAATTTAGTGCTTGGACACTCTTCCTTTCTAACATTTCAATTATATATGGACTAATCCAAAACGTTTATTAATGAGCGTCTTCAATGCCCATTCCTTTTATTTTAATTGCAGATACTTCCAGGGTATCCCAGAGGATGTCACAGAGAATGAGCAGAGAGGTGGCTGTGCATGTTAAATTCTGGATAGATTTAACAGATTCATCTTAATGCTCGTGGTTGGCTCATTTATCATTTTTTGGTTGTGATTTTTAGCCATTTTCTCGAACGTTATTTTTGTACACGTTGTACACTGAGCTCTTGATGCTGAGACATTATTGAGTGTCGATGCCATTTCTAACAGGCAGTGTTGTTTTTGGTATGATAAATTCTGAGTCTAAAACTGTAGAATTCCAACCCAGGATAAACTGCTTTCAGATTCTCTTTGTTCTGATAAAAGAGAAGAGTTTTTAGATTCATGTCAGAATTGAAGGCTTCTGCTGCTTCCAGTTAAAAGATCTTCATTCGTTAAGGTTATTGTTTCAAATTTCTCCTGTGAATCCTTCCATGTTTTTTACGTTGGCATTTCTAGATAGTGAGCCTGGTTAGGCAATGTCATATATGGACAGGTGGGGACGAGCTTGATCCTCCATTTGGTGGTGGTGTTGCCTTTTGTGGTTGTTATTCTACCTTTGGCTACTGTAGAATGCTATTATTATATATGGATGAAGGATTTTTTTTTAATTATTGTTAAAATGATCGTAATTGTGTAGTTTGAATGCTAAAATACACCATCAATAAATTCTTACTGATATCATTTGTGGCTGTCAAATTTGATCAGTTTTTGTTACGCCATGGCCTATCCAGATTTTGCATTGCAGAAGAACGTTTTCTTAACTTTCTCCTCTTCTGAACTAGCAAGAATCAAATTTTTTACTGGGTGGAGAAGATGCATGCTTATACGAGCCAAAGAATCTCTGAGAATAGCCATTGGGGCCAAACTGCAAAGCACCCTTTCTTTCTCATAAAATTCAACCCTCCAATTGCTGGCAAGAATCAGATCCTTAATAAGAGGCTTTTGGAGTACATTTTCACACTAAAAGGAAATTGTAGAAGGATCGAGCATGCATGTGGTGGGACAACAATTTCATTCGAATTTGATTGATAATAATTCGAACCGACTGGAATATGTGAGTTACTTTATGTGTGATGAATAAGGCATTTACATTCTCAAACCCGCTCCAAACTTAACTCAATATATATTTTAAGAGTCGACCTAAAACAAGACCCGAATAACAGATTAAGAGAGTTAACTTGGGTTAATACATTTTTTTTAAAAATAACATCCTTATGACCTTTTCAAAAATAAAATAAATAAATCAATTGATATTTTAATCGGGTTTCACAAGTCAATCCATATCAATTTATTTTTTTATTTTTTTAAAACCCGAACATGTTTAAATCCAGAGTCGACCCATCAGAAAAGTTCAGGTTTTATAATACCGATATAACATTTAAAATCTTACACGCACATACGTGTATATCTATATAAAAAAAAAAAACCATCTCGAGTAACATTGTTATCCCTGTATACATATAAAGAGTCCATGACTACAATAAGCTGTAGTATTATTAATATCCAACTGCATTCAGCTTCAAGATGTCTGCATCAAATACTGACAGTGTAGTAATAGTTGTTTCTCTAATCTCGGTGAACAAATAATTAAATGGACACAGGAATATTATATCTACTTTTCGCAGCCTGCCTTCCTTGTCAAAGGCATATATAAAATAATAATCTTCACTTGGTTTTTTAATTAAATTATGGTTATTTCGGCAACTGCTGCTTATACAAGTGTAAGCTAGCTGTCAAGCTTATACATGTTTCATGTTAATCTCTTTCGATGCTTTTTTTTGTTTTTTTTTTTCCTGCTGGTATTATAAATAACGTAGGCACTGGCGCTCCTATTGGCTTCTGAAATCCACGGCTACTTTTCCCTGCAAGTGGTTGCCACTATAAATTGCCTAGCAATGGGACTCCTAGCTCTGGGCAGCGTGGGAGACATTCCTTTGGAAGTATTTCTCTCGCATCAAATAGCTGGTGATAATTCGGAGGAGGCGGCACGTAATAGTGAGGATAAAAAGGAAAAAGTTGATGCCCGTACTCAAGTTTGTGTCAGGATTGCAAATTCGTTAGGCTTTACCATACCTTGGTTGAAAAGAGCTTGGTAGAAATGTTTTGGGCTTCAGCAGCGGTGATCGGAGCTGCAGTATTCTTGTTTTTGTTCGGCATCTAGCTATTTTGGCCCTTACAAACATGTAAAACCAACTCGAAGCCACCGTCGAAGCCCCCTAACTATTGCATGCTATTTCTTGCGGCAGTTTTCAAAAATTGTATGCTGCTGAAGGTTTTTATTTTTTTCAAGTGAAAAGGTCCAGAAGTTATGGTGTTTTTGTTTGGCATCTAGCAATCGAATGATTTATATTTAAAAATTAAGTATAATATCTAATAATTTTTTATAATTTTTAAATATTAAAAAAGTAATAAGCAGTGTGACTTAATATTTAAGAGATCAGTTTCTCAGTATAATTATTATCCTTTCATCAATAATGTTTCGATCTATATATTATAACATGAAATGTCTTTATTCTGTCAAATTATGTTTGTTTTCAACACCATAATCATTAATTTTTTTAATAAAACTTAAAACTCTTTTGCAATCTCATTTTACATTGCGCAAGTATTTACAATCAATACTATTTAAAAACATGTGGGACAATTTTTCTAATTCATATAAGTTGATGAATCCTCTATTGATTATTAAAATACCTTCATATAGTTCTTGTTATACATAAAATCAGTTTGTTTGTTACCCCTAACTAGGACAACGTGTAGCATGATCTAAGCATAATATTTCTTATATAAGATAACTTAATGATCTCAAGTTTAAGGATCACTTACACAACTGTCATGTGAGCATTTTTATAAACACATGTGATCTCTCCGTATGGAATTATCATGCCGATCAATTCAATTTTCATGTCATTTGACAAGTACCTACATATTAATTCAACATTTATTTAATTATAGATTGGGCTCCATTTTTTTATTTTCTTTCTATTGGATTTTCACTAATTTTAAAAATAATTTGAGTTATCTCGCCCTTCAACATTGGATTATTTGATAATTAAACTTCAAAGTTTTAGTCAGTTTGCTTATGATAAGGTTACTCTAGTATTACAACTAGGTCGTATATTTTGCATGCTAACCCAGGTGGGCTCGAGTTAGGTTTTTTTATTTTTGTTTATTATATTTTTTCTTTTAATTTTGTCCTTCAATATTATTTACTAGAAATTAAGTTTTGATTTTTTTTTTCATTTTAATTTTTATAGAATTATCGCATTCTCGTTTAATTTTTTCTTCGTTATATTTTATCATTTAACATTTAATTAATTAAAAATTAATTTTCATGTGTTTTTTTAAATTATATTAATTTTATAGCTATAATTATAAGATTAACAGGCAAATCTAATTCAACTTGTGATTTGAGTTCCTCATATTTAATTATCGTTATCGATGGCCTGCTGTCTAGTTTCATGAGGTCATGTCAAATAGTAAACTTGATAAAAACAAAAAGGTCAAAAACATCTTATGTTGAAGCGCTGGAAGTTTTTAATATTAACAGATGACATAAGAAACAGAGACCTAATTAAACTACAACTGCCGGCCATCCATAATTAGGTGGTGAATTTGAGTTCCATAGCCCTCATACTCTACCTCGGTAAGTAATATTTGATATTTAGATAGTAATTATTTTCAAAATATTTTTTATTTAAAAATATTTGATTAATATATTTTTTACTTTATAAAATTTATTTTTAATCAACAAATCAAAATAATTCAAAAAACATTAAAAAAATTAAAAATTAATGCCCCCATACCAAAGAGGGCCATCAGAGATTACAAACTAAAGCTGGACCTGTTTTTAAGACGTGCCAAATCCTTTTGAAAAAAGAAATAAACACCAGAAAATGTGGTGATCAGATCACGAAACTCCCAGCAACTCCAAATAAATCAATGAGAACCATCAATTTCCCTCTCATCATCAATTTAAGACTCCTCAAACATAGCCATCCAAGCACATGCATATTTAATGGTA
>Ga0307510_10011816_pt1 | contig 10360 bp, 12 predicted proteins | sample 12_EM_MG_FD_207224 | JGI IMG/M metagenome (GOLD analysis project Ga0307510, IMG submission 207224) | Populus trichocarpa ectomycorrhiza microbial communities from riparian zone in the Pacific Northwest, United States - 12_EM | ecosystem: Host-associated > Plants > Roots > Unclassified | place...
CCTCACCCACACATAGTAAAAACAACAATCCTAAGGCTTCCTTGTTAAAGTAACCAACCGTGCGATTGGCCGCTTTCCCACCTTGAAATCCAAATTTGTCCTCCGCCACATGACCCTGCCCACCTCTTCTTTTTTCCGGTGTCTATCAATAAACTCAGTAGCATGTGTTCAGGTTAAATTCCAACTGATCTGTTCTGACAAGTATAAACGCTTCTCAAGGATGTAACTACCACCATACCTTTCATCCAACACTCCATATCCCTAGGTAATCAACCTGACCGACCTCGGGCTACATTAGTCCTTATGGGATCTCCGAATAGAAATCTCAAATCTATACTGCTGAGTTCCCTTGTGGCAAAAAACAAAAAGAAATCAACCTTAATTAACTCAAAACACATGATTAGAAAGGGGAAAAGAGAACAAATGGAAAACATGCCTATGAATTTGCAGAAGTGTGGAAATTATTGGATGAAAATGAAAAAAATAGGATAAATGTGTGTCCTAAGCCAAATCCCATGAAGTTAAAAAGAGGTCACTGTCAATTGAAGTGATTTATTAACGACTCCTAAAGCATCCTTAATTGTCCACTTTATTTAGGCCGCAGTTCCCACTAGAACTAAAATGACTTGCACCCACCAGAATGAACAAGTTGCACTTCTGGCACTTAATGCTTTACCGTGACATCAAACTGCATCTGGCCCTTCAAAAGTCACTACGAACCCTTGGCTTTACTCACTAATGCAATGGATGTACAGTGTATCCACTAGTTCATTCTCAACTTCCAACTTCAAATGCAGCTGACCTCCCACTTTTTGAGAGGTTCTCAGCTACAAATTCCACCTCTGATTTGCTAGACCACATGCAATCTTGAAGTAATACCATAGTAAGTAGACCATATCAGTCGATGCACAAAGATTAAAGCACTAAAATGTAAAGCTATTAAAAATCATTGCAGATGTCTGACAATATGCTATGATTTATGTGCAATTCCCGTTTCAAGACAGGTATATTAACATGGAGTGAACTGCAAGGAAGAAAGAAAAAATTAAGCTGTGAGTTAACCAATGAACCAAAATTACGACAACTCTCAAGTGAAAACCATTATGCTGGGCTGCGTGGAAGAAAAGATGGAAATTCTAGTTCAGAAAAGAAAGAGTATGACTGTAAAGGCCTCTTGAAACACAGCTACACAAAGAATCTCGCCTTAGTTGCCTATTCCTCTCAAGAAGAATATGACTGGAAAAGGCAAATGATCAAATCAACTACCAGCTGTGTATGCAAACAGCCCTTCACTGAGAGATTAGTCAAGTTAAACCATCTAGAGAATTTATTAAAGAAGTAAGAAAACCACATCGACACCCTCAATGGGAAGAGAAAAAAGGCTCCATTAAGATGCTAGTTTAATTAAGAGTGACAGGTCACATAAAGAACGAATCAAAACAAGACATTGGCAGTTCGTTTTTGCATGGACCCATTGAACTGTGTCTGTTTTGATGCCCTTCTAGATTCTTGCTCAAACAATCAAATCTAATAGATGCCCATTTATCCCATTCGTTACAATGAAGATAGGTTGGAGAGACTCATTAATGCTAGTCAAAACATATTTCCTTAAAAAAGTACATTTTAACTAGCAACTCATCGATTATTAAAGAACAAAGATTCATGACTAAGAGAATGAGAGACGGTCATCACCAGACAAAGAAGGCTTTAAGAACAGTACAGGACATGATCACCAACAAAAATCACAAAATGCTGGTGACAAATCACCAAAATGTTCTTCTATCACACTCACAAAATCTGCACCCCTAACCTTCCAAGTTCCAAGGGTACGAAAGAAAGCACAATACAAATTTGGAGTGTGCGAGAATTTAGAATAACGAACTTCACAAGGTCGTAATTGGACTAACAAGGTCCTTGCCAATATATACTCGAGCCCTTATAGAGAAGTTGCTATCAAACAGACATGGTGAACTAATTGAATGATCTAGCTCTTGTGAGCATAACAAGAGTTGATAACAAACCAATGAACTCCAAGTCATTGTAGGTCCACAACAGGAGAAAAAAACTGCACCGGAGGGCAAAGAGAGACATTTTATTAAAATACAAACTTAAACACAACTCAATTCAACAGCATTGAATTGCTGGCACGACTCCCCGAAGCCTTATCTGACACTACAACATGCCTTTTGACACATTTTTTCTTTTTCTAAGGCTCCCTTTGTAATTTTGACACTTTCTCCAGTCTTTCTGGGTACTTTCCTATTTGTTGGGCATATTGTTCCCGAGGAATGCATCTCTAGCTAGAATATGTGTCAATGACCCGAAATCTGGTTGGCAGACCTCCCACACTTTAGCTTCTTCCATGCTATCTAGCTTCTGATAGCACGGTTGGTTTTGTCCTTCTTTCCTCAGTTTGTTTCTTTCATTCCTTTAATATGTGCATGGATGTCTCATGCGCATGTATGTGTGTTAATGCTAGTTTTGTTACTGAAATGAAAAATAACCATCAGTCTGAAATGAAGCCTTTCTGTTTAAGCAGTGAAGGTACACAAATTGGAGACAAGATGCAAGTTGAGTTGTGCTATGATGCACGCCTATGAATCCATATTATGATGGCCTCATAAGTTGCATGGAGTTGAGGTAAGACTCATGGAGTACATAAACAAATCCTTCAAACTTACTAGTATCAGAAACTGGGAAGTCAAATGTAATATATTCATAGAATTAGATCATAGCAAGTATGATACAGGTGGAATAAATACAGAAAACATGCACTAATGAGCACTGAAAGTACACAAATGAGATATGAGAATGTAAGATGATGTGCTCAACAAGTTGCACTTGGATCCCACCTATCAACAGCAAACCAGAACCGTATTGTAAGATAGACAACTGCATTCTAATTAGAACAGAATCTCAAACAAATGCTCTCTCTCCCCAACACACACACACATGAAAATCCTAACAAGGGCTTTCCCTATCAAGTGAAAAGGACATATCAAACTAACACCAAATAATTGGGATGATATTTAACTGAACATCCACTAGGATGAGTGAGTGGCACATTGAAGGTCTAATTGCTCAAACAATAGAGTTCCAGAGAGAGTTGAAGGAGCAAGAGAAAATATTACTAGAATTGACATAAAACACACACTTAAAAATAGAAGAAATGAATAGCGGCATTTTCATTTGCAAACTAACTAAAACTGTCTCTCACATCATTAGCAATGTCTATAAGTTAGATATAGACTTGAAATTATTTACCTTCTGAAGAAAAAGGAAGGCAAAGAATGCAGTCCACGAAGTGAAGGTTTGCAATCTCATCTTAAACTCAACTGTGTACAAAAAGGAACTATCATATCTGCAATTTGTTAGCATGGCTTTCAAAATGCCAGATTACAGTCAGTAAACTGCTGTTGCAAGAAGGAAGCCAAAACAATGATGCTGAACAATATAAAGCACAAGTTGGAGAAGGGCCTTCTTCAAGCAGAAAATATATCCACAGCATTACTAGCGAGTATACCAAGTGCTCCCATTCAACCCATATTCACACAGAATCAGCAAAAGAACCACAAGATCCTTTCTCACACTGTCCAACTGATATTGTAAGGAGTTCATCACTTGTTTGATTCAGTTTGCAACACAGGCGACGTGGTGACTGCCCAAATATATATTTGAAATGTCAGCTTTTAGCTTGAAAGGAAAGTCTGAAAATTACAGTAGACTCAGAGTAGACAGTAAAAAGAATACAAATAAGGAACTCACCAAATGCCAGTTCTTCTTCAGAGGATACCCCAACACCTGAATGCTCTCCACGTAAGGCAAAGGAGCAGAACGAGTAAAGCAGAAAAAACTTCTTTTCAAATCGTCTTTCATTCTTGCCTGCACATATGTACCCAAAGTAGTGTTGCCTTGTCTTTCCACGTCTTCTAAGAAGAAGAGGACCGGCCTCTTACAAACAGATTTGGAAGGATCCCTGGTATCCAAATCAAACTCATTCCGACTATGAATCTTGTTCCAAGCAGAGTAAGTCATTTCTGAGCGCTCAAGCACCCGGGGAGGAACAATGCCCGGGAACACTTGAATAGTATAACCAAGCGAGACGGAAAAGGATAGGCGGCGTGCACGGTCATAACAGATCGATCGCTGCAAGAAACTCATAGGGTCAACCTTCATGGCCTTTGTGAATAGTTTCAAACTATCCAGAGAACTCAACCCAGGGTAAAAAGGATCCACAGCTTCAACATGATGAATCGATACAAAGGGTGCAACCGGATGCGCAGATAGCAGACCATGAGCACTACCCCTAATATCCCACTGCCATAACAAAACCAACCACAATCCAAATTCAACATGTCAAGACAACCCTCTAAATTTTTTGGTCAACATTTAATTCATCAAGTTGACTTCGATAAAAAAAAATCACAAACTTCTCAGCAGCGCAAGTCATAATTACTAACAAAATGCAAGTTGTCTAAACAATTAGAAAATAATTAACAGCTGATTGGATAAACAAACCTGGTGAAACCCAAGCTCTCTTGACAATGGAACACCGAGCTCCGAAATACAAGCGTGGAGCCTATCATCACTTCCATATAACTTATGATATCTCTCAAGACAATCATCAAGAACACTATAAAGCGCCTCGGCAAGAGGATAACTTATAGCAATCCCCCCACCTCCATAAGCCATATTATGACTAAAATAAGTATTCGCAGAGTGACTCTCCGAAGAGCCACCAACATAAACCATTTCATTATAATCGTACTTACTTAACACATTAACCAAATTATCCACATTAAAAATAGTATCATCATCGCCTAAAACAAACCACCTTACATCAGACAAACCTAGTCGAAAAGTCTCCAACACAATGCGCCCAATCCGAAGCCCAGAAGGATGTCCGGTCGGGTTCGTGTACCGAAACCGAGAAGTATCCTCCGAAATCATAATCACAGGCAATGATTCATCCCATTCTTTATCATCCACTTTCTCCTCTAACCAAACATGACCCCTCATTGAATTCTTTCTCCACCAAAGCCTTATAAACTCTCTCCTTCTCTTCCACAACTGAGAGGATCCTGCAATGCCGAAAACTATATGATTCAACGTCAATCCTGCTTCAACCTTCCGTCTCTCCGCCTCGGACAGGCTCCTGTTTCTGCCCAATTGAAGAGACGGGGCGGTGGAGAAACTCGAAATTCCGTCAACTTTCCCGTTTTGATTTGGCTTCTGACTTCGTGGCTTCCATGTGAGAGTATGAGGACTGCCTTCCCAATTCTTAAACCTATGCCAACACCGAGCAGTAGTGCCAGAAAATACAAGAGACAGCCAGGCTGTGGTGGAAATCACGAGTGCAGCCACCACAACGACGGCGGTGCCAGTCCGACTCTGACGCCATCTACGGTTGCGGTTGCGGGTGCGGGAGAGTGAGAGTGGCGAGCGGCAGGGAGGAGAGGAAAAGTCCATTATGAGCTCCGATTTTCTGTTGTTTGGGTGGGAAGAATCGTTTCCGTCTCATAAGAAAACGGAAAAAGGTCGTGTTGTTTACGGTGAAGATTTATTACAATTCAGTTTGGTTTGTGTTGATCTTGTTGTTCGGAGGGATTAAGGATGGGTTTTAGGATTATAATTTTCATATTTCAAAAATATTTTTGATAGAATTTATTCATTTATTTCGAATTATTTATTTATTCTTTAATATAATTTTAATACGGTGGAATTAAAAATAAATTTTAAAAAATAAAAAAAAATATTTTAATATATTTTTAATTGAAAAACACTTTAAAAAATATAATAATACAATATAAAACATCTTTTAAACAAAGTAGAATGAGTGAGTAATGATTTTATTTTATTTAAAAAGTTTTGAAAAAAAAGGGGGGATTGATTTGTTGATTTTGAAAATTCAAAGGGAAAGGGAAAGGGAAAGGGAAAGGGAATCAATTTTTTATTTTGTAATTTTCTGTGGAATCTTTTTGGAACCGGTGTTCTTGTTGGGTCGTAGCCCGTAGGAATATCAAGTGGAATTTCAAACGTGTGGACTGTGGAGGTTTAAACGGGATATTGCTTTTGAAATTGATCTCTTTGGATGACTTGTCAATTTCTTTACCTTTTCATTTCTGTTTGTTAATGTAATGATTTTTCTAGGAATATTTTTTTTTATATTTTTAGATAAATTTTTAGAGTATAATCTCTTCCGGCTAAAAAAAGAATAATTTATATTTTTTATTTAATTTTTTACTAGATAATTGATTCGTATTTCTCCATACGAGTTGGACAACTTTTTTAAAATATAAAAAATATACAGCTATTGCTAATTTATTTTATATATACAAGTAAAATTTTGATTATAAACTCAAACTTTAATATATATGAAATAATTTCTTAAAATATTCATGTGATAACATCTTTGATTATAAATTCTAGACTTGATAACATCTTTTTTTTTAAATAATTTTTATTTAATTATATAAAAATTAAAATATATACTATTAGAAAAGCAATAGGATAAAATTAAAAATAAAGCAATGACAAGCTATAAAAATATTGCTAATATTACTATATTCTTATTTAACTAGATAATATCTAAAATATATTTTAGATAAAAAAAAAAAAAACCAACCTACGCCTCTTTTTTATTAAACAGGTGACATGTTGTTTGCTGGGCTATTGTTCAGAATCCGGCCACTACCATGATAGCTAAAATTTTAAAGGGGGTTTGTCCATAAAATCTATTTTTTTTTATCAATCTTCACCCCGAAACCATAAAAACCATCCAACAAACCCAAAACACCCCAAAATCATATCAAAAAACAAAAATTAATTGAATAAAAAAAAATTAAAAATAGAAATCGATCTACTTCCTTACCATGCTTAAAGAAAAAAATCACATCTATCAAACTATTGTCGAGAAGACAAACCAAAAGATACAAAGATCTTCCATTTCAAAGGTCAGATTTTGGCCAAACAATAATTTTGTTATTTTTTATAGAGTTTCTCTCATTTTTCTCTAATTTAAGGGCTGAAAATAAACAAAATGATCTTTTTGACATGAAATAATTATTTTTTAATCGATACCCTTAAAATTCATGACAAAAAAGCATCTTTTTAAGAAAAACATGTCCTCTTTGTTTTATTCTCCTGGGAAAAAAAAAACTTAAGGCAGCGGTTAATTGGGTAACACTTGATAGATGAGGGACTCAATTGGGTTTTATTTTGTTTTGGGACCTAGTTGATGATTTTGTGATTGTCTGGGGATAAATATGTCCTTTCCCCTTTTATTTTGTAATCGAGAGATAAAATATCCAATCTCAACCGGATGTGTATATATATAAGATATTCAAAATCAAAGTTATTAAATTTGTTCAAACCTATAAATTGAGCTGGGATGAGTTAACTTAATTAATTTATTTAAAATAACATCGTTTTGTTTTTACTTTTTAAAATTAAAATAATATTATTTTAATTTTTTCAAGTTAAACCGAGTTATAATAACATTATAGTTTAACTGGTTAGATTATTACTCGGGTTTGGTTAGATTAATTTTTTTATTATTATAAAACCTGAAGTAAAGGATCAGGTTTTAGAAGGATTGATAACACTAATCAAAATGTGTCTGATACCTAATCCATATTGTTTACTGTCACTATCCTTGTCGTTGAATGTTAAAAGCTTATTATAAATGTTTTTTTAATTTTATTTTCCTCGATTTTCATGTTTTCATATATTTAACTCAAGTATGAAAAGATATTGTAAGAAAATGTATGTCATGATTTTTTTAAGAACAGGGATAGATAGCATGTTTGAAATCTGATTGGATGGAAAATTAGCAAAAATTCTCTAGAAATACCTTCACCCACCAAAACAAAAGATAACAGATATATATATATATATATAGAACTAAACGAAGAAAAATGCTCATCGAATTTGAAGGTGATTAATCAGTATTTTTTACTATATGTTTTTTGTGTTATGGAAGAACCCAAATCCATGATAAATCAATCAAATATTAATATGAAAGTTGTCAGTTTTAATATATTTGGGTTCAGCTGAGCCTAAATCTCTATGAATTTAGCTAGTTGTTATATTCAACATACTTGGGTTCGGTCATGAGTTGAACCCAAATCACTATAGGTCTGATATATTGTTAGATTTAATATACCTGAGTTAAACCATGCGTTGATCCCAAGACACCATGGATTTATCATCTTATCATACCCAATATACTTGGGTTTAGTCATGAGTTAAGCTTTAAGGCATTGTGAATTTAACAATGTGTCAAATTCAATATACTTGAATACAGCTGCGAGTTGAGCCCAAGACACCATAAATTTAATGAACTATCAAATTTATTTTCTCTAGGTGTGGCTGCACGTCAAACCCAATTTGTCTTAAAGATCTATGTTAGAACCATCGAGTTCTATTTTAAGATTATTAACATGACTTATTAATATAAAAAATAATCATCTTCCTACACTTGCAAGTTTATGAAAAGTCTTCCAATAATTTATTATATTTTCATTTAATTAATTATAACTCTTCTGTCATTCTATTCTATCAAAACAATAAGGTTTCTATAAGTCTGAATTATTTAAATAAATATTTCACAACTTTCTATTCTCCAAGTTTATATACCTGAACATTTAGGGGATTTAAAACACAAAAATAAGAACAAATTCTTAATAAAATGACTGTTGAGACTGATCGGGTATATGTTGATCCATTTGTCACCGAGTCGAACTTGTACATTTACCCTTGTGAGGCATACTCTGTCTTGGTCACTACCGGTAAAGATCCTCACAGGAACTGTGGGATTAGCATAAATATGATTGCTCGAAAGCCAGCGACTCCGAATGGATTTGCCATTAATCTAATTTACGAATTTAATCCCCTTGATGCTCAGCCTCTTCCATAGCCACCTCCTGGCCCTCTCTGGAAAGATACAAACTCACAAAGAAAACAAAAACAAAAAAACATTGAGAGACAAATTTGTTCTAGAGTTGGTTGTTTAGGGTTCTTTCTCTTGGTTTGATCGGTGCTTGTCCTTTATCTTGTTTCTTCGGATTGTAGAATCTATCAAAATATACATGCTTAATCAATGTTTTCTGTTCTAATTGATTTTTTATCATAATAATAATAATAATAATAATTGTGTCTTGTTTTGGCACACGGGAAGACAATAAAATCCTAGCAACTTGGTACGTAGGGATTACCAGTCACACTCACAAGCATTAGGAACTCATTTTAATGAGAGATTGTTTATTGACATGGGGACAAAATTAAAATAAGATGGGAATATATGTGGGTTTGGAACTTCTTCAGACTAAAACAATAAATAAATAAAAATTCATTAATTAATAGTTGCCTAGGATTCGTTAAGAGATAGATCATGACATGGCTGCAATTTTGACAGATAAATTACTCAAGCTCATGATGCTCTTAGCAGGAATGTGTCAAGGCAATGTTTGAAACTTTTTTTTTTCCTGACAAAATCTGCATTATAATAGTATAATGATTGCTCCATGGTCATTGTTAAGCTTCTTGCATAAAAGTCAAACCAGCATGGAAGAGGCTAAAGAACAGTATAAATTATTGGGAATTTGCTAGCCCTTTTGCCCTTTTCTTACTTTTCCTCAGGTGAAATCATTAGGTTTGATTCATCATCTATAAATCTTCTGTTATGATGATAATCCCAACAAATTATAGTTCAATTGGTATTAATCATGCATTCACAAAATTTCTTGTTCATATTAGAAAAATTCATTATATACAGGATAATTCATTGTGATAAGATTTTCTAGAGCACGGTGATGTTCAGCATTTCTCACCAATTTTATATATCACCGCCCTTGCTCGTGAACTGATGCTGCAAGATCACGGAGTTTAAATCTGCAGATAGTTTATTGTTAGGGAAAGAACTTGTGTTTCAGAGAATTGCTGTGAAGGGATGCAAACCATGATCACCGATCATCACCATTAATTCACCATGTTATATATAGAATTTATTTTTTTACTGATTCTTCCTCCGAATTACCACCTTTTCTCATCTCTAATTCAGAAGTTAAGAGGAATAATCATGTTTAAATTGCAGTTTTGAAATCAACAGCCTGCAAAGCACTGGTTAAATTCACCATGTCAAGATCAATAACACGGGCATGTATAATTGTTGATGATGTTAAATTCTCTTGAGTTATAATTGATTACCTTCTTGAAATGAAAGCATGGCCAGCCATGAATAAAAAGCACAAGGGTTTGAAGAAAGTGAGAAGAACTAGCTAGCTAGCCAGCCAGCAACCTAAATTTGACTTGCCAGATTTTATTTTTTTTTAATTTCAAATCATTAGATATAAAGAATCAA
>Ga0307510_10011817_pt1 | contig 10360 bp, 11 predicted proteins | sample 12_EM_MG_FD_207224 | JGI IMG/M metagenome (GOLD analysis project Ga0307510, IMG submission 207224) | Populus trichocarpa ectomycorrhiza microbial communities from riparian zone in the Pacific Northwest, United States - 12_EM | ecosystem: Host-associated > Plants > Roots > Unclassified | place...
AAGGCAGTTGCCAGCTGGCCGGGCGAAACTTTTCCCGTATCATCCTGAGACTCCAGTTCCCTTCGGAATTGCTCATACAAATCCCCGCTAAATGTTTTTATCATATCCAATCAACTATTTTAGTAAACCCTGCTTAGCCTGTTGACCGGCACCGTCTATCACTCACAGGTGTAGGTAATTCGTCCCAAAGATTTCACCAGGACTTCACCAAAATTCGGCAGGTAGGTTTGGGCGGACAATAGGGAGACACCACCAAAACAAGCAATAATGAATTATCCGTACCCGCGGTTTCGCCGGTAATAAGGGCAAGTCAGCTGCAATACGGACCCCATCCCGACTTTTTTTATTTCAAAAGAAAAGTTAGTCTAAACCCCTGACCCGCCTAAGCCGACATAAGTTTGTTAGAAAAAATGCTCATGAGGAGTCAACGTTTTTACCCCACCATCACCGGGTTATTCTCCGCCAGCTTAGTTATTTCGAATGTTCTGGATACCAAATTCTTTCATATTGGTCAATCGGTTTTTCCCGGCGGTATCATCCTGTTTCCCATTGTTTATGTCTTCGGTGATATATTTACCGAGGTCTACGGTTATGCCCAAAGCCGGAGGGCGATCTGGACGGGCTTCATTTCACTTTTACTATTATCGATCACCTTGCAGATCGTCGAACAAATACCACCGGCTTCTTTCTGGAACAACCAAGCGGCTTTCGACCTGATCCTGGGCAGGGTGCCCAGAATTGTGCTTGCCTCGGTCACGGCCTACTTTGCCGGCGAATTTGTCAATTCCTATACGATCGCCAAATTGAAAGTGCTTCAGCATGGCACCAGGATGTCCCTGCGTTTCATCGCGTCCACACTGCTCGGCCAGGCCGTTGATACCTCTGTTTTCATCGTCATAGCCTTTGCCGGCACAATGGCGATGTCGGAAATGCTGGAAGTCTTTTTATCAGCCTGGTTATTTAAGATCGCCTGGGAAATTCTTGCCCTGCCGATCAGTTTGCCATTTGTCAAATGGCTGAAAAAGGTTGAAAACGAGGACTTTTTTGATACGAAGACGAACTTCAACCCATTTAAAATCTCCTGAAATGAGGTCGATAAATTCCGTTCGGTCAAAAGATGTTTTTGAATTCAAAGAAAGCTATTGCGATGAAAATAGCATCATTTCCGATCTGTTGGGTGGCACTCTAAAAGCGTATTTAAAACCGCCGATCCTGGATGTCGGCGCGGGTACCGGAGATATCGCCTACCGGGCGCTTCAAGACCAAAAAACGATCCTCATTGATGTCAATGCCATTGCTGATCATGACTACCCCTGCCGCCCGATGCACACCCGTAAACAGGTCGATTTTTTTGACTTTGAAAACACCAGCGAGGTCAATACCATACTGATCAGCCATACGCTACAATTTATCGATAGTGATATCGATCTTTTAAATCAGAAGATCCGGTCGCTTAACCCGGAAAAGATCGTCCTGATCCTGAACAGTAACGATGATTTCTTGGGTGAATTGGTTGACTGGACATTAAGCAATTTTAAAAACGCGAACCCGGAAGTACGGCTGGAGGGCTTTCCGGAGGGCTATCACCTGACCAAAAGCCAACCCTTTGCGGCAACCTTGAAATGCGCGGATTTTGAAACGTTGGCCCGGCAAGTGGCCTACCTGATGCTGATCGCAGCGGACGATAAAGCCGGCTTGCTCGCCGGTTTCCTGAGAGAAAGACTGGCTACTCCTTCCTTCATTATTCACCAAACCATAGAAATATACAGCAGGCAATGAAAGATAACTTAACAATATTGACCGGATTTATTGAAAATAAGATGGTCAGGGAAAAACTGGCGCGCTCGGAAGAAAGAATAAGGCGGTCCTTCGATGAGCTTTTCTCCGGTTACGGCTTAAGCGCCGAAACTATCCTCAACGACGTCGTTCAGGTCGAAAACTACCAGGGGATCATACAGGTGAAAAATATCCAGTTTTACTCGATGTGCGAGCATCACTTTGCGCCTTTTTTCGGCCATGTCGATATTTATTATCAACCGGATAAAGTCATCACCGGCCTGGGTAAACTCGTACGGCTGGGCAAAGATGTACATGCCCGAAGATTGCAGATACAGGAACTTATGACAAGGGACATTTGCCGCGACGTCATGCGGGTACTCGGCGCAAAAGGGTGTTTTGTGAAGTCGACCGCAAAACATCTATGCATTTGTTCGCGCGGGCCGAAGGACGATCTTTCTGAAACGGTTTGCAGTTATGGAGAGGGCAGCCTGGAAAATTATATTTGGAATAAATAATTATTTTATATTAACTTAACTGTCTGAAATTCAAACCTTATCTAATGTAACCTAATGCCGCAGTTTAAAAAAATACATGATTATTACGATTACTTGCTCGGGAACAATGTTTTGGGCAATGATATCATGAATTTTATTTCCAGCCACTTTGCGCGTCATTGTCCAAAAGATACTGAAGATGACCTGCAGTATGCGCTAATTGAAACCACCTCGAGAAATAACCGGCAGCACATCGGTGAGACCGTTCTTTTCGGAGGGCCAAGTCACCGCGGAAAAGACATATTGGAAATTTATGAAAAGATCATTCTGTCCATGTCGGCAAAATACAAATTCAGTCCGGCCGATATTGAAGAATGGTATCAGCGGGAATATTCCTATTTGCTGATCTCCAATAATGGCGAACCCAAGAATCCGGTTCGCAGACCCCAGTGGCACACCAAACCGGGACATATACCCAAAGACAAGACCAAACATGACCACCCCAAGAAAAATGTTTCGGAAGAAGATTTCCTGGAATACCTGAACGAGTACGGAGAACGGCTCCATAAAGAACTTTCGGTTGCCGATTACCCCCATTATTGTGTGATCGTCAAACCGCTCTCTTTAAGAAAAAAAGACGTCGATGAGTTCCTGCCAATTGGCAACCTGTACCTGTTGTTCTGCACCAAAACCTATCATAATGAAAATTTTTATGCCGACCTGATCAATAATCTGGTGTTGGTTTGGCTGAATTGTAATTGGGAGACGCTGCTAACGGAACTAAAGCAACGTGAGATAAAGATCAGTCAATACCTTCCAAACCTGAAGCCTGCGATACTGGGTAAGTTCAAAACGACCAAGGTCAGCGGACATACCATGGACCGGTATTATGAACTTTTTTTTGATGATTCCAAACAACCGCAGAAGCTGGAAATGAAATATGCCAAAGTGATCAAGCTAGCTTTCGCCTATTTCCATAAGGAATACCTGGAGAAAAAACACTGGCCAGCGGAGCTTGGCGAACTGACTACCAATGGCGGGAAAAAGGCGGTAACGATCGACACGCTCGAGACCGAACTGGAGAAGATCCTGCTGATGCGTATGTTTGCCCTTGTCGCGACGCAGGTCTTCAGGCTGCCGCTCCCAAATCTCACCACCCTGCTGCAAACAGGTTACACAACCACGAGCTTTAAAGCGGATACCGCGATCACCAATTTTCTGCACGTACAACGCTGGCTTACACCAGGCGCAAATACAGAACTTTCCCGGGCTGGCCAGGAGCAGCTATTCGACCATATCCTTCTATGCACCTCTTACCATGAAAAAACGGTTTTGAACGAAGCGATCAATAAGATCAAAAATGACCTTGATCCCGCTTCTGAGGCCCATCGGCATTGTCTTTTACTATCGGAGAAGATCATCAATATGCTTTTGGGAAAGTTTGACTAACTTTTGAAAAAATACCATTTAGCCTGGCACTTCGCTTTTTTTATATTCAAAATTAGCCTAAGTATCCGTTATACCATTTAATAAGCACATTCGGGCGCCGTTAGCTGCGCGGCAATATTAATTGATCGAATGTGATGGATGCACTTAGGAACATCGGACATAGCTTAAGCCCCCCGGAGAAAAACAACGAGGGCGGCTTTTCCTGGTGTAACCTGCGGTACCTGTTCAGTTTCCTTTGCGGCCTGTGTTTGGCAAGCAGCATGCTGGCTTTCAACCGGGCCTGCGTTACTTTAGTAACCAAGGGCCCCGTCCATTCCTTCTTTACTTTTCCTGCCCAGCCTTCCCTCCTGGCATGGCTGGAACCGGCACGCCATCGAACGCAGTGCTCGCCCGCAGGGACACCAGCAGTGTCCCTGCGGGCTGGCGGGCAGTACGGTACGCCCCCATAACCTCCGTGCCAATCATTTTTTAATCCATCAATAAAAAAACAATGAAAACATTAAAATCTCTCCAAATAACCGGGCTGGCGTTGGTGCTAAGCCTGAGCCTGCTCCGGCTGGCAAATGCAGCCGCAACACGGCCCGCCAAAGTAATCGGTACCACCATCAATATCAGTACCGATCCGCCTTCGCTCCTATTGGTAGCGCTGGCTGTGGACCGATCACCCAGTTTCGCGGGTTATCGCCTCACGGACACGATACTCGTCGCCAGAATATGCTACGCGATCGCCAATGCCGGCGGCGGTACGATCATCATGTATGGTATCGGGAACCGGTCTGATAAAAGCGGGCTCAGGTGCTCACTCAAACCAGTACCACCCATGGACGCAAGCCTTGTATTATCACGCCAGTTGGCGCTCAAGAGGGAAATAAAAGTCCTGAAGGCCTACAACAACCAGGTGATACGCGAATTTTTAAAGATCGTACAGGAACAAATCCTCGGACCGCCTGCTGAAAAGATCAGGGAAACCGACATCAACGGCTTTTTTAAAAAGCTCGATGTGCTGATGAGTGAGCCGGAATACGCGAATTACAGACGCATGGCGCTGGTATACTCCGACGGCAAACAATGCGACGGCAGCACGACCGCCAACGCCCGGTACGAATTTAAAAGGAACCCGCACTTCACCCTGAACCTGTGCGGGTGGAAGACACCCGCACCCACAACTTCGGTAGCGATCCAGCAGTTCGAAGATTGCCAGGGCTTTGCCATCTACCTCGAAAATTTAAACGCACTCAAATCTTTAAGCAAATGAGACCATTAAATTTCAGCCCTGTTTACGCCCAGGATGCCTTGAACAGGGCACAGCAATCCGTGATCCACGCGGCGAATGCTTTAAAAGCGCGCCTGCTGATGACCCAGCAGGAAGAACGGCTCAACTACTGGTCGGGGTTGTTTGTTAACAGCCCGGTGATCGTGGCGACCTGTATATTTTTTCTTGCAGTAGCCATTGAGATCATATTCTCGCTGCCTATGTACCTCGACCTGATGGCCGAAATGACAGGTACCGGCAACTATTTTAATGCACTGATTGGTGCATCGCTGATCGTATTGTGGGGAGCCGGTGTCTCCCATTATATAGGCAAATGGGCAAGTCTTGCCATCTTTGACTATAACATTGCCAACAAGATGCATTTCTCTGAAAAAAACGCGCTGCAAGCCGCCGTAGAAGAGGACGTCCGAATGGCCACCAGCAGGGACTTCATCATTGGCCTGGGCCTCGGAGCAGCCCTGCTATTTGTCGTCATCGGCGTAAGCTGGCAGCGCGTGTGGCTGATCGGTGAGATCACCGGCGGTAATTATAGCCTTATCAATAAATTGCTGCCCGTGATCTGTGTGATCCTGGAAATGATCTCCGGTATCTACCTCGGGTATGTCTACAGCCGTGCCCGCAGGCTCATCCTAAAGAAAAAATATACCCAACAATATTGGGATGAAAAAAGCCAGTGTGCCTATCAAACCAATATGGCAGCTGAATATTATCACAAAGCCGTTGAACTGGGCGAACCTATTCATTTTAACCGCGAGTTGAAGGACGCATTGTTTCGGAATGAATTCCGGTCCATCGACCAGGACGACTATATCGAGCCAGTGCCGGCCGAAAACGTCCTGAAAGTGATCGTCAAGGACGGTCAGTCATTGATCTCCGGTGTTCACCTTTATGGCGTTACGGCCAATGGCGAAACCTGCAACCGAACCTACACCAATGAATTTGGCGAAGGTATCCTAATATGGTCGGGCGACCAAAAGGCGCTCACCCACCTCTTCGCAGATGGCGAATTGTATAAGGGCCCGTTCCTTGAAAACACAACCGCTGTTATTACCCTGAGAAGGATCAAAAAGATCAGGGTCGTAAATAGCTAAGAGAAAGGCGGCCGGGTGACCCGGCCGCCTTTTTTTGTAATATATAAAGCATTAATTATACATCGTATTCAGCAAACTAAGCTTATTCCTCACCCCGACCTTTGCATAAATATTCTGCATGTGTGAATCCACCGTCTTCTCCGAAATAAACAACACTTCACCTACCTCTTTATACGTCTTCCCCTCCAGGATCAGCCGCAGCACCCCGATCTCCCGTACCGACAGCTCAAAAGACGTACAATTGGCCATAAAGACCATTTCCCTGCTCAAGGCCTTCACCCTCGCTTCCGCCTTACGCTCCCGAAACCTCCGTACCCACAACGCCACGTTGACCGCCAGCAACAAGCCAACCAGGCATACCAATGACCATACCATCTGCATAAGCAATTGATTTAAAAATATTCGGTAAATAATTTGATTTGGATAAATAGGCGCGGGTGATTGCCTGAATCACACAAAGGGAGTCGAAGCCCTATAGAGAAAACAAGCAAGCCCGCGCTTTGGCAGACGTTGCACTGTTGTCCTTCTCTATTATAATTTTCGACTTTTATGTGTGAGAACGAAGTGAACGCATTAAACTATTTGATATCTTATATTATATCTTTCTGTGTCGTATTATCCATGTTTTTGAATTTCAAAGTTAATAAAATTTGTTCGTCAGGACGCCTTTTTATCCGCCGCCGCCCATGCCCAGCCGAGCACCTGCCCGATCGTCCGGAGCATCTCCTCCCTATCCTTTTCCAGGTTCATATCCACACCCGCCACCGTACTTTTATTATGCTCCGCATGCAGCAGCACATAATAAATACCACCCAGCAGCAAAGCCATCACCGCGCGGATGTTCACCCCCGAATCCCGGAAATGCCCATCCGTCAGCGCCAGCAAACGCGCACCCTCCCTTTCCCGCTCCTCCGAAATACCCCGCATCAAAGGGTTCGGTTCGCTCATCTGCCATAAAATGAACTGCTGCATCTCCTGCTCGCTCCGGAAAAACCGGAACAGTTCCTGGAAAAGCTGCGTAAACAACGGCAAAATATCCTGACCGCGCCCATCGGAAGCCTCATTCAGCTCCCGCAACAAAGGCTGCCAGTAATCCTTCCCGCTGATATACACCTTCAGCAACTGGTTCAAGCTCCCGAAATACCGGTAGATCAACTTCTTGTTCATACCAGCCTGCAAGGCGATCTTATTGACGCCCAGACCGGCATAACCTTTTTCCTTCAGGATCTCTCCCACTGCTTCAACGAATCTTTTCATACTCTCATCCCTGTCCCTTTTTGCCATTCAGTTTCCTTTCCATGTTTTATGTTTTTATAGGTTCACGATCATTGATATTCAATTTATTCCCCACCCATTCCCAGGCATTCAGCACCCGGTCCATATGTTCCCTGGTGTGCGTCGCCATCACACTCATCCGGATACGCGCATTCTTCCGCGGCACCGCAGGATAACCGATCTGGTTGGCATACACCCCCGCCTCCAGCAACAACCGGCAGGCCTCCGCATTCAAAGCCGGGTCACCCGTCATCACCGGGATGATCGCCGAAGCCGAATTCCCCAGATCAAAACCCATCCCCAGCAGCCCCTCCTTCAGGTACCGGATATTCTCCCACAGCCGGTCCTTCCAGAACGGTTCCTCATCGATCAGGTCGATACTTTTCAGGATACAAGCCGAGGCGGGCGTCGCCGTCACCGAAAAAATATGCTGCCGCGCCTGGAATTTCAAAAAGTTCACCAGCTTCGGATCGGCCACTACGTAACCACCCAAATGCCCGAAGGTCTTCGAAAAGGTCCCCGTGATCAAATCCACTTCCTTAAAAAGGTCATACCACTCGATCACCCCACGGCCCGTCTCCCCGATCACCCCAACCCCGTGCGCATCATCCATCGCCACATAGGCCCCATGCGCATGCGCCAGCCTGACCACCTGATCCAAACGACAGATATCCGCCGGCTGCGAATACACCCCGTCCACGATCACCATCCGCGTCCGGTAATGCCCATCAGTATCCCGCAGGACCCGCTCCAGCCGCTCCATATCATTATGCGGAAAAGTTTTCGTGTTGGTTAACAGGCAGCCCTCATACATGCTCGCGTGCACCCCCATATCCAGGATCGCCAGGTCCTCCTTTTTCAGCAGCGCCTGCATCGTGGCACTGTTCGCCGTATAACCCGTCGTAAACAGGATCGCCGCCTCCCTTCTGAAGAAGGCCGCGATCTTCTCCTCGATCAGCCGGTGAAAACTCATGTGGCCGCCGATCGCCGGCGAAGCCGCACTGCCCACCCCGTACTTGCCGATCGCATCGATTGCCGCCCGCTTCACCTCCGGATGTTGCGCAAAGCCCAGGTAATCATTGAAAACCAGCGCCACAAAAGAGCGCGAAGCCCCGCCCCGCAGGCTCATTTCCACCTCCGGCAAACAGCCCGACAAACTTTCCTGCCGGTAATTCCAATGCCCACGGCTGTCCCAGTTGGCAACATAATCCTCAAAGGCCGCAGCCCAGCCGAACGGGTCTAACCCGCTCATGTTCTCAAAGTCCTTAAAACTTGCTTTCTCTAAATTTAAATTCATAAAATAGGATATTAATTTAGCCGAAGGTAGCAGCCGAAATATCCGTTTAGTGGTGACATCCGAACACGAATATTAATTTTTAGTTAACCGGGTCGCGATTTATAAAAGAAGGAAAAAAACAGCAGGGCAATAGCAATCCGAGCGTTTTCAGCCATCGTAAAAACACCAAAATAAAAAGCCGGAACACACCGAACCAATCTAACTCAACACACTAAGGCAAAAAAAGCGTTCCGCCTTTTACAGCGGGAACGCTCCACATCAATCTCAACTCATATCATTCAAAAACCAATGATACAAACCTGTAAAAAGCAAAGCAGCCTCCCACCGCCTAAGGGAGTTACTTTAAACATTAATTCACTAACTGACCTTATTTTACGAATAAGAAAACGATAAAGAACAAAGCGCATATCTTCTCACCAGTGACCGCCCTTGCGGAGATCTTTGATCAGCCAGATCACGGACCTTATAACGAAGATCACGATCAGCGTCGTCCATATCCAAAAAGCAAGTCCCATGTGTATTTTCCCTTTTTAACTGAACCAAAGGCACCCGGAATCAACCGGGACACCTTCAGACTTTTTTGAATTTAACAATCATCCTCTGCCCGAAAGCAAAGCCCTTTAAAGCGGCAAGCCGCTCAATCTATTTTATCGTCCAGCCAAAGCCGGACCGGCTCATCCGGAGCCACCTGCTGCGCCCGCCTTTTTCTCAGCGAACTCTTCGCCTGTATCCTGGCAGCCACCCGATCATAAGCCAAACTCACCTGCTGCAACTCCTCCAGCTGCGTGATCAAGCGATCATAAAGCACCTTCAGTTCCGAACGTAACAGCAAGGCTTCCTGCTCCGGCAGCTGGTCCAGCAAATACAATAACACATCATGCGTCGAAATGAATCCTTTACCCATCTTATACTTTATTCAAGACCCGATAATTGATCAAACGCACATCGGGGCTCAGATAGCCCTCTTTTACCGGTTCCGTTTTGAACAGGTCCGTACTCAGGTACTTTTTGTTGTCATCCGGAAAAATAGTCACCACCGGCGCATCGCCGCCGAGCTGCTGATGCAGTAAGATCGCCCCCACCAGATTAGCGCCAGAGGATATCCCTACCGACATCCCCAGGTCCCGCGTGATCTTCTGCGCCATCAGGATCGCATCACCATCACCCACCCGGACCACTTTATCCAACGCGCTCAAATCCACAATTGCCGGGATAAACTCATCACTGATCCCCTGGATCCGGTGGCTGCCCACTTTACGGCCGGTACTCAGCGTCGGGCTTTCCGCCGGTTCCAGCGGGTGCACTTTAATCTCCGGGTAGATCGTCCGCAGGTATTTCCCCACCCCCATCACCGTACCGCCCGTACCCACACCCGCCACAAAAGCAGCAGGAACAATCCCCTCCAAAATCAGCGAATGCCCGATCTCCCGGCCGGTAGTTTTTTCATGCGCCTCCACGTTATACAAGTTCTCAAACTGCCGGGGTAAAAAGACACCATCCAGGTGGGCCAATGCTTCTGCCATCCGGATACTCCCCAAAAAGCCGCCCTCCTCTTTGCTGACCAGCTGAACTTCTCCGCCATAGCTCTTGATGATCGCCCGGCGTTCCAGGCTCATCCAATCGGGCATGATGATACGGACGCGGTTGCCGATGGCTCTGCCGATAGCAGCGAACGCGATACCGGTATTCCCCGAAGTCGCCT
>Ga0307510_10011818_pt1 | contig 10359 bp, 9 predicted proteins | sample 12_EM_MG_FD_207224 | JGI IMG/M metagenome (GOLD analysis project Ga0307510, IMG submission 207224) | Populus trichocarpa ectomycorrhiza microbial communities from riparian zone in the Pacific Northwest, United States - 12_EM | ecosystem: Host-associated > Plants > Roots > Unclassified | place...
GTGTCAGCGCTCAGCGCTGATGCACAGGTGGTGCTAAACGTCTCTAGCAGTAAAATGCTGGTATTTCTTGATGCAGATCCATGATAACGAGTGATCGCCGGTGAACAAATCTAGACAGGCCCCCGAAAAGGAGAAATGTAAGAAATGGGGGGCAGCGGGCGCCCCTGCACTACCGGTACCATAAACATGAAATAATTTAGTAGGAGGTGGGGATAACAGCCCCCACCAACCGTGTTTATGGACACAGCAACTCTCTTAGGCCCGGCGAACCCGGAGTCTAGCAATGAACACCCAAAGCAGATAAACTCATCTTTAGGGGTGTGAGAGTCCCCAGATTTTAATTGGACGCCAGGTTTGGCCTCAAAACTAGCCACATGCAAAGACGGTAGGGGGCGGACCTAAATTCCTATCGTGCCACCAAGCCGGCAAGAAAAGAGCTCTGTTGTCGCTGACACTAAGGAATAGAACCTCGTTTGGGTGTCCGACGCTCTGTGGACAGTGGCCCCGCACCGATACCGGAGGGTTCGTGCTCAGGTCAGCGAGGCAGCATAGCAGGAACTTGTTGCTCGGGCATGGGACTAGGTGAAGGAGATCAGCAGACAATTTGGTACAATGTGTGTAAAAGTAGGGGCAGCAAGCAAGGGGTATCCTTCTCCGGGGCTAGGGTTCGTGCTTGCAGCCCCCGAGCAGGTACAGGGCAGGGAGGGTGCTCGAGTACCGGTATTGTGGTTGAATACATTACAGACCTCGTGTTGTGCATCCCGTGCAGGTATCTTCGGTTTTGGTGTAGGGGCGGGGCTTCATCGGAGGTGGGGGGATTTCATGATTCGGACTGCACACCTGTTGGCACGCAAACTAAGTTACGGTGCAACGGGCCTTAGACTTTGGTGGTTTTTTTCATTCATCGCACCAAAACAATTTTCCCGCAAGTAAATGGGCTCGTTTATACAATGTTTACAACGTAAGAAACATTGTTGATGTCCAAGCCGGATTAGAGAGGTAGAGAGAGAGTATCATACGTTATGACTATTAAACTCAGATGAGATATCGTGCTGGTTGTACAAGTCATAAATTCCATGTTAATTTGCCATCCCGAGCTTTATCCCACGTCTTCTTCCGAAGGCGAGGCCTTGATCTCCAAAAAGCCACAGATCGTATCCAATTTTATTGACATTAGTTCTAATGCCATATAGTATCATCGCACATATAGTACTTGTGCGAGTATAGGTACGACAAGGAAACGCTGTGTATCGTGACGCTGGAAAGGGACCTTTTTTGATATCATACTTGTGCTCGCAAAGATCGTCGTATTTGTATGGGACCGTAGGCGTCTTCCAAACCACTTTGTGTTGGTGCGCCTGGACTATCGGTACCGTAGTTCGAGATTGAGCATCTTTTGATTCATGGCGTCAGGTCGCAGTTGGAGACGGTTGACGCCAGAAACTCTCTTAATTTTGAGCGTCTGTGCGCCACGGTACTTTTTCGTTGGCGGCAAATGCCAAAACCGAGAACGGAAGGGGAGGCTGTCGAATTGACGAGGACGCTATGATCTGTGGAAATTACCTCTGAAGGGACAGGATCAATCTGTACTAGTTCTGCGCTGTGTAACCTTCTTGTTGCATATAGTGCCACTGCATTCGATGTTCATATTTGTATTTGGCTTGAAACCCTAAGATACTGCCATAAAAATTCGGAGGGAAGATGGATGTGTTATCATAGGACGCTGTAGTACTCTACCTGTCCCAATAAGGTGCTGCGTACTCGAGTATATTCCTTCTGTTTTGTCCCAACCAAAGACTGAGTTTGCCGTGTTTCCCTTCGCGTGGCTGAGAAAGGGAAACCTGACGTCCCAGCACACCCAACTTCTATTCGAGTTCTTACAGTATGCCAGTCCTCTACGGTACGCCTATCGATACGCGAGGGGGAAACAGTCCGAAAAACTGTAAACGGTACGGCACTGTCTTGCTGCGCAGCTTAGCCATTGTTGATTCACTCGAGCGCCCGAGTGCCAAACCGTGCCGTACCGGTACCGGTACCTCCTCGGCAGCTGAGGTACTAGCAGAGATGAGGCTCCCCGATAAGGTTGATGTATCCCTTGGCTACTGGTACCCATAAGCAAAACAAGCCCCTACCAGTATGGCGCCGCAGCGCAGTTGTTTCTCCCAATGTAGCTGAACCTGCGGTGACGTTAGCTTTTACCAAGCTTTTCGTTTATCTTATATCTATGAAGCCGGTGGGTGAGCGCGAGGTGTGGTATGCGCTGGTGGCAGGCTATTGGTCTATAGAGCTCGAGATTAGTACCCGATTGTATCGGCATGATGATTGAGTGGGCGGGCTGTCTCTGAAGCGCGAAACACTTGACGGTAAAAGAGTGAAGATGTGATGGGTCGCAAGATAATGATTGTAACCTGCTTGATTTATGAAGGACCTCCCGCCTTCTATAAAGCCACGACACGACAAATATATGAGGATGCCGGTGGGGCGCAGTATCATGCCGGGAATGATGCTGACATTGTCGTACTCGAGTAGACTACCCGTATTTGTATTACGAAAAATGGCAAGGGATAAATCGGGTGCTCACTACCCGTACTTGTAGTAATAGGTTGAGATGATCCCTTTATGTAGGCAGCTCGAGTCCAGCATTGAATCAGCCCCTCTTCTTCGACCAGACAACATGACAATCCAAACTGTCAGGTCGCGATAGTTCTAGGGCAAACTTGGAAGACCTCCGATTTTACGGACACAGCATTACGGTATGTCCAGGTATCTAGTTCTGAGGTGTCCACTGTTCTCCTTTCCTTTCTCAACTTCTCGGCTAGAGACCTGCCCCGCTTTTTGAGTGTTCACCAGTGATCGCGATCGGTTGCTGCGGCAATTTACAATTACAGCACAGGCCGAGACAGGACTATTCGGTCGGGGGGAAGGTGGAATTTATTTTTAATTTTATGGGATCATCAACAGCGTCTTTGGCCTACGGGTAACGCATGTGTTTCGTCAAGGTTGCACCGTGAGGACAATCAATATTTTGGTTTTGGCAACCAGAGCAGACCGTCGTCAAAAAGTAGAAGGAGAGGGAAGAACCGGAATCCATTATACAGTACTAGGAATCTTGGTCTCTAACTCGCCCCTTCTCATCCTGCCGAAGCGCAACACAACTTTCGAGAATACGGCACTGATACTTGGGCGCTATCGCCTATAAGCTGTCCATTATAGCGGGGTGCGACTGTACTGTACTCTCCTTTGGGTACAAGAAGGGAAACTTCGCTATTCTGAATAAATCCCCAGGATTTATACCCCTGCTCCAATGGCCCCCGCTATAAGGAATTTCTTCCAAAACCTCGCTAGCAAACAAAAAACTCCGAATTTTTGGCCCTCGTTATGGCGGGGTGCGACTGTAAGGCAGCTTAGTCGAGAAAAGTCCTGGTATTTGGTAAATTTATGACAACACTAACCAATATAAGAGAAGGAGAGGCCTCGTTCCAGTGTTCACGATGTTAAAAGCTTTGGACTGGGCTGTTGGGCCTCTGCGGGTTGAGCACAGGCGCTCCGGGAAGCGAGTCTTTGGTATACAACCTCGATGATTGGCTACGCGGATTCCTTATCTCGCACCCATTATCCGATCAAGTTAGCGTAAAGGACATCTTGAAGGATAGCTGCAGCTTAGCGTCTCTGGACTGGTACTGCTTATCTCCTTTTTCCTTGGCGTTGTCGTGTGAGCGCGAGCAACAGAGCAACAAGCTCCATCTGGTCGAGAACACGAGGGAACCCTTGACTGGAGCCTTCTTCTCCCACTCGTACGGCGACATCAACTCGGGAAAGAAAGAGAAGCCACCCTGATCGGATCAAACATATTTGACCCTTCATCTCAACCCAGTTCCCCACAGTGTCTGCACACACTTGCTAAGTCAACTGCACCTTCGGCCCCGTCTGGCCACAAGGCAGCCTATGTTCCCGCCGCTATAATCTCCCCTCATCCCATCACATACATATACCAGTGTCCTTACCCATACTGATATCGTTACTTGTATGTACCGTACATATCGCACCCGGCTGTAACAGCCTCAGGGTCGTGAACACCCTCTTTTTTCCCCTCGAAATTTGTTTTCTCTTTTTTTCCGTGTCATTTCATTTGTATTCTATTAGTGGGTTTGGGGACATACGGTATCGTACTTGTACTCGAACGCATAATTCCCGTATATCGGTACTGTACCCATTATTCAATTGTCTCGGATCCAGATGCTTTTTTGACGGTGGAGAACGTACGGCACTCGGGGAAACATAAATAAACAAATCGGTACACATAGAGCGTGGAAAAACACAGGGTCGGTTGAAGGGTCCGCATCTTAAAATACGGCCAAGGTAGAAAGTGACGAGAAATAGAAAGCATCTTTAAGTACATACATTCAGGTATGATAGGGTACACCTCAGTCTGCATTGCATTTGGTGTCGTGTTGAAGTGGCGACTCGTTCCTCATTGGTGCCGTGTTCTCTATTAGCAGGCTAACTTATGCTGGTTGGCAGCAGCGGTCTTGTCCCTCCTCCCTCTCCTCCCACCTTCCCCCCCCCCAACTCGAGACCCAATCCTTATTCCGGCCACTACAACAGCCCACATAACCTCCGGCCATTTGTCATTTTCTCGACAAACAAGCTCCGGAGACACCCTCCTCATCACCCTTCCCGTTATCTCCATCTATCAGTCGATCCAGCTTCGATTTATTTCGCCTTTTCAGTCAGCAAACACCCCGAGAATGCCCTATCCTTCTCCATCGCTACAACCACAGCGCCGCCCTGTGCAGCATTCCAACAACACCTCTCCACCGGCCACTCAACATACTCAAATGATTCAACCGCCGCAGTTCAATGCGTTTCCGACCTCGCCTTTGGCTCATCTTCCAGCTCCTTGCCGCCAACTTCACCCGCCAAAGTCTCCACTTTACCGACCCGCTGTGCTCCGTTCAATTGAGAGGCCCGCTAGGCGTGAAAATTCGCCTCTCACTCCACCGACAAGCTCTGCAGCCTCTGTAGATGGGGACTATGTTGGTGACGGAGAGTATAAGAACGGCATGGATATTCGGAATGCTGGTTATGGTTATTTAGGTCGGGAAGACTATGGAATTGCTGGTTTGGAAGAAGAGGGGAAGGTTACAGGCCCCCCGGGAAAAGGACACTGGAAGGTATAGTTTGACACCTGCAAGAATGTTTTCTCATCTTCTCCCCCTTCCCTCCCCTTCCCAATCGTGTCCTCCACGGGTAAGGTGCATCCTTCGGAGTGGGTGAGGTAGCCCTCGCTTTGCATTTCTCAAGTCGATATCAAAGGACGGGGATGCAGAGCTTTTTTATATATATTTCTCGCTTGGTGCGCGCCTCTTTGGCTACATGGGCTGTGGGGTGTCTTTCTTACGTTATTAGCTCGCTTACTTGCGTTTTTACAGTCGTGATTGCTAACTTGCGTTGCGTGCTCATCTAGCCTGACGCTGAAGCCGTGACCTGTGACGCGGCTATGTGTGTTAAGAATTTCTCATTTGTTCTGAGGAGACATCACTGTCGGCGGTAGGTTTGCTGTCTGCTTCGTCTTTGTTTAAATCGTCGAGCTTCATTTCATTGTTATCCATTTTACTATTCCTGCATTCTCCCCGTACTTCGTGGCAATTCGATTCCCGCCTTGGGGGGTTTCGGCTATATTTCATTTTTAATTCCGTGTGGGGGAAAAGAGTGCTGGTTGCTTGAGGACTGACATTTTCAATCTATATAGATGCGGCAACGTATTTTGTGCACAACATACAGCCCACACGGTTCCTCTCAACCAAAACGCTCGTTTTCACATTCAAGGGTATCAAGAAAGAGCCTGTGATAACTGCTGGAAGGACTACACACGCTTGCTCGAAGCTAAAAGGCCGGATTATCTGAGCTCCAGCAATAGTAGTGGCTCAACCCTTAGCAACAACCACCCGAGTCCTAGTAGTCCTGTGATGAATGTGGGCGTTAGAGGTGCCGGCCCTGGAGGTGGGAAAGCAATGGACGGGCTCGGTGCGAAGGTCGGCAGTTATGTTGGCAGTGTTCCTCGAGATTGGAGCTGGAGCACCTTTTAGGTCAATTCAACTTGGATGCGAAGTTGGTAGTGCTACAATGGGATGGGTGGAATAAGTTATAGTTATCAACTATAACTGTTTTGCTCTTACTGGAGTGTATACTAACTACTGACAACCTGTCACTTGACTGACGGTACAGATTTCGAGGTTGTGCGCTTATCGTGATAGGGGGTTTTCTCACCTTCTCTTTCCGGCTTGTTTGATTGGAGTCAGCGACCCATGGTGAAGAATGCTGTGTCTATTATTTCCCTTTTTTTCTGACGCGAATTTCTTTCCCAGATTTTCCCGGTTGAGTTTCTGAATTACTCCTTGATCTGTTTTTACGTTTGCGTAATTGTCATCTTTTCCTTAGGTTTCCCGATAAAACATTCTTGTTAGGTGTATTTTCTGTCTTATCATGGTCGCCTTCATACCATAGATTTCATCTCATGTTTCTGGGCAGTTCCTTCTTGCTTTGCGGATTGTATTCCAATAGGAGTTTTTTATTTCACTTTTTTTCCTCTTCCTGTTACGATGTCTTCTGGTTTGGCAATCTGTTCTCGAGTTTGTGTGCGCTTTGTGTGTGATTAAGGGAACCACAGTTGGTTGGTTGGTCGGCTGGCTGGGTTGCAATAGGAGGGGGATCGTGGTGTTCAGTAGATAGGGTGGTGCTGGGGGATTTCCTATTCTCTATTTCTCTGCTTGTTCCAGAAGGGTTCTCTTTGTACGCACTTGTAGAGAGGTTACGGAGTTTTCTCTTTTGGCCACAGCCGGTTCTGAATGCGGAGGTGATGTTTGGCATAGTGGATTCTGGTAGTAGTGACGTGCCATGTTTGTGTATGGTAGACCCAAGTGTTTAGTGATTGTGATATTATTTCTTATGGTTATCATGTTTCGTGGGTGGGGTCCTGCACCATGGCGAGCATTCGGAGTTTTCAACCCCACTCGGGTCGGGTATAGTACTAGCATCGGCGACGGCTGGGGTCGGCACTGGGGGTTCATGGGTGGATTTCTGTGGATATAATACCGGTATTGTAGGAGTGCGATAGTGCGGAGGGTATAGTGAGTATTGGTTACCAGTACTGTACCATGAATGAGTTACCAAAATGCTGCATCATACCCTTGGTGTTTTTGACCGGAGAACGCTGCATCTCGAGCACACGACACACAACACACGACACACGACCATTCCCTGACTGATACTCTAAAATTGCGGGGAAATTCCTCAATATGAAGCCACGTCGGAGGATGGTGGGGAGTATCGGTGTTATCCTTCCTTCCTTTCTATGTCATTTCACATCCACCCATACCATACCAGTAACAAATTCAGAATGAGAATAGCCTACTGTATCCACATGCGTGTGTCTGTCTATCAACATGCGAGTGGTGTGACAATATCTATTTTCTCGAGCCACCAGAATGGCCGATGGTCCTGGTTTTTTTTCTTTTTCGTTTTCGATGTGAATTCACCCATGGGAGTCGGTAACTAAAACTGAATTAACATCTTATTTCTATGATAATATTATTATTATATATCGCATCGTACGGGATTGTTGACTTTTCACTGGGAAGGGTTTTTTATTTTGAGAGAAGCTGGTGATAGTTGTTAGCGGCTTGTTCCGGCTTTAGTCGGTCGTGGCTCCATGCTGGTCGGCTATCGGGCTGGCGTCCGTTGTACCATGATTGCTCTCTTGCACTTGCGCACCCAAACCCCAGATTCGGCTAATCCCCACATCAAAACCTGCCCACCCATTGTAGGATCTGCTGCGACCGTACTCGAGTGGTGCTGGGTGGGACTGGTGCCACCCTCCTCCCACTTTCCTCCGTTTCAAACTCCTGTCTACCTCCGCTGCCCCCCCCCCCCCTCTTCTGTAGCTCCGAAGGATCTTGTTCTCTGTTTCTTGAGTGAATAGACTGCTACTTCACTTTTCCTTCGTTGATCGAACTTTCCTTTTTATCCCTCTGTTCTGTTCCGGCGGGGAGCGCGCTACACTTGAGCGAGACTTTAACGGTTACACAAAACAAAGCAATGTCCATTCTTGACAACGACTCCTTTGACGAATACTTTGACTCTTCGCCTGGCAGCTCTCACACTAGTGCTGAATGCGCCGCTGCTAAAGGCCGTTACGATTCGTGCTTTTTCAAGAGTTATAGCGAACGTATTGCTCCCCCATTTGCTCGCTTGCCCCTGGGATACGGGTGTCACATGCTGGAGTAGAGTGGGACGGACGGAGCGGGATTGACGCTGAGTTGGCTTCCTCTAGGATATCGAGTCGGGGAAGTACGCATGGATGAATGCAAGAGTCTGTTTGATCAGTACAAGAATTGTCTTAACGTATGAGTGCCCTCTTCCTTTCAGGTTCTCCGAAGGAGAGGTGGAAGGGAGGAAGGAGAAAGGAAAAGGTTTGTTCTAACACTGGGGTTAGAAAACTTTGAGTGCCGGCAGTCCTCCGAGAGATAAGTCCCCACCAAGAGCAGCCGTTCCACCCAAGAGAATCGCGGATCCGGATGAGGCTTGGAAGAGGATGACAAGCAGCAAGTAGAGCTGGCGGTCGCCCGACCGAACTGGGAACGTGCTGGTGTCTGGGCCGGGTTTGATATCTCGCCCTTGCTCTCTCCGCTCCTTGTTGGTTTCTGGGTTCGGGGATGGATGGGTTCTGCTTCAGTGGTCTTTCTGAATTTCGGCTTGGAGCGTCTTCCTTTTTTTCTCTCTCTCTCTTCGCCTCCCCCTTGGCGTGCTCCTATTTCCTGGGCTTCCTTGGGGATCCATTCTTGTATTTTATCAACTTGCTTGTTGCGAATGTGGGATTCGGTTCTTGGAGTTTTGGGGTTTGGCTGTCCGTGTTTGTGCCGATGTGACACATCTGAGGAATGCTAGCTCGAGTGATCGGCAATCCACCTTGTGCCAGTGCTTGAGCTAGGTTATACCAAACCAATAGTTGGTTCTCTATTTGGGGAGGGTTTTTGGTGCGTTCTGATGGACTTCAGTGCGGTAGTTGGTTAAGATGGGGGGCCGTTAGGCATTTTTTTACAATGGGCTTTACCCGAGTATCTATACTTACTAGTATCCTAACGCTAGCCAGGCTCGATTTCTCGGTATGACCCGCGCTGTGGCTAGTCCACTCTTTAGTCTTATCTGTTACTCACACGGAATCACTCGTGGACGATCTCTGCTTAGGAGCCATTTTCATCTCCACGCTATTACTATCTGGAACCGGGCTAAGCTCCACGTTATTAAATAATGCTGTAGGGGAGACCTTTCGGGAACGCAAACTCGCTCCACTCAGATTCAACCCTGCTCCACTGACCTGCGTCTTCCTCCTCAGCCAATGAAATTTCCCACACACCTCCCTAACTCCTACAATACCAGTATTACTGCATTGCTGCAATGTGCTAGTACGGTAGGATTAAAAATAAAATTGTCCTCTTCCAAACCCTCCTTTTTCACCTTCCTGATTCCGCGATCGTATTTAACTCGGGAGCTTAGAGCCTCATAGGTTTGTCTGATGGTCCACACCTTCCACTGTAGTATCGCCCCCTACTATGGGGAATCGAGCAAATGCTGGATCTGTTGTTCCTATCGTTTCTGGAGTGCGCAGCTCTCACAGATCTTTCATCTACCAGAACAACCAGCAGTATTCTGATCGTTGGCTAGACCAAAAGTATGAATACAACTAAAAATGTGTTTCCTCGAACCTTGGTGTAGTGTAGCGGCACCGGCCTGAAGGGTTCAAGTTAGTCTATATGATTCTCATATTGTAGATAGTTTTACTGCTTCTTTTGAGTTATCGTTTGAATTCACAAGTAAGTAGAGAGATAATATGAGTATAGGAAACTAGGTTTATTAAGCGTTTAATTTCACTTGGCATGTCTGGCCAGTACTGAGTGCATACATTAGAATCTGGGGATTGGCTGTAAACCGCCCTAAGCTCTTAGTGTCTTGCAATTTCATTCGCCTCTACTGAGGTTTTCTAAGGAGACATTCAGACCGGAAACACAACCGCCCCAACACCACCGCGGCTAGAACCCCTAACCGCCAGAACCCCTAACCGCCCCAACCCTGCTGTCGCCAGAAGTCCCAACTGCCCCAACACCGTCGCCAGAGGCTCCAATAAATTCACGAACAGCAAGCTCCATTGGCATTGTATCAAAGAACACCCAGTCGGACAGAGGGATTGTGGTAAAAATATTTTTTGCCAGTAATCTGTCTCCCTGACGCTGGCTGCCGCAAATTCGGTAAAACTCATCATAGCTGATTCGGCCATGGTGGAGCATGTAGCTTGCGATCTCG
>Ga0307510_10011819_pt1 | contig 10359 bp, 11 predicted proteins | sample 12_EM_MG_FD_207224 | JGI IMG/M metagenome (GOLD analysis project Ga0307510, IMG submission 207224) | Populus trichocarpa ectomycorrhiza microbial communities from riparian zone in the Pacific Northwest, United States - 12_EM | ecosystem: Host-associated > Plants > Roots > Unclassified | place...
GAAAGAACCTGCCTAACTTATCCCAGACACAAATAATCACCACAGAACATCCCTGTAAGCAACACAGGAAAAACCAGGATTGACAGATTTCGGTTGCAATAATCAACATAGACCCAGGTGAGGACTTGAGAACAAACCAGTCAGAAACAAAATGATCCCCGGCAACTATATCGTCTCGTCCATAATCTCTACTATAATGAACCCCACACAAATTTATAACATAGCAAATGAACTAGGTGCTCCACGGTTGCAACATGTTATACATAAAAGAAATACAAGCCAGCAAAATAAGACAGATATAGAGTTCTCACTCTTAAATCAGCCACTCCACTAGATTCTGGTTTCAAGTCTCAGACAAAAGACCAGTTTATAAACATAAAGCAGATGCAATGCGCATTTTCTTCTTCATTCAACACTTTCCAGGCCACAGCTCTTTCATATGAAACTGGTCTGCCCATGCTTGACAAACAGATACCACCTTGAAGACAAGTAAAACCCTAGCAAGAGAAAAATATACATATGATGATGATATTGAATCTACCAAAGCCAGGCCAGGCTCCCCACTACAATATCTTATGGGGGAAAACTGCCCAAAGCAAAAGATGTTATTCTTTAGCATATCATGCTTCAATACTACATTATTTTTCAGACTATTACACGTACGATTTGAATAGAGATTTGCTATCAGCTTGGTAATAAACTTCCAAATATAAATATGAAGTGCGCAATTATGGGAAAGAAAAGGTTTTGCGTGTATTGTTGAGTTTGATTTTCAATTAAAAAAAAATACAAAACATGTATATAGAGAGGTCAACCCCAGTTGGCCAGTGCAAATTGAGTCGGGCCAAACATTAAGAAAAAAATGTGAAACCTAAAGAAAAAAACAAGGGCAAATTTGTAATTTAACATGACAGATGGAAATTCAATCTCCTCCCTTCATCTTCTTTCAAAATAATTCGAGGTTATTCGAGCAAATCAACAAATCTAGAATTATAGAAAATTTAAAAAAAAAAAAACAAACAAACACAGGCATCTTAGGGAAATGAAAGTTTTAAATGATAGATTAATGTAAATGATTGCTACCAAACATATACAAAAACGCGCCAATTTGGTCTTGCAATGTTGTGATTGCTTTGACTGTTGTGGTGTGTTGCAGTACACAATTTGTTGAGAAAGTAGCATTTGTAGAAGCAGTGTTGGGTAATTGGCTCCTGAGCTTTTAAAAATTTATATTTTTACTTAATAAAATAGGCCCCAAAATAAACAGTTTTGCTTATTGTTAAGCCAAGGCATTTGCTTATTGTTAAGCCAAGGCACCTGCTTTGATCTAAACACAAAGCAATTTCCTTTCAAAATGCTATGTATTTTGCTTTCAAAGCAAAGTGGCCCTTAACCAAACACTAGTGTAAGACCAAAAGCAATTAGATGGGCAATAACTACTTGCGATAAATGAGAAACCAAAAGTAATAAACTGGAAGAAATGAAAACTAAGGCTTGTTCTTAAGCATAGTAATTATTTTGTCCTTTTGTGGTGGCATTTGGTGAATATAAATCTCAATTTAACCTGGATCCATTTTTCCTTCACTAAGATTTAAGAGAGAAGGGAAAACCTGTTGCATAATCTGTGAGAATTCTGAGCAGAGAGTTTTTCTTCCATGATCATCAAATATCTTTTCCAAAGTTATGTCTTGCAGTGCAACTAAGGTTGTCTCAAGCATGTCAAGTCCAGCTTGGTTTGCAAAAGTAAAGATGGGCAACGCCTGCAAAATTCACCCAAGTTCAAGACCAAATTGCTTTGAATACAAAAGGTTAGCAACAGAGCTGAGGTAGTACTTCAGCATAATAATGGCATTTGAATTCAGACCTGAATACAAAATAGCAATGCATGTTAAACAAAAAAGCAGACAATATTATTCAACTTGCATTATATGCATGAAAAAATCATTCTAGGAACATGAGAATGATAATAATTTTGTTGGTTCAACACGTTTTCCAGCACATTACAAATACGACAAGATATGTCCAGAAAAAATCATTTATAACAGACTCCAAAAACTTCAAGTTATGCATGCAAGTAACTGTATAGTAGAAGATAGAACATATGCCATATTATAAAAGTGTCTCCTTTGCAAGGTAACAGGGAACATTCATGGGCAGATATGCCTTTGTTCAATTTAATACCATGTTTGTGTAGGTCCCCATAATTCCTAAATCCTTGTCCAAGTATTCTATCATTAACGGCAAATGGAAAGCAGGATATATTGTTGTCATGCACACCTTCAGTGAGCAGCACATAATAGCATCTGAATGATGCCACAAGGTTTTCAGAATAGATTCACTTCCTTCGCCATTGGATTTGAGTAGCTCCACACCCAAATAGCTCCTGCAAAGTTGTGACCAAGTATTAAATAAAGTAACAAGTGTTCAGTCAATTAAATATCTCTACTGTCCAAGTTCGAAATGTTTTTTCTTTGGAAAATGTAGTCACTTCATAGATTATAGAAAAGCTTTTAAAAGCAACATGAAACTTGAAAGAATTTGTCCTTTGACCAAAACAAAAAATCAATTCTTTTTCAGTCCAGATATATTTTCTCCTGTGTATACAAATGAGAAGATCCTATTAGAATCCAGAAAAAGTTTTATCAACATATTCAAATTCATTATCATTTTAAAATTATGTAACAAAAGTAAAGAGAATTCAATAACAACAAAGAAATCTATTTCTCGTGGGAGAAGACATAGACTGGAATCACTTGGTCATCAGGCAACATCTCTCAGATAATTAAATTGACTTGTTAAGCTGAATGCCCTGGATTATCACCCAGGTCACAAAATGACCCATTCTGATCAAGATAACATTGATGAGAGGGAACAACCGACACACCTGTAGCTCTGGCAGATCCAACGAGCAAGTGTCTGTGCTTCAGGAGTACCCAGTGGTGACCGAAGACCAGCCTGTGAACCAAGATGAGGAGATAGTGCTAATGCCACCCTCTGAACTGAAGATATAATGCTGCGGATATATTGCCGAGTCATTGATGCTACATGTTCTTGCATGTGGCTCTCAAACGCAAATTCAAATGCGATTGTCATTACAGATCTTGTGCAACCAGAATTAGCAGAATGATCACTGGATGCTCTGTTTCCAGCTGGTCCGACTTCAAGAGCAGCCGCAAGATCTAAGGTACGATTTGGACTGGAGGCTTCCTGCATCATTTTTCAATGCATTAATTAACAGCCTAATAAATAGGCATGGAGAAATAAACTACTTCAGAATCAAGTAAGCTAACCTTCCCAGAATCAAGGGGAATGATGCGAAAACCAGAAGGTAAAAGCGGTGCATCATCAGCAAAAGTAGCATCAATGGGAGCAAATATAAGTTCAGCACATGTTCCAACAGCATTCTCGTCCATTCCACAGCAGAGCTGTCAGAGATGAACAAGTGGAGCAAATAAGAAGAGAACCAGAAGAATAATGTATGTCATCAAGAGATAAAAGATTGAAATGAATCAAGTGGTGCAATCTCAGCCCAAGTCTAATTAAGGATACTCATAATGCATAAACCAAACCAGGGGTAACTAGAATCCCCATACTTTCCAGGTTACCCAGGTGATTGGCAATTCAGGACCTCAAAAATATATTTTGGAAGAGAATTGGAAACATGAAGCAAATTTTCTTTTCATTTTAAACTTCTACTCTAGAAACTTGTTCTTGCTATGGAACCAAAATGTGATCTTTCAAAAGAAGGAAAAGCTGATTTCCACTAATTCCTATCTGAACAAAAATGGCCAATGGCGGAGATCTACACAACTATTTCTGTCTTTCAAATTCTGTAGTTCATTCCAAAATAGAACTACATGGTGGGTCCATTTCAAAAGTTCATGAGAACTCTCACTGATTTCCCTCACTCCATAGCTTTGTTTGAAGATTGATCTGCTGACTTGGGACAGGAAAAACGAGCTTGTCTTGCCTAAGAGAGAAACACAGAAAGCATAGAAAAGAAAGGTCTTACTTGTAAAAGAAACACATCTCTGGGCATTATTGGATCTTCAGGAGAATGGCCAACACCTTCCAGTTTTATGACCTCCAGGAACTAATGAACACAGAGCTTATCAGATGCAAGACAAAGGTGAAAATAATAAATATAACACCCATGTTGAATTTATGATACAAGGCATTATCCAAGCTGTAAAAGCATGATCAAATGGCACACCTCTTCATGTTCAATAGTGTGAGCCAGCGGAAGTATAACTTGACCCCCGAAACTTCCAACTCGAGAACCTTGTAGGCTAAAAGGACCAACTTTAACTGCTGCAGCTGCATAGGCATCAATATTGTTATCTGCCCATTCTGACCTGTGCTCTCGCAAGAATCTGAGAAGGATTGCAGGAGGGACATTCTGAAAAAGTAAAGTGCACAGCATGAGGAAAAGATGACAAACAACAAATCAATGACAAGGCACAGGAATAAACAAAAAGGAAAATAAGATTCAAATTATGACTTCATTAGAAACAAATTGTCAGCCTTTCTTTGTATTCAATTTTATGAGATATACTATGTATCTATCTCTTGGTATTGTAAAAAAAAATCCATAAATAAAGAACAATACAATTCCCTATTGCAAGAACCTAACTGATGAAGTTACATATAAGACACATAGTGCACAATTTACCAAGTCTTATAGCATATATTTGTATTTCAACTTTTTTCCACAAGCCTAAGACAAAACATATCCCTACCTGTAAAAGCATCGATGCTTTAGCACACAGGACAGCACTGCTGACAGCTGGAAACCCATTAGTGAAGGAAAGATTTGAACCCATCAACTTGTCAGGAGATGAGTTCACGAGGATAGTAACATCATCCATGCCATCATTTCCGATCATTGACCATCCCTCATCACTAAATCCATTGAGAGCCTCATTAAAACCCCTGCCAAAATTACATTAGATTCTAACTGGCAGATCATTAATGGATTGAATCAGATACTATCAAACAACAGAAGATATCAATACCTGCTCAACCTCTGGCTCAGTGCTCGTAGAGCTGCAGGTCGTCTGCCCCAGTTGGTCACATTGGACTGAGAAGCTTCCTGAGCTATCTGCCGCAGCTGGCGTAGAGCCTGAATGGAAAGGATATACATTATTGAAATATTAGTCCCCGTCTGGTTCAGAAGTTACACTTGCATCACCCAAACTATATCAGTGTTTCTGTACATCCATTAAATGTTCATGACATAAAAAGTCGAAAAATTGCTTACCACCATTGTTGTCTTTTGAGCAAGTACAGTTGAGGATTCATACAGCGGCCGTAGTACTTCAGGCACACTCCAAGGCTAGTTGAAGAAATCAGTAATCGAGTTATGATCTTGGGTCAAATAGAAATTCAACAACACATAGTTTATAAAAAAAAAAATTAAAAAAAAAATTGTGTTCGGCACATCCTACCTCCAAATCCATGTGGTCAACTATGTGTATGATTGAACCACCACCTTCACAAGGCCGTACCAGATACCCACTTGGGAGCATTTCTGCTCTCACAAAATGCTGCACTGGTGGCATGCTCGGGCCATTTTGAGTATTTTTCAGAGATCTCTCACAAACCTGAATATTGCATGAGTAGAAAGTAAATAATTCTTCAAAATTTTCTAAGAATAACAAATTTTAAGAGTTTGGGAGCATACCACAAGGCTTCCATCTTCTAAAACAGAAGTATAACGCAACAACCAGAAGTCACGACCAGGTGCCAACGTAGTTGGCGCATAGAGCTATATCCTCAATAAAAAATAGAAGTAATTAAATAATTGCAGCTATAGGGTTTTAACAGAAACAACAAATGCATGATGATTAGTCCTTTACCTGCATATAAAGCAGCTCAATGGTTCCACCATTTGCGGTGGGCAGCACATTAAGCACATCCACAGCTCGGCAATCACGAAACCATGATGGCCGATCCTTGAGGATTTCAGCAACCTGGAAGGAACACAATCTATTACATAACCTTGGCAACTCAGTAGAAAATGGTATGGCAAACCAAGTGCACTTACCCTTGTAGGTTCAAGACCCACTAGGCCACAAGCTCGTGCTCCCACACCAGCACAACCATGAGAAATAGCAACGATTCCACTGGAATCCGGACCAGGCTACACATTTGAAAAAACAAAATTGTGATGAAGAAACAGATTAGAAAAACCCAACTTGGTGAAAATCAATTGGTGGAATTCACGCATAATGCTAAAAAAGGACAAAGAACAAAGCATGTATTTTCAGATCAAGAAATTCAAATCAAACCATCGTTTAGAAAAGAGTCAATGGAAAGTTCTAGCATTCAGTAGCCTGACATTATAGACGCTTGTAATGAGGAGATCAACTTAGTTCCGTCTTTGCATATTTATATACTTCTTTAAATGCAAAACCATTAAAGAAATAAAATAAAATAATTTAGCTGATTAAATTTTGCAATTTTTTTTATAAGATAAAACAGTTCCTAATTTATGAATGTTGAAAAAAAAAAAAAAGAGCACTGAGAGATACCTTCATTCCAGGCATTTGGACCCACTCTACAGCAGTTCCAGTAGCCTTCGAAAGAAACTCTGTTAAAGTCTCTTCTGCAATGGACAAAAGCCTAGAAAAAAATACAAAGCATGAATTCGAAATTCCACACTAGCTCGCACATACACACAACCAAGTGGTCACAAAGCACCATAACAGAAAAGGACCTAACAACCAGAACCCCACTAACCCTGCAGGACTAGCATCCCTTGGCGGATGCTGAGGTGTCAGGTGGTGTTGACCGCTTGTCACCACTGATTCACAGCTTGTATCTTTGGTTGCAAGCGGTGTCTGAAAGAAAACAAACCATCTCAATCTCAATTTCCACATAATTCAATAGTAAATAAACAATAAAAATTCTTTTTCTAACAAAAAGAAAAGCGTTTACATTGCGCACCCCTTTATTGCTAACAAGTTATAGCGAATAGAAAAAAAAATTTCCACATCTCATCAGCAATTCCAAAATTTCAATTTACTGTCCCTTTCAAGTTCCCAGTAACCAAGCATGTTATGATGTGCAGCGGATGATATAGCAAGAAAAAAGAGGCAGAATTCTCACGTTATGGGTATGTTGGCGAAAGTAGCCATTCTCATACACCAGCTGCGACACCTGCTTCTGCAACCTATCATTCTCTTCCATCAGAAGCTTGTTCATTGCACTCAGCTTCCTATTCACCGCCTGGAGGCGAGACGCTTCTTTCCTCTGTTTCTCTCGACATCTGAAGAATATAACAAGCATTACAAAAGAATTCAAAGATAAAATCATGGAAAGATAGCAAATCCAGAATTTCAAAAATCACATTGTCCATTAAGGAGCATCAAGCCGTAGTACAAAAGTTAAAGGAGAAAAACCTTTCCATTTTTGTTCTTCTATACAAGCAAAGTAAGTCAATTTAACATGTCAAACAAATACAAAACGTTATAAAAAAATCGAAAATCTGTTTTCTTGGCTGTGAAACCAGTAATTTATTATTATACCTTCTATTTTGGAACCAAACTTTGATTTGTTTGGGCTCAATATTGGAGAGAATTGGACACTCCCTAATGAGCTGCTGGCGGCGAATGGAGCTGGGTTTGGGACAATCATGATAGAGCCTTTCCAGGGCTTCGACCTGCTCAGGCGTGTACCGGACATACTTGCCATTGTCCATGATAGGCTGCTTACCATCCTTGCAGGACATTTCCATATTCAAATTCAACTTCACAAATACCCACCAAATATATATTTGCAACACAACAACCACACAAAGTGGGGCGGGTTCTTTCCCTTTCAAGCTCCTAAATTTCTAAGCCCCGACAAGATCCCAAAGAAAACCCCCTGAGTGCCTCTTCTAACCAAGCTACCTTCTTGTGCTTAATCACACCTTGAACCAACTTTGTGCAGCTTTAAATCCACCTACGTAACCTCCCTTAATCATAGATTACAACACTTTTACCAGCTTAAAGAAAGGAAAGGAAAGGAAAGGAAAGGAAGGGCCTGAACAAACAGACACATACAGCTGGGAGACACTTGTTAAAACTCAGACAGCCTAAATAAAAGTAAACTAAGCCCAGCTAGTCTCTCTTCCTTAACCAGAATTTGAAGTGCTTTTTGGATTTTTAATGGCTGCTGATTGTGAAATGCAAAGATAGAGAAAAACCCACAAGGGACAACGACGTCCAGGATGGATACATCGTTATCCTCCTCATCCTTGTATTTTGTCTACTTATCAGACAGTCCCCAAACACAAGAAGAGCATAAACCTTTCGAGATCAGAGCTCCACACCAAACGATCTGTCTCAGCCACAAAACCCCAAAACATTCACTAGCCAGAGAGAGATCTCTCCTTTTACGGCACCGTATGGCCGATCCAAACTTGAAAAGCAATCGTCCCTAACCGCTGAAACATTTCCTTACAATCCCTTTTTGGCCCTCACCTCATTGGGGAAAGAAAAGAAAGAAACAAAACGGAAAATGATTCCTTTTTAATGGTGGCTTTGCAATATGTAATTGTAGAATTTGTTTTTTTCTTTCTCTAAATATCTTTACTGTTGAAGAAGAGAGGAAGGAAGGGAGGAAGAGGAGAAGGACAACCTTGCTCGTCAAAGAGGATTAGAACTTGGAACTAGGGGGGGAAAATGAAGGGAGGAACAACAACAGTACTTGTAGTAGTAGTAGGCGGCGGCGGCGGTGGTGGTGGTGGTGGTGGTGGTGGGGGGCAGTGACTTAGCTTTTGAGGATTTTGCTATGTTGTCTGTCTGTGTATTATGTGTGTCTTTCTCAATGGTTTGTCAGTTTCGCCTTTGAGAGAAGAGAGAGAATAGACTTTTCTTTCACTCTTCAAACTTCCTTTCCACTGTGTGGAGAAATGGGAAGTCCTGTTTTTTCTTTTCAGATGGCTGAGTTTTGTAATGACAGATATGTCCTTTCGGATCATTTTGGTGTGACAGTTAAAAATTGTTTTAGGTTAATTTGTTTATGATTGCCTACCTTGGCTGTGTTTCTTATTATTCCACGTGCGTTGTTTTATTATTATTATTATTATTATTTAGTGCTAATTAAGAATGTGTGGTTTTTTTATTTATAATTGTATTAGAATAATATTTTTTATTTTTTAAAATTTATTTTTAACGCCTATTTATATTAAATTGATTTTAAAATACAAAATGCATATTTTTCTAACCTAAAGATTAACTTAAAATGTAAATAATATTTTTCTATATATAAGCATGTTTTTCTAACCTGGATGGGATCGAAGGCTGTCGTTGATGTTAAATACAAATTGACTATTGTTTAAATCGCCGAAATCAACCTGAAAAGGGTCTTCAGACGACGGCAGATATTTCAGGTGGATTTCAGGGGAGAGAAGGAGCTGATGAGGTCAATGGCAAGGGAGTAAATTAGGGATAGAGAGGGGGGCAAAAGGAAAAGGGAGAGTAATAAAATGCGCGAATGGGAGGGAGGGGGGGCAGCTTACGAGAAAAAGAGCAGTAGGAACCCAACCAACCATAAAGGCCCGGCAGAGGACAGCATGATGAGTTTTTTGCATGCGTCTCTCTCGATTCATTCTTTAAAGCTGAAACCAAAATGATAAAAATAAATAAATAAATAAAAACATTCCTTCCATATTCCATGGCAGCCTAAACAAGAACTTGTTTTTAATTCCAATTAAAGAGTATATTTTAGGGTTTAGGGTTAAGAGTGGCAATAAATAATGCCACGTCATCATCAGGCACTGCCAATGCAGGCATGATATGCATGACATGACAAGTATGGGAGTATATAATAAATAAGAAAGATAAGTGATAGGATGTGATGTGACATGTGGGATGGGAATATATATATATATATACACACACACACACATGACATATGGACAGACAGGGTGGTGGGTGGTTGATGTAACGTTGGGAAAGATAGGGTGTTGCTGCTTTGGAAACTCTTTCCACCTGTGTTATATTTATCTTCAATCCAAAAAAAATATATATATATATATTGGTTTTTTTTTTAATAATTTTTTAAGATATTGTTTTGTTAATATTAAAAATTAAAAAATCTAAAAAAATTCATTTCGATATATTTATAAATGATTTTAAAAATACATTGCACCACAATACCAAACAAACACTTATTATACATGGCATTGGTTTTATTCATATAAAAAACATATTTTTTATTAATAAAAAAATTTTTATCTTTAAAACTTATTTATATTTTATTAATAAATATAGAGTAATTAATCATTTATTAACATATTCTAGTATGTACTAGCTTGGATACCCGCGCGATGCCGCGAGTTATTTTTTTTCATAAAAAATATTAAAAAAA
>Ga0307510_10011820_pt1 | contig 10359 bp, 9 predicted proteins | sample 12_EM_MG_FD_207224 | JGI IMG/M metagenome (GOLD analysis project Ga0307510, IMG submission 207224) | Populus trichocarpa ectomycorrhiza microbial communities from riparian zone in the Pacific Northwest, United States - 12_EM | ecosystem: Host-associated > Plants > Roots > Unclassified | place...
GACGACACCCGCAATCGTGTTCCCGACAGGGCCAAGGTCGAACTTTTTCAAGACCGCGCCCGCAATATTTCCGCCAACTCCGCCAGCAATCAAGTCCGTAACGATGCCCATTACATTCATGGTGTCTTCCTCAATTTTCTAGATTCGGAATCTATCCCGGGCCCGATGGAGCACTCACATCCCCTATTGTTGCCCTGAAGATCAGCGCAACAATGTGAAGACACCCATTTACCCACTAATCGGGACAGAACGCAACACTTATCTGGGACTGTTTCCCGAGAAACGATCCCAGATAAGCCATAACTAGCGGTAACTTGCGCTCATCGCTCCCATGCTTCCTACTCCGTCTTCTTCTTATTCCGAGCCTTGATCTTGAACCAGATCGGACTTCCGATAAACCCGAAGTTCTCCCGGATCTGGTTCCCCAGAAACCGCTCGAACGAGAAGTGCATCTTTACATCCTTATCCGTAAACAGCACGAACGTCGGCGGAGCCACAGCAGCCTGAGTCATGTAGTAGATCCGCACACGCTTATTCATCGGCACGCTGGCCTTCTGGAAGTCGACCTTCTCCAAGAACTTGTTCATCTGCCCGGTCGTCACGCGCTTGCGCCGCTCACGCGCCACCAACTCGACCTTCTTGAACACCGACTCGATGTTCTTCCCATCCGCAGCCGAGATGAACAGTAGCGGAGCATACTCCAGATACTTCAGCTTGTCCCGAACATCCTGCTCATACTGCTTCTGGTCCGCAGGAGGCTTGCCGTCGAACAGCCGCAGCCCGTCCGCGCCAACCTTGGTCATCAAGTCCCACTTGTTGATGACGATGATCACGCTGCGACCGCTCTCATGCGCATAGCCACCGATGTTCGCATCCAGAGCAGCAACGCCTTCCGCCGCATCGATGATCAGCAGCGACACGTCCGCGGCTTCGAGGTGCTTCCGCGCCATGATGACCGATAGCTTCTCCGCCATCAGCTTGGTCTTGCCTTTGCGTCGAATGCCCGCGGTATCCACAAACCGGAAGCTATGCCCGCCTCGCTCAACCACCTCATCCACAGCATCGCGCGTAGTCCCAGCGATAGGCGACACAATCGCCCGCTCGGTCCCGGTCAGAGCATTCAGCAGCGTACTCTTACCCACGTTCGGCCGCCCGATGATGGCGATCTTCGTCTCCTTCGAGACATGCTCTCCATGCGACCGCAGTCTCCGCTCCGGCCCCGTAGGAATCGCAGGCACCAGCGTAGGCGAGAAGTCCGGACCATCCTCATCTTCTTCGGCCTCATTCTCCGCCGTCAGCATCACCGCATCCGGCTCCGGCTCATCTCCAAACTCTGTCTTCTCCGGCAGCACCTCGAACACCGCATCCAGCAGATCGCCAATGCCAACGCCATGCTCCGCCGAGATCGGCAGCACATTCCGGAACCCAAGCCGACGGAAGTTCTCCGCTGCCGAGTTCATGGACTCCGCATCCATCTTGTTCACCGCCAGGAATACCGGCTTACCACCGCGCAGCAACAGCCGAGCCAGCTCCAGGTCCGGCGAAGCCAGCTCCGTGCGGCCGTCGACCACCATCACAATCGCGTCTGCCTCTTCCAACCCCACCTTCGCCTGCCGGAAGATCTCCGCCGGAATCAGCGCCTCATCGTCCGGGACAACTCCGCCCGTATCGACGATCCGCGCATCGCGTCCCATCCACTCGATCTCGCCGTAGATGCGGTCCCGCGTAATCCCTGGCTCGTCGCCCACGATCGACCGCCGCGATCCCGTCAGCCGGTTGAACAGCGTACTCTTGCCGACGTTCGGACGCCCACACACCGCAATCAGCGGCAGGTCGCGCGAGTCGATGCTCTCGGTGTCGACGACCATCTGCGCGGCCAACATCTCTACATCGCGCCAGTCATCCTCGTCGATCCGCTCCCGCCCAGCCACATTGGCCGACCGAGGCGTCTGCCGCCCCATAATCCCATCCGCAGGTCTAGCCTCAGCCGTTGCCCGTCTCACAGGCTTCTTCGGCGTACCCGGGACAGAACCCTCCCCACGAATCGTTCTCCGCTTCTCTCTATCTGGAGACTGCTTCGTCACCCGCGAAGCCTTGTCCGACTCGGCCCGCTTGGTCGAGAGGATCTTCCGCTTCCGCGGGTCCACAGCCCCCGTCGTCGGAGTGCTCTTCGGCGCCCGCCCCTTCTTGGGTCGCGTGCTTGCCTGCCGGTGTTTCTTGCCTAATCTCTTCTTATCGCCTTGCGCCATAGTTGTGCCTTCCTTCGGCACCGCAGCGCCATCATCCATTATAGGGAGTATAGGAAAGCAATCCATTTAAGAGCGTTCGTAAACCCTGTCTACTCGACAAAACCCGCCCCGGAAACTCCTGTGAGGGAAGGCAAACCTCCCCTCCCCAAAAGCGACCCAAAAACCGAAAGTACGAATCGAAGGAAACGCGAATATCATGGACACAGCCCTGCGTGTCTTCTCCCTTCCAAATCGTCCCGGCAGCGCCCGACAACTCCGCCCCGCAGGCTCGCCTCCCCACGCTCCATGAGTTCTTCTCCAAAGGCGGTATTCTCTCCCGCTCTTCGCTCTCCTTTGAGTACCGTCCCGGCCAGTACGAGATGGCCAAAGCGGTAGAAAAAGCCTTCGAAGACAAACGCCACCTCGTCGTAGAAGCCGGCACTGGCACCGGAAAGACCCTTGCCTATCTATTGCCCGCCCTGCGTCTCGCCCGCGAACGCCAGCAGCGCGTCATCATCTCCACCGGAACCAAGAACCTGCAGGAGCAGCTCTACTTCAAGGACGTCCCCTTCCTCGAATCCGTCCTCTCCGAGTCCGGCCCGCTCAAAGTCTGCTACATGAAGGGCCGCGGCAACTACCTCTGCAAGCACAAGCTCTACGCCCTGCGCGCCGCCCCGATCCTGAATGGTCTGGAAGAAATCGACCAGTTTCACCACATCGCCGAGTGGGAGAAGACCACCGAGACCGGCGACCGCGCTGAGATCGACCGTCTCCCAGAGTCCTCACCGCTCTGGGCCAAACTCGACGCCCGCTCCGAGGCCTGCCTCGGCCAATCCTGCCCCGACTGGGAGAACTGCTTCATCACCTCCATGCGCCGCAAAGCGCTGGAGTCCGACATCATCATCGTCAACCACCACCTCTTCTTTGCCGACCTCTCTATCAAGCAGCAGGCTGCCAACGCGCCCGACGCTGGCATCCTCCCCGAAGCTGCAGCCGTCATCTTTGACGAAGCCCACGAGCTCGAAGAGGTCGCCTCCAACTACTTCGGCATCGGCCTCTCCACCCAGCGCATCGACGAACTCAACCGCGACATCGAGTCCATGCTGAAGGCCAAGGACGCGCTCTCCAGCTCGCTCATCAACGCCTGCACCACGCTCAAGGACCGCTCTCGCCTCTTCTTCAGCGCACTGCCTGGAGAAGATCCCTTCGCCCCGCCCGCTCCTGGCCGTATGCCCTTCGACCAGCGCGAGTCGTTCTTAGAGGAGAGCGGCGACACCTACACCGGAGCCCTCAACGCCCTCACCCGCCTCGAAGGCGAGCTCGACTCCCTCCGCAACGTCGAAGAGGCCACCGGCCTCCGCAAACGAACCGCCGACATCAAGCACCACCTCAAGTTCCTCCTCGAGTCCGACGACCCCAACACCGTCTTCTGGATCGAACGTCGCGCCGCCGGAGGAGTCCGCAACCTCGCCCGCGCCACTGCAGCCTTTCACACCCACCTGCAAGCTACCCCCATCGATGTCTCGGAGCTGCTCTCCACCACTCTCTTCGATCAGTACGCCTCGGTCATCCTCACCTCTGCAACCCTCACCGTAGCCCAGACCAGCTCCAGCGAGACCGCCCCTAAATCCGGCTTCGACCACATCCGCAAACGCCTCGGCCTCAACATAGGCACACGCGAACTGGTAGTCCCCAGCCACTTCGACTACCAGAAGCAGGCGCTCCTCTATCTCCCGCCCAACATGCCCGACCCTCGCGAGCCCGACTTCCAGATCAAAGCTATCGAGCGCATCCGCAGAGTGCTGGAGATTACCAAGGGCAGAGCCTTCTGCCTCTTCACCAGCTACAAACAGATGCGCGAGGTCCATGACCGCCTCCTAGCTGAGCTGCCTTACCCGCTTCTGCTCCACGGGTCTGCTCCGCGGCATGTACTTCTGCAGCAGTTCAGAGACACACCCAACGCAGTCCTCTTCGGCACCTCTAGCTTCTGGCAGGGAGTAGACGTTCAGGGCGAGCAGCTCTCCTGCGTCATCATCGACCGCCTCCCATTCGCGGTCCCCTCCGACCCCATCGTCAAGGCCCGCATGGACGCCATCGAAGCTCTCGGCGGCAAACCCTTCTTCGACTACCAGGTCCCCAACGCCGTTATCACCCTGAAACAAGGCTTCGGCCGACTCATCCGCGGCCTCAACGACCGCGGCGTCCTCATGCTCCTCGACCCCCGTATCCAACGCCAACGCTACGGCCGCATCTTCCTCGACTCGCTCCCGCCCTACCGCATGACGCAAGAGATCGCCGACGTAGAAGCCTTCTTCGCGAAGCCCTCATAGCAAGCGACAGCAAAAAGGGAAGACCCAAACTCGGATCTTCCCTCTTCCTTTGACAAACAAGCCACAAACTACTTCTTCAGCGAAGCCATATCGATGACGAAGCGGTACTTTACATCGCTCTTCAGCAGCCGCTCGTAAGCCTCGTTGATCTGCTGAATTCCGATCATCTCGATGTCGCTCACGATGTTGTGCTGGCCGCAGAAGTCCAGCATCTCCTGGGTCTCGGCGATGCCTCCGATGCCCGATCCGGCCAGCGAACGGCGTCCCATCAGCAGGCCGAACGCGCCGACTGCCAGCGGCTTCTCCGGAGCGCCCACCAACGTTAGCGTGCCGTCCACCTTCAGCAGGTTGAGGTAGGCGTTGATGTCGTGATCGGCGGAGACAGCATCCAGGATGAAGTCGAAGCTGCGTGCATGCTTCTGCATCTCATCCGCATTCTTCGAGAGCACTACCTCGTCCGCGCCCAGACGAAGCGCGTCTTCAGCTTTTCCTGGCGAGGTCGTAAACAGCACGACATGCGCGCCGAGGGCGTGGGCGAACTTCACGCCCATGTGTCCCAGTCCGCCCAGTCCGACGATGCCGACCTTCTGCCCCTTACCTACCTTCCAGTGGTGCAGTGGAGAGTACGTCGTAATGCCCGCGCACAGCAGCGGAGCGACGGCAGCCGGGTCGAGGTTCGCTGGTACCTTCAGGGTGTAGTTCTCGTCGACGATGATGCGTTCCGAGTAGCCGCCATAGGTCATGCCGCCGTACTTCTTGTCCTCACCGTTATAGGTGAGGGTCATAAACTCGTCGCAGTACTGCTCTAGTCCCTGGGTGCAGTTTGGGCACTTGCGGCAGGAGTCGACCATGCATCCCACCGCCGCCATATCGCCCACCTTGAACTTCGTAACGCTGGTGCCGATCTTCGTCACGCGACCGACAATCTCATGCCCCGGTACTACGGGGAACACCGAGTTGCCCCACTCGTTGCGTGCCTGGTGCAGGTCGGAGTGACATACTCCGCAAAACAGAATCTCGATCTCCACATCGGCCGCGGTCGGGTCGCGCCGCTCGATGGTGTGCGGAGCCAGCGAAGCGGTTGCGGACTGTGCCGCGTAGGACTTGGTAGCTGTAGACATTCAAATCTCCTGATGGGCCATTCGGCCACACCTCTATAAAACTCCACTCCTAAACCTACAACAAGGCACAAAACTGCCTGTTCCTTGCCTAATCCTCCAGACTGCAAGACAACCGCGTCACACTCTATTAACCTTGAAAAGAAGAAAGGGAAGGGGCCGCTATGGAAGCCAACCGCAAGAGAATGGTCGAACTGCTGAATCTCGCGACCCTGGAAGGAACATGGCCCTCGCCGCTCGATGGAGTCAGTTTCCTGCGGGCGAACCATTCTTACCCTCGCAATCCTGTTCTGTACGAGCCCTGTATTGTCATTGTCGCGCAGGGCCGCAAACACGGCTACCTCGGCGACCAGACCTTCACCTATGACGCCCAGAACTACCTCGTCCTCACGGTTCCGCTCCCCTTTGAGTGCGAGACCGAAGCTCCTCCGGACGGGCCTTTCCTGGGCGTCTCCATCCGTGTCGATCTAGCCATGCTTAGCGAGTTGGTGATGAAGATGGAGCTGCGTGGGCGCTCCAACCTTGTCGCTACCAGTGACCACAGCGTCAGCGCCACTCCGCTCGACCCCCGCCTTAGCGACGCAGCCGTCCGTCTGTTGGAATGCATCCACAACCCGGCGGACACCGCCGTGCTCGGCCCGCAGATCGTCCGCGAGATCGTCTACCGCGTCCTCTGCGGCAAACAGGGCGGAGCGCTCAAGGCGCTGCTTTCGATGGATAGTGCCCGCAATCAAATCCACCGTATCCTGCACCGCATCCACTCCGACTACGCTCGCGCTATGGACATCTCCGCCCTCGCCGGAGAGGCAGGCATGAGCATCTCCGCGCTCCACCACCACTTCAAAGCCATCACCTCCACCTCGCCGCTGCGCTACCTCAAGACCATCCGTCTCCACAAAGCCCGCATGCTGATGGTGCAGGACTCCATTGGCGCCTCCATCGCTGCCGAGAAGGTCGGCTATGAAAGCCCCTCACAGTTCAGCCGCGAGTTCAAACGCCTCTTCGGCGCAACTCCCATCGACGAGACCCACCGCGTGCGCGAACTGCTTGGCTTTCGATCGCCGTCAACAGCATAAGCGGGTCAGGCCAGTAAGGCTTGCCCGTATTCGCAGGCATTACTTCATCCACTCCCCCACGACTCGCTCCCCTACAGCGTAGGCAGCCTCCAGCGCCGGTAGATACGCCGTATAGCTTCCATGCTTCTCACTCGCCAGGTTCTCAGCTGCTGTTATTCCTGCCGGAGGCATATCGAAGTTACTTGCCGTCCGCAGTAGCAGCGCCTTATTCCAATCCGCTTTGCCTTGCTGGGTCAGGGACTGCAGAGCCAGCATCGCGCCGGTGTCATTCATCGCCGTCGTCCCCAGCTTCGCTACGCCATCGGTCTCGAAGGTCACCCAGCGATGCGCCCATGCGTCCATCTTCGTGCCATGCCAGAAGATCTCCGTCGCCATGTTCGCCCCCATCTGAACCTTCGGCCCGGTCTTGGTTCCGGCAGCATTTTTGTATTGCAGACGCAGCCCTTTCATCGCCGCATCTTCCGGTAACTCCATCCCCTTCGTCATGACATAGGCCCAGCGCATCAGGCCGAGGTTCATGCGGATCACATTGCCGCGCCGGTTCGCGTGGGCCTCATTCCCGCTCCATTTGCGAACGTCATCCTCCCATCCCGCACCGCCCTTGGGATCGGTCTGGGTCGTGCCATCCAACGACAGAAAGCCATCCGGCCAGCCCGCAGGAATCTCTCGCGGATCGATCTCCTTCGCCAGGTCGCCATTCACCACAAAGCCAGTCCACACCGCCGCCCCTACCGTGCCATCCTCCGGAGAGATTCCCGCGATGCCGTTGATCAGCCAATGGCTCTCCCGCAGATCGAATCGCGGATCGCTCCCCAACGCCATCAGGTTCACGCCGGGCTTGATGTTCCCCGGTCCTACGGCAACAGCAATCTCGGTTCCTGCCGCGTTCGCCCTTACTGCCCGCGACATCCCAGGAACCTCAATCTTCCGGTCCAGATGGTCCCGTTCTACCCAGAACTGCAACTCCCCCGGGCGGTCTCCCGTATCCTCGCCCACCTCAAAGTAGACGACCACGACCACCTTCGGACGCAATGGAGTCGAGCCCATCTGTGCCATGCCCCACCTGGCGCCGAGAGCCCAAACCAGGAACCCCACTACACTCAAAACCGCGAAAAATCTTGGCATGCAGTCACTCTATACCGTGTTCCTCTCCGCCTCCTGCGTTGTCTTTGTCTGAAAAGCCGCTTAAATCGTCCAGGGCCGTAAAATAGAGCCAGCCCCATGGGACGCAACCTCTACATCCTCGCTGCCTCGCTGTTGCTCTTCGCGCTCGTCTCCTGTGGCGTGGCCTACACCAACATCGCCCAGCAGCCTGGCTCGCCTGGCGACGCCTCGCTCTGGCGCACGATGGGGCTGGCGCTGTTCGTTCTTGCCCTAGTGATCGCGCTAGCCGGGATGCTCTCTTCGCTCTTCGAGCAGGCCGAGCGCCGTGCCGAAGAGCTCCGCCGCTCCAAACGCAGACAGCAGCCGTAACAGTGGCCCGAGCGGCCTCATCCTGCCCAAAACGTTACAATAGAGATAGCTGAAGCCATCCGCCGCCAGCTCCCATCCAATCTCTAAGAGCGGGAACTGCTCCTCGAGCAAAAAGGAACGAAGCATCATGTTTGAAGTCACCGTAGAAGCCGGCTTCTCCTCCGGCCACTACCTCCGCAACTACAGGGGAAAATGCGAGAACCCCCACGGCCATAACTACAAGGTCTACGTCACCCTCATCGGCGAGAAGCTCGACGAGACCGGCCTCCTGCTCGACTTCAAGCTCCTCAAGCAGGTCATGCGCCCGACCGTTGAGTACCTCGACCACTTCATGATCAATGACCTGCCGCCCTTCGACAAAGAGATCAACCCCTCCGCCGAAAACCTGGCGAAGTACTTCTACGATCAGACCAGCACCCAGCTCCACGAGATGACCCAGGGCCGCGTCCGCGTCAAAGACTGTACCCTCTACGAGACCGACACCAGCTTCGCCCGCTACTACGAGTAGCTCCAGATCATGCACCTCATCGAACTGTATAAATCCGTCCAGGGCGAGTCCTCTTTCGCCGGCCTCCCCTGCATCTTCGTCAGGCTGGCGGGCTGCAACCTGCGCTGCGCCTGGTGCGACTCCGAGTACACCTTCTCCGGTGGCAAACCCTTCACCGAGGACGAGATCGTAGCCCAGATCGAAGCCCTCGCGCCGTGCAAGCTCGTCGAGTTTACCGGCGGCGAACCCATGCTGCAGGCGAAGGAACTTCTCCCTCTCATGCGCCGCCTGCTCGACTCCGGCCACACCCTCATGATCGAGACCTCCGGCGAGCGACCCCTTGCTGAAGTTCCCACGGCCGTCCATAAGATCGTCGACGTCAAATGCCCCGGAGCAGGTGCGGCCGCGAACTCCTTCCGGATGGATAACCTCACCGCCCTCACCAAAAACGACGAAGTAAAGTTCGTCCTCACCAACCGCGCCGACTACGACTTTGCCCGCACTTTCATCGCGGAGCACGCTCTCAACGAAAAAGCCGGCAGCGTCCTGCTCTCTCCCGCCTTCAACAAGTCTCCCAGCCCTCTTCGCACCACCGACAATGCTACCCTCGATCCCCGCACTCTGGTTGAATGGATGATGGCCGACGGCATCGACGCCCGCCTCTCCCTCCAGATCCACAAGTTCATCTGGGAGCCTCTGAAAAAAGGCGTCTAGCTGCCTGGTTCTAAAGAGTCCCTGCCACTTCAGCAACAGCCCCACCAAACAATGTCCCACGCCCCAGCAACCCCAACGGATCGAGTCGCTCCTTCACTGCGCGCATAGCCGCAATCTCTTCCGCCGAATACTGCAGCTTCAACAGCGCAGCCTTCCGCTTCCCCAGGCCATGCTCCGCCGAGACCGTCCCACCCAGCTTCACCGCATGCGCGGCAAACTCCTTCAGCAACCCAGTCGCCGTGTCAGCTTCGGCTTGAGAGGCTGGCAGCATATTTACATGCAGGTGCGCATCGCCGATGTGCCCGAAGATGATGTAGTGCCCCGGCAATTCGCGCTCCAGCTTCTGGCGGTAGAACGTCAACATCTCCTCGTTCTGCGCAATGGGCACCGCGTAGTCGGTGCCCATATTCAGGAAGCCCCGCTTTCGCATCGTCTCTACTACCAGCTCCGGCAGCGAGTGCCGAAACCCGCGAAACCGCTCCCGATCCTTCGCGCTTACCGCAAACCACGAGGCCTCGGTCAGCGCATGGGCCTCCTCCAGCCGCTCCACCCAGCCATCTATGTCGTCGCCCTCCGCTTCAATCAGCAACGCAGCAGCCGCCTCGCGTGGAATCTCCGGATACCGTCCCCGCAACATCTCGAGCGCACCCCGATCCGCATACTCCATCATGCGCAGCTCATCCACCGCACGCCATCGCGCGACCGCACCGAGAGCATCCTCATCCGAAGCAAAAAAGATCACGCCCGAAAACAACTCCTTCGGCAACGGCAGCAAAACCACCTCCGCCTCCAGCGTCACACCCAGCGTTCCCTCCGAGCCGCAGAACAGATCGATCCACTCCATTCCCGGCTCCAGCCGGTAGCCTGCGGTGTACTTCGTCGTTGCAGGTACCGGCATCTGCGGAACCTCAAAATCAATCTTCTCGCCGCGCC
>Ga0307510_10011822_pt1 | contig 10358 bp, 4 predicted proteins | sample 12_EM_MG_FD_207224 | JGI IMG/M metagenome (GOLD analysis project Ga0307510, IMG submission 207224) | Populus trichocarpa ectomycorrhiza microbial communities from riparian zone in the Pacific Northwest, United States - 12_EM | ecosystem: Host-associated > Plants > Roots > Unclassified | place...
TTATGATTGAATAATAAATAAATGTGTTGTTTTGCAACAGGTAGACAGTGTTTATCTAAGAAAAAAAAAGTATGCTAAGGACTAAGAGGAAAGTGCCTTCATTGGTGGATCTTTGTGTTAGTTTAGCAGTAGAGAATGTCAAGTACCTAGGAGATGTTGGAGAAACTGATTTACATCTTCTTGACCGCATCTTACCTCATTGTACATTGGATCAGCTGAAGCACATCGAGAAGAGTACTGTTGTAAGAATTTACTACCATCTTTATTTCTCCAAACTTCTTTAATTTTAATCCAAGTTTTCCCTTCTTTTTTTTTATTGTTCTCTTTCATTCATTCAGGGACGCGATCTTAGTTCAGTAACTGATAAGCTGTGGAAAACATTTTATGAGAAACAGTTCGGTGAGAGGAGTACTGATCTTGTGATTCAGAGGATGAGGCAGAAGAAAGTTTCATTTCGATGGTTACAATTATACGAGGTACTTTCCATCTGGAAAATTAAAATTCCTCATAAGAAACTTCTTTCCCCTATAAAACTATGTGGAATGACTTCTTTCCAGGCAAAGCTGAAGGACATTGCGGAGGCAGAGAACAAATTAGCTGCTCGAATCAGGCAACTATACAAAAAAGAAGATGACAGTATGTTTTTTTATTTATTTTCGAAGTACATAAAAAAGCTTAACTTGTTGATTTTTTATTTTTTTTCTATAAGGGATTTGTGTTTATTAGTTGTATGTCATATGGTCTAGTAGTGAGTTACTGAGTTGTTTGTACTTCATGCTGTTTCGTGCTATGGTGTATTTTGCTGTATGCATTTTGCATTTAGGATCACTTAAAGGCCACTTTTACTAAACTGTGGGTGTGAGTTCTGAGAGCAGTCTCATGCAAGTAACGCTGAAGCTTAGAAATGCATCTTAATCACTCGTATGAGGCTGTACTTTACCCAGACTAAAAACCAATTGTTGGTCTTTAGTTCTGAGCAGCATATGCTTATTTTTCTTTCAACTTTGTTTTTTTCCGTTTCTTGATGTTGAATTTACTCTATTGTATCAAGATGTTGAACACTGGGATGATAAGGTTTGGTCAAACATCCTATTAGTTTATATGTTTGTATTCAAATCAAGCTTAATATATAACAAAACACACTTCTTTTTGTTCCCTGAGAACATCTTTGTTCTTTTATTGAGATCTCTCATATCTCTGTGCACAGTTTTAAGCAAATGTATGTGTTTGGAAAGAGGAATAATTTAGATGGTGGTTTTAGGAGATGCCGTCACAATTTTTTGTTACTGAAGTCAAGAAAAATATTTGATGAAACTCTTTTTTTCTCCCTCTCCTCTCATATATTTGCAGCCTTTAATGTTGGTAACCTTTTAGAAGCTTAATGCGCTAAAGACTATTACTGGAAAAATCACATGTAGTTTCTTGAATGATTGAGTTTGTGGTAGAAGCTTAAAAATGGATAATTCTAATATGTAATGAAGTTTTTCATTGAATTAGAAATTCTTAATATGGAATTTTCTTATCTAGAGTGAAAATTTTAGGGTTTGGAGCTAGGTTTTGTAAAAGTTACTTCCTGAGTGAACAAGGTACCCATTTACTTGATTGGGCATATTGTGATTTGAGCTTGTTCCTATTGTCCTATCCTTTCTTTTCATCTTTCTCACAAGGCTTTTGCTAGAATGCCAAGTGTGAAGTAAAATCCTTAATAATTTCATGTACTCTTGTGATAAAATTTTATCTTACCCATTTCAAAAATAAAACTTGGCATTGCAAAAAAGGTTAGAATTGTATCAAATCTTTTTCATAGTGCCAAAACACACAATTATGTTATTTTGATTCCTTTCACTTCACTGGATGTGTAGGAGGACACTCAGGACCACTTTCCTTGTGTTCAAATCTGAAAGCTCCCAATATCCCCAGTTCTCTTCTTAAAGTAACTAGCTGATGCAGACACATCTAGTTTGATTTTCACTAGCACAAGCATGCACCTTTAGGTTGATTTTCATACTTGCACTACAACACACTTGGTTTCTTGGCACTGAAATGATACTCCACATTTGTGCTAGCTTGTCCACATTAACATCTTTAGAATTGGTTGATTTTTTACGGTAAGAATTAATTTTGAGGTAATGGAATGAAAGATTTTTCACAAAATGAAGAGGATGCATAACTCCCCTTTTGGTACAAATTCCGGAGTCTACCTTTTCTTTTTGCCTAAAAGCTAGTGCCGGTTTTCTTTTTATTTTTGACAAATGTGGAGTCATTTCTTATACTCACTATCTTTTCTTTCTTTCTTTTGAAATAATAAGTGGCCACTCTCATTTTTTTAAAACTAACAATTTTAAACGAAAGCCATTTTTGAAGGAGGCCCTTTTGGACCGGGGTTCTTTCACTGTAATCAATGGAAACTATTTGAAGGTTTTATGCTGCTGAGTTTTTTTAAAATAACCCATCCATTATGGAAGATTTTTTTTTCTCTTTCATTTTGTCACATCAAATCTAGCATTGTTGCAGGACCTGATCTATAATGGAGTTCTTTTCTTTTTATGGCTGAGTTCATTTTTTTTTCTTTGTTTTTTCTTAAAGGTGGGAGAGGGGGGTGGCTGGGGGTGTTTGATTTGTTAAATTAACAAGTCTAACAAGTAATCTGAGTACTATTCTCTGAGTTTGTATTTTTGCAACTCCAAGGCAGTATGTTTTGTATTGTATGCTTTACTTTTTGTACAAATGAAATTCTTACTGAGTGGTTCATTTCTGTAGGAAAACAAAGTCGACAAGTTCGTCTTTGCTCGAAGGTTCCACCTTCAAGCAATAAAAGAAGCTTTTGCGGAGGTAGCCATACTTATTCCCTTGTAATTGGTTCTTTTGTAGTTCAGCGACTTGTTTTTAGAAGTTGGGGTTCCTGCAATTCCCCCTTTCAGTGGCTGGGAAGGGGAAGATGATGCATTTTAAAATTTTCATGTTAGGAAGTGGACCTGGCTACAATCTTTCCAACGGGAAGAGCAATTTGATGAAGAAGGCAAAAATGGATTTTCTGAAGAGGTAATATTATTTTGTGCAATTATGTTCATTTGAAAGAATTCATTAGCTTTTCTTTCTGATTTTTACAATAGTTCCCTCACCCACAACCATTGATCTGCATTTTACATGCCCTACAAAATTGTGGTTTGGGCATTAAGGTTTCACGAGACTACTACACAAACATCAATTCTAGATCAAAAGAATAACATATTTGAACAGAGCGCTCCATACTTGTGAAAACAAAAAAGACAGCAAGTATCTTTTGGATCAGGTTAAGTTTAAAATGTCTTGTTGCATCCATTTAGTGCTGGATCTTGATATTTAATTTTGAAGTCTTCTGCACGAAAAATTTGAATTTCTTGCCTAGGCCTTAGATAACTGTGCTCAAGATTTTGCTATTTTGAGATGAGTTTGTCAGGAAATGATTTCATTTGTCTTCATCCTTGATGACTTTTGAGCAGTCGCGAGGTGCAAAATATTGCCGCCATGAAGAAAAATGCTCTGCAAAGGAATAGCAGGTAATGTTAACTGTGGTGCACATTTCAATATGGCAACCTTGTACACCCAGCACTAACAACTACTGCTGCCATTTTCAGTTCGTCTTCCATGATGAAGCCACCGGTTAGCTTTCCTGGGAAAAGTTCTGCATCTTCGAATCCAATGAAGCCCCGGGAGAGGAGATTCTAGAAGCATGATGCTATCCAACTCAATTCTAGCAGCATATTAAATGTATGATTTCCTTGCAATAAGGGCCTTTACTCTTTTTTATTTTGTGGGTAGAAGCAACAAATTGAGATTGAAATGATGTATTTATCAATAATTAGATGGATGTCTTTCTTTTTTTCCCCATTATTATTATCGTCATTGCTCTAATCTTCTTCATGCCATTTGTTTTTTCAGACTATCTAAACAAAGAGGGAGGAGGGAAATTATAATCTATTTGTTTTTCATTCTTTGTTTTTTCAATTTGTTTTGGGACTATAATACGAAGCTTTATAACACTCTCCCTTCGGAGGATCGTCTCGTCTAACAAGGATTTCCAGACTAGTTCTTGTTCTTGTGTCCTATAATGACTCCATCTCTTGGCACACGTTAACAAAGAGAATATTCTAATTGAAGCTCGATTTTGTTATTCCCAAAATTAGCCTAGATATTGGGCCAGACCTGTCCATGGATATGAAATCAACAGATGCTTTATTAAATATAACCGATAATAAATTACATTTTATATCTTAAATTGATCCAAAATTTTATACTAGATGAAATGATTAAATAACCATCGTATATAATATAAGTCATTTGTTATTGATGGAAGTTCATTTAAGTTAGTATCAGGTTGAATCACGAGTCTCGCAACTTGATATTTTTTATTTTTTTTATTTTCAGTAAAACAAATCATGTTAGGCCTATGTTGATTCATAAAACTAAGAGACTCATCGATCTAGTTTTTCAAAACCAAGCTTAAACCAAAATGTTGCCAACTTGATGTAAACATGAGGAAAACCCATGAACACATTTTTCAACTCATTTTAAGATTAAAAAACATCGTGTTAGGTCTAAGTTTGTCCCTAAAATTAAGAGACACATTGACCTAATCATTAAAATCTAAGTTTAGTCGCGACATGATGAAAACATGATGACATTATTTTTTATCCAATTCAAAAATAAATATTTGTACATAGCAACAAGTCAACAACAACATCAACACACATATAATTTTATACAAAAACCAAACCATTAAGCCTTGGATAAATCTGTTATAACCCATAATCCCAACCCATCGTAAGGTATTAATTCCAGTCTTATTCCATTTTAAAAAGTCTCCCTAAAGGCATAATACCCCAGGGTTGTCATACAATGGTGTGGATCCACCCTAACACTTCTAATTTCATAATCATTCATAATAAGACATCAATAGCATCAATAATAATGCATTAAAACTTATTCAATCCTAAAAATACAATCACAATATACATCAAAATCAATAATAAAAAAAATCATTAAAAAAAAATTAGGGTTTGAAATCAACCTTCTAAAGTAGTTAGGGTGGACCAGAAGCTACTAGAATAGCAGAAGAAAGTGAAGGCATGTGCAAGCCACGCACGAGTAGGCTACCAATGTTATTGGTGCATCATTTAACATATTAATAAGTTTAGAAGGTGCATGAGTCACTCTGCTAGGTGTATGACTTCTTGGTCTTCCTTCTTATATGGGTGGTTTCATCCACCACCGCTCATAAAAAGAGATTAGGTCGTCCAAAGCTTCATGTTTTTTTTTCTTAGTTTCTCTCTTTATTTATTTTTCTTCCTCTCTCTCTTCACTGTTGGCTGTTGTTGTTGTTACCGTATGTTGCTTTCAATGTGGCAATTCACGATGGTTGTGGCACAGTGGAGAAATGTGTGGAAAGATGGTGAAAAACAAGGGGAGAAGTTGTTACATTAGGCTTCAGTCGAATCTCATTGTGGCTATGAAGAGGAGTTGGCCTGCTAGCTGTGAGTGATGGAGCTTGATGAGAGAGAACAACAATTGAGAAGGGTGATGATAGACGAAGCTAGTTGTGCAAGTTTTTTTTCTATGATTTTTTCTTTTTTTTCTTTTCTTTTTTTTCATAGATTTTTCTTTTTAAACGAAATTTTCTCTTTCAATTCTCTCTATTTTCTTTAAATTTCTCTCTATAATTTTTCCTCTCAAAATATTTTTTGCACCCCTTAATAATGGCTATGGCTAGGGTTTGTTTTTTTGCACCCCTTCCCCATTTTGTTTTCTACCATTCACACTTTTTTATACTACCCTAGTTAAGAATATTCTTATTCTTTATTCCTTATTCTTTCTTACCCTTCATTCTATTTTTTTTTTCATTTCTTACTTGATTATCATTCCACTCATCATTTTTTTAAAAAAAAAAATTCATTGATATGAAAATGATAAGTGAAAAGGTCAAAAATTACAAAATGACTAGAAATTGGCCGGATTGAGTTGATAATACATTTTCTTAAAAAAAATTATATTTTCTTACATTAAAAAAACAATGTTTTAAAAAACGAATGATGACAGCTTACCTCTCTTTACAACACTTACAATACAAAAGTCTACAAAAAGTATTTTTTTCTTAAACTTTGTTTAATAAGCTTGTAAAGAAAAAAATAACAGACATTGGAAAATTTGAAAAGTAGTTAAGTGGGGAGGTGACTAGCTTTAAGAATTAGAATTTAAAAGAATCACCTAGAACTCAAATTCTTAGGAGCGATGCTTTGGACTTAAGTTCGCAAAAGACATCTAAGACATAGAAAGGAAGATTTGTGAGAGCCTTTTGATGCTTGAAATTGCAAAAAGATTTTCAAGAGTCCTCTGAGACTCATAAGCAAAACAAAATTATGAGAACCCTCTTAGGTTTAAAATCAAGAAAGAAATCATTTTGGACTTTTTTTTGTTTTTTTTTTAATTTTAGAAAATTATCATTTTCTAAAGTGATGAACTCAAAGTTATTTTCAACAAGTTATTTTATAGATTATTTTATAGAGTGACAAACTTGAAATGCTTTTCAAAATAATCATTTTATATAGTGACTAACTCAAAGTGCTTTTCAACCTGTGAGTTTTTAGAGTGAAAAACTCGAAATACTTTTCAAAATAATCATTTTATAGAGTGACAAACTCGAAGTGATTTTCAACTTATCATTTCATAGAGTGATGCAATCGAAGTGATTTTTAAAATAGTTATTTTATAGAGTGACAAACTTGAAGTGCTTTCAATATGTTATTTTATAGAGTGATAAACTTAAAGTATTTTACGAGAGTCCTTTGAGACTCAATGTAGAGGTTTCATATTGGCAGGGTTTGGCTCAACTTTGTAAGAATCCTCTAAAAATAAAACATAAAGATATATTTATGAGAGTCCTCTAAAACACAAGCATAAAAAAAAATATAAAAGTCTTTTAAGACTACAAAATAATAAGAGATTTGTAAAAGTCCTCTTAGACTCATTCACATAAGAAATTGTTGGAGTCTTTTGATACTAAAAATATTTACAAGAACCCTTTGAGAATAAATCATAGGAAGAAAATTAAAAGAACCTTGCTGGGTTCAAATTCGTCGGAATCTTGCTGGACTCAAATCTACAAAAGCCTTGATGGGCTTAAAAAGAAAAACAATTAAAAGAGCCTTGCTAGGCTCAAAGTAAAAAAGAATCTTGTTGGGTTTAAATTTGTTGAAGTCTTACTAGACTCGAATTTTCTAGAGCCTTGCTAAGCTAAAAAAGGAAAAATAATTATGCGAATAAAATATCTACTTGGATGCTTTTTGGGTATAAATTTGCTTGGATAAAAAATCTGCCTAGATGCTTGTGATGTTATGATCTCTGTAACAACCTCATCTTTAGATGCAATTTCTACATAATTTTTGTTTTAATAATGTCAAAAACAAGGTAATTGGTTTTTGTATTGTGACATTACATTATTAGTTTAATGGTCAACCAAATTAATTTGGTCTAATAATTTGGTTGACCGGTTTCTCCGATAATTCTTAAATTTCTCTTTCGGTTAATAAATCGTTCAACCAGTTTAATCAACTGATTGAGATAGTAGTAATTTTAAGTGTTCATGTAATCAAGTGGTTGACTGGGTGAATTGGTAAACTAAATGGTCGATCGATTGGAGCAGAATCATATCACCATAATCAATCACATATCTTTTTAATTCACATCACCATAATCAATAATATAATATAATGGGAATGAATTATTTGAATTATATTTAACTATCATCCATTATCATGTAATTATAAGAAACATAATTATTAAAGGAAATGCATTTAATAACTACAATTTTCCTAAAACTTCCAACTTAATCAAATAAAGGTAAGATTATGCTAAATTTTAATAACTTCCATTTATACAAGTATTATCCCAATAAAATCAAAATACAGTAATAAGTTATATTATAAAAGTTCCCTAAATAATTTGATTTCTTTGATCAAAAGTCCAAAACATGTCATTCCATGCTAAAGTGCACTTTTGAGATATTTTTATTGAGCTGTGACAAAATAAGTGTTGTTAAAAATGTGAAAAAAATGGTTATCCTAAAATTTCATCTATTAATAGCTCAAATAAATTCTCAAATTTGACATTATGGCCAAAAAAATGGGTTTTTTGGCACTTTTCAAATTGTTTCGATTCGAACGGTTTTACTTTCATAATTTTTTTAACTTTCATTTTGACCCCTTTGTTTTTTGCAATTTATGTTTTGGTCTAAATTTTCATTTTATCCATTTTACGGTCCCTATATTTGATATAGGAGAGCGAGATTCATTGAGAAAATAGCAAAAGAGAGAAGAAGTTGATGGTTGACCAATTTTCGGAGATGAAACATGTTGTTCTTGGTGTTAAAGGATTTCATTTCATGAGAGAATTCCAATTAATTTAATATTTTTCCCTTTATTTTGAAAGAAAAAGTAGATTGAGGTTGACAAATAAATTTTTTTTCAACTTAACTTTGTGTTTTAGGATCAATTTATGGGTGTTTTGAGTTGAATTTTGTTTTTACTTTTAAAGTGTTTATTAGGTTTTTTGGATAATTTTTTTTTATGAGTTCAAAAAAACCCAAATTAATTTTCTAAGCATCGCTCTAGTAGTATGAAACTAGGCTTTTATACTACATGCCACCCACCCTTGTACATATAAAAAACAAAATGCAAAGAGTGCAAGCCTGTATGATGATCTTTTCTTTTTATGGGCTAGACACACTTGCCCACTTAGGTGATTGAACTATTTTTTTCCTTCAAATTTTTTCTTTATTTAATTTTAATAAAATATTTTTTGTTCTGTGTTTATCTTAAATATTATTTTTTTTATTGTGAATGTTTATTTTTGGTATCATATAATTAGATGGAAGATAGATTCTAAGAAAATTATTAGACCCAAACAAATTCATCACTCATGTCACTATATTAACCTATTTTAATCCAAAACATGGTCATCTCTATATTTGTTTTAATAAAATAAGGTAAAGCGACTTCATCTTGAAATATGTCTTCTTCTTTTTTGTTTTTTTTTTTTGTTTAACTAGGTATTGAAATTTTTTAATTGAAATTCATAAATAAATAAATTAAAAATGTATTTGGGATATTAACAATACTCTAAAAGGCGTGGGGAAAATATTGTAGCTTTCCCCACGCCTTTTATTTTCGTTGTAAATGCATCAGTATTTCACTATGCACTACACAGTGCAGTCCACAGTGAAACTTTGAGTTGTCTTTTTTTTTTTGTCGTTTTTAATTTTTTAAAACTTTTTTTTGTTTTTTTTTTGTTTTTTATGCCTTTTTTTTTGCTTTTTTCTTTGTGTTTTTTTCTTTTAACTAATTTTTTTTTGTTTAATTTAGTTTGTTAATGTTAAATTTTTTTTATTTAGTTATCAAACTTTCATGACACGAATCTCAGGTTTGACGGGTTAACCTGGTTTGATGAGTTAACTCGAAATTTTTTTTTTTGCTTTTTTTTTAATTAAATTTTTTCGTTTAGTTCAACCTTGTAGGTAGACCCACATCCAAGGCTCTTGAGTTCGGTGTTGCAACCAGACTCACTTAAACTTGAGGCATATAAGTTTAATATTATTATTAATATTATAAATATTACTCTTGGGTTAAGCGTTGCAGCTAGACCCAAGACTCTTAGGTATATCTTTGCAGAAAAACCTAACACTCTTAGATCTTAGCATTTTTTGATATTTTTTATGAAAGAAAAAAAATTAACCCGTGGCGTATGCCTTTGTTTTTTTTTTTTTTTTAAGCCTTTTACTATGGACTGCCTCGTGCAGTTCATAGTGAAAAAGCTGATGCCTTTAGTTTTTTTTTGTCTATAGTTTCTTAATATTAAATTTTTTCTGTTTAATTATCAAACTTTCATTACACGGATCCCAGGTTTGACGGGTTAACCTGGTTAATTCAGATTTTTTATCTTTTTCTTTATTAGTTTTTTTCTTCCTGTAGGTTTTTTTCTCTTTGCTTTTCCTTTTTAATTAATCTTTTTATTTAATTTAGTTCATTAATATTAAATCTTTTTTTATTTAGTTATCACACTTCCATGACACGAATCACAGGTTTGACGGGTTAACCTGATTTGGCAAGTTAACCCAGTTGATTCAGATTTTTTTTTTCTTTTTCCTCATTAGTAAAAGGTTGATGCCTTTTGTTTGTTTTTTTTTCTTTTTAATTAATTTAGTTTGTTTAATTTAGTTTGTTAATGTTCAATTTTTTTCTATTTAGTTACCAAACTTTTATGACACGGATCCCGGGTTTGACGGGTTAACTTGGTTTGACTGGTTAGCCCAGTTAATTCTGGGTTAA